>OLRR01001204.1_pt1 | contig 17103 bp, 20 predicted proteins | sample 1671941 | NCBI WGS metagenome assembly OLRR01 (sample SAMEA3136628, study PRJEB25190) | human gut metagenome
TGGCATGGAGCAGTTCCATGGACGCATAGTCCACATTGCACAGGGCGGGCATGATCTCCGTAAGGTCGTGCCGGATGGCAAATTCTGCCGCAGGACAGGCGGTAAATTCATAATAGATCGGCTTGTTCTTTTCGTAAGGAGCCACCGTCATCTCATAATCGTGCCATTTGTCACAGCCCGCTTTTGCCCGTACGAATGACTTGTACATCAGTTTCTTCCAGAATGGCTTGTTGCAGTCCACGAATTTCAGTTTGCGGAAGGTCGGCAGGATCAGATTTTCCTCGATTTCCTCGATTTCGCGGAAGGATGTAACCGCTTTGCAGACTATATAGTAGCTCATGATGGCGATGCAGTCATAGGTGCCGCCTGCGCCGTTGTGAAAGTTCCGTTTACCGCCCAGATCCGTGCGCCAGTCTGAAAGAAAATCCACATACTGCCGCTGCACCTTTTCCCATATCATCTCCCGCTCCGCTTCCGGGTAATGCAGGGCGATTTTCGACTGTATCTCCTTCTTGCAGGGTTTGGAATACAGCACATGACAGCTGCGGTCGAATGGGAGTTCATCGTCCCTCATCTATTTGCCGCCCCCTCACGGTTCGTTTGTGTGAACAAGGTTGTTGTCTACTGCTTGACATCTTTCCAGCGGGTAAACCATCGTGCAGTTAGATTTTTCATCGATTCCTTTACTATGTATGGTTCAAAACGCCGTGACGATCAAGGCTGACAGTGCAGCGACTGCGGCAAACAACGGGATACCGCGCCAAAACGATTCGATATGCTTTTTCGGATTTTGATAGTATTTCTTCTCCGGCAGGAAAGAGAAGCGGGTACGTTTTGTATTGCGCCACCAGAGAAGATCGATCACCAAAAGATCGAACAGCCCAAGCCCCTCGCTGAACGCAAGAAAGTACCAAAATGCCGACAGATAACCATCCAAGTTCAGCACACCTCTCAGCGCAAGTCCTAAAGCGGAAAACACGACTGTGAAAAGCAAAAGATTGCTGAGCCAAACGGCAGCGGTGGATTTCCCCTTCGGAACAGCCTTTCCAAGCTGATGGTCGCTTCGCACACGGTTTTGAACTTCTTCGGGATAAGAACGCAGCCCCATGAGATTTTTCTTGTCCGTACCTGTTCCAAGAAAACATACGCCCCAATACAGAAAATAAAAAGCAATTGCAACGATGATTTTCATAAGCCTATATCTCCGTTGAATCCAAAAAGCTGCGGATAGAGCATTCTGATTCTTCCTTTTCTTCAGCCTCTTTCGTTTTGAGCTGCCTGTGCCTGTGTCAGGAACGCCATGATTCTCCGGTAAAATTCCTGCGGATACATCATCACAAGCTCCGCGTGATCCATCTTCGGAATTTCATGCAGTTGCGCCCGTGGAAAATATTGCTTTATAAAGCAGATATTGCTGTGTCGCGCCTGCTTTTCCTCTTCGCCGTACCAATATGTGATTTGGCAGCCCATTTCAGCCGGCTTCGTCGGCAGAGTATAATTGTTCGCCGACCAGAAAATGTTGCGGACGGTGCGTTTTGAATAGGTTTTCAGATACGCCGCCAGCGCATCATACTCCTTCACTGGATCGCGCCCCGGCATCGTCCAGCGCTCTGGCGGATAGACCGTCTCAAGGACCTTGCGGCTCTTCGCTATGAGCCTGAAACCAAGATTGTCACGCAGGCAGGCGAGACGGCGCAAAATCAGCGGCATCCGATACGGCGTAATGCCTGCATCAATAACGGCGCGCTCGACCGGGATTTTTCCCAAGGCGAGAAAGCGTGTCAGACACGCACCGCCCAGAGAACAGCCATATGCCGCGTTCAAGTGGGTAATGCCGCGCGCTTGCAGCCAATCTGTTACCTCGTCTACTGTCGTCTCCACAGAGATAAAGTCTTCTCCCGTTTCGCCGTGACCGTCATAGACGATCTGAATCACATGGTAATCCTGCGAAAGCAGGCCAACCGAGTCGGCGAACGCCCACTCCGGCTCCGCCGTGCACGGCAGAAACAGCAGCGTCTTTTCATGTTCTTTTCCATATTCCAAAGTTCTCATACCATCCGCCCCTTGGTTTTTGCAGCATTATTTTTTCGGATTACGCTCCGTCATCGCGCCAAAGAATGTCGGTGCGCCGCCTGCACTTCCTTATCTTCCCACGCCCTTCAAGTACCCGCTTTTTGAGTTTTCCTCAGTATCATCGGATTCATCATAGGCATCGTAAAGCGCATTGGGGTCGTGGGCTCTTTTCTTGAAAGGCGAGCACAGCTCATTTTTGTGCGCAAAGGCAAACTCCATGTTGTCCGTCCAACCTGTGTGACCGGTAATGAACAGCGGATGCAGCCCACGTTTTCTCAGCTTTTTCTCCAGCAAAGCCAAAGACTTCACCGCCAGCTTGTTATCCTCTGCCAGCGCAGAAATAAAGCTGTAGCCGCCGTCCGCGCCGAACCAGATAGTATCGCCGGTAAAGAGATATTTCCCGTCCACAAGGTATACCATGTGCCCCCATGTATGACCGGGAACGAGAAAGCACTCGATCCTGATCCCGTCGATGTCGATGACCTCACCGTCGCGGAGCAGCACTTTTTCATTGTTGATCGTCACCTGCGGCAGCTTGTAAAGGCGGTAAATGACCCTGCGGCGCACCTCGCCGGTCAGATAGCGGTTCTCGATCTCGCCAATATACAGCGCAGCATCCCGAAACAGTCCCGGACTGTCCGCCTCCACCGCACCTACATGGTCGGTGTCCTGATGAGTGATGAGGATGTGCCGGATGGAATGCGGGTCGATACCGAGCCAGCTCATTTTCTCTGCCAGACGGTCATAGTTGTATCCGGCGTCAATCATAATGGTGGTATCGCCCTTGCGGTAGAAGAAGATATTTGCCACCCACTCTCGCACACAAGCGACATTTTCATCGATCCAGCCGGTGTTCAAAGGCTTAAAGATCTCCTTGCCCCGGTACATCCGGCTCATTGCTTTTCTTTGAAATTCCGTTGCTTTTTTCGACATGATCGCACCTCATTTCTGTGCTGTGACACACAGCCAGCCCTTTTTATTTTTGTGACTCTGAACCCTGCCAAAGCCTGCTTGCTCCAGATACACTTTCAGATCAGCATCCGTATAGATGGTCATACCGTTAATGATTTGCGTCCATTTGTCGCCTTTTGCTGTTTCGCCGTTTGCTTCGTTACAGATGAAAAAGATTCCGCCGGGCTTCAGTACTCGATAAACCTCTCTGAAATTCTGTGCAAGCTCCGGCCAGAAGTAAACTGTTTCAAAGGCGGTCACCACATCAAACTGCTCCGCTTCAAACGGCAGTTCTGCCACACTTGCCTGTTGCATGGTACACCGTCCTGCCGCAATGGCTCTGGCATTGACTTTTCGCGCCTTTTCCACGCTGACGGCTGAGTAGTCGATGCCCTGCACCTTGCCCTTGGGACACAGCTTCAGCAGCGTTTTGATGTTCGCTCCACCGCCGCAGCCGCAGTCCAGCACCATGGCATCCGGGGCAGGCTGCAAAAAATGCAATCCCCACGCTGCCATTGCGCTGTGCCCAAAGTTCATCATAGCAACCATGATCTTCCCGCTAAAGCCTACGGGCTTGCGGGTGTTTTCAAAAAAGGACATAACTTTACCCTCTTTCTGTTTACCGTTCACAATGCAATGCTTTTCACAAGCTGCGCCCACTGCCCCGGGTGGCAGGCAAGCAGCTCCTCGTGTTGCAGGTCTTGCTCATGAAGAACCGGATGCGCAAAATGCCGCTGATAGCGGGCGCGGTATTTTTTGCCCATCTTCAAAGCGTAGAAGATATGGATCTCGGTGCCGGGTATATGAATTTTATCCGGCAGCGGGGTAATAAGATCGGAGTAGAACTGGTTTTTGCAGCTCTGCATGGTCACATAGGGGCGGGCATCGCCGAACATTTTCAGAAAGGCCTTGACATAATCCTCCGACTCCTTGGCACGCTTGTCCAGACACTTTTGGAGAAATTTTGCCTTGAACTTTCCGTCCCGAACCACGGGGTAGATCAGCGGCAGCAGAAGATTTGTCTGTAAGATTGCCGCCAACGGCGATGCTTGATCCAAATCGGAACTTCCCAGAATGCCGTAGTCCATGTGGATGTTCCGCCGTGCCGCCAGCAGCCCTACGAAGGAGCCGCCCAGAGAGCAGCCGTAGGCTGCCCGGATGTGACCGCCGCAGTGGGTCTTGAGGTAGGCCTCGATCTTTTCGGTCTCCTCCACCATGGTGGAAAATTCGGTCTGTTCAGTCTCATCAAAGCCATCGTAGCTGACGCACAGCACCCGGAAGCTGTCAGCCAGAAGCGGGATCACCGCACCGAAATTGCTTTTCCAATGGCAACAGGTGCCTGGCAGCAGCAACAGCACCGGGGCATCCTCTGCACCAAAATGGTAGATCTTCATCCTGATACGCTCCTTCTGCTTTTAGTTTCTGCCTGTAAGAAAAAACACATTTCTTCGGGCAGGGCAACGCCAAGAGTTAGATAAAGCTAACTTATGATGCTGCAAAAAGCCGCTGCTCAGCGGCTAGTCTGCCCAAATAATACGCCCTGCTGCTAACTCTGTCAAGAAGTTTCGGTGCTTTCGGAGATTCTGAGAGAGGCTCCCGCATCATAAAGTTTTTGAGCGGTTATGCGCAGCTAACTATATAAAAGTATACTGCACATCGGCAAAAAGTCAAGGGCTTTGCGGCAGAAGAAATTTATCTGAAGCGAATCATGGTAAGCTGATTGAATGTGAATTTACCCAATACGGTGCGAATAATGCAGCCAATCCGCAGTATGTGGCAGAGAATGTACTCAGTCGTAATTTCCATGCGCCAAGACCGAATATGAAGTGGCTCACCGATGTTATAGAGTTCAAATGGTACGAGGAGTTCACAAAATCTATCTGAGTGCCATCCTTGACCTGTACGACAGACATATCGTTTCGTATGTTATTAGTGACCACAACGACAACCCGATTGTGTTTGACACATTCAAGGCTACAGTGAAAGCCAATCCTGATGCACATCCACTGTTCCACAGTGACCGTGGTTTTCAGTACACCAACCAAACCTTTCACCATATGTTGGAGGAAGCCGGTATGACGCAGAGTATGGGTCAACGGGCTGCAACTGTAAACCACACTTTTTATCAAAAAATCTGCCTGCACGAATGAGATCTCGTGCAGGCGGATTTTTACTTATTCGTCAGATTAACGCAGAGCACAAATTCACACTGCAAAACCGGTACGGTTACTTCCTTTTATTTTGAACGGCATCCGTATCGAAGTCATCGTGATAATTCAAAGCACTGGCACCAGCTTGCAGCGGGCTTTCTATGGCATCCGCAACCCGGTATGCATGAGCTTTATAGTGACCGTTCTTGTGCTGGCTACGCAGCAAATCATAATAGGCGCTGGCACGACTGGAGCGCGGTGTATTTGTGCCGGTGATAGTATTCTTATTACTTTTTTCGTCATGTAGCAGATTTTCTGTCAAGTCCGCATCCGGTTCTTCATTTTCCGCACACTGTCTGGAAAATCTGTTGGGTTTGCTATCACCATTTAATAGTAAATCTGTTGCTGTGTTTGGTTCTACTGTTTGCGACTTCAATTCCTCGGCTATGTCCTCGCCGGTCTTGAAAAGTTCTGGCGTTGTACTTTGCTGGGTAAATAAATCTGACATTATCTTCCTCACCTTAAATCGGCAGCACTTTATGAACTATCGGTAAAATTCTATGCAACGCTTGACATAGTATATATCTTGGTATATACTATGGTTACAGGAGGTGCGTTATTATGATGACTGCAAAGCTATTTGAAAATGGACGAAGCCAAGCTGTTCGACTTCCTAAAGAATTCCGGTTTAATGGGAACGAAGTTTCCATTAATAAAGTCGGAGATGCCGTAATCCTTCTCCCAAGAGAAAACAAGTGGTCTGGCTTTCTTAGCGGATTGGACTTATTCACAGATGACTTCATGAAGTCTGGTCGTGAACAGCCCACGGTACAGGTGCGTGAATCATTATGAAGTATATGTTGGATACCAATATTTGCATCTATGCCATTAAGCACAAACCCCCAGAAGTTATCAGGAATTTTTTGAAGCACGACCCAGATGATATGTGCATCTCTTCCATCACTTATGGCGAACTCATGCACGGTGTAGAAAAAAGTCAATCCGTGGAACGAAATCGCGTTGCCATCACGCTCTTTTTATCATCTATTGAAATTTTACCCTTTGATGCAGAAGCGGCAGAAGAGTATGGAAGAGTTCGTGCCGATTTGGAACGCAAAGGTACCCCCATCGGTCCAATGGATATGTTAATTGCTGGGCACGCAAAGTCTGAAGGCCTTATCCTTGTAACAAACAACACAAGAGAATTTTTTCGCGTCAACGATTTGGAAGTTGAGGATTGGGCAAAGTAATCTTATCAGAAGATAACTGAAGGCACTCATCAAAGTGATTTGATGGGTGCTTTTTGTTTTGAAGAATTCGGATTCGTATCCATCAGACGGAACAGCTCAGTGTCCTGCGGGAAAGTGTTGTTGAACGGTACGACCACTTTATCTGCAATCAGCAGGCCGCTGCCAACCTCTGCATTTTCAATATGGGCGCTTCGTACACTTCCACCGTGTCGGCAGTGGCAGCAGCTTCGATGTAGAACGGATATATCTTTTTGCTGCCGGGAATATCACGGCGAAACTGGATTTGCGAACAACCGCGCAAGCTGCCGCCTTTGGGTTCACCGTTTCCATCGCGCCCGACAAATACACAATTCGGATGATCCTTGAAGCTCGTCTGATACAGGATTTTCTTTTGCTTACAGACCGTCAGAACATTGGGGTGGATGCAGCGCTTGCGAAGATAGGCAGTAGCAGCGTAGTTGTTCTTATCTGGTTTCGGCAGCCTGAATTCCTTTGCTGGTTTCTTCTCGGCAGGGGGTGGGGGTGCTTTTACAGGTTGGAAAGAAGGACGGACACCGCCCTGTATCCAATTGATTTCCCGCACCGCTTCTACAAACGAAACCCCTTCAACCGCTATGAGATAGTTCAGCGCGGTGCGGCCGGTAGCTTTCGTTTTGAAGTACGTCCACGAGCCATCCGCTGCAAAGGTCAACGAACTGTGCCCTTTGTGGCGGAATTGTCCGGGTCCTTCCGGTTTGAAGTTGTCCTGCTCACACAGCTGCATATACTGGTACAGATTCATCTGCTTCGCTTGGGCGATTTCCTGCTCTGTTACACCGGGCATACTCTACCACCTTATTCTGTTTTCCTAACTGTAATTTATATTCTCAGTATCACTATAATCAGTCTAATTATTATCAGTATTAGTTCCGTGTGATTTTCAAGAATCCAGAAGTGTGAAAATCACATATCAAGAATCACCTTTTTCACAGCTCTTGTCATTTATCGTTGCTGCGAAGTTTTTTACATAAATCAAATTCGGTCTACCAAGCCCCTGTCGCTTGCGCTCGATAAGCCCTGCCTGCTTTTCCAGTTCCACCATCAGGCGCGTGGCTTTCTGGTTGGCACAGTTCAGTGCATCCATGATTTCCTCCACGGTGAAGATGATGTAAACCTTGTTCTGTGCATCTAACCATTGATTTTTCAGCGACAAGCTCATTCGATCCAGTAAAATCCCGTACAGCACCTTGGCGTCGGTGGACAGCTCCCGGAAGTTTGGCTCTGTAAATAGCGCTTTGGGTATGCGGTAAAAAGAGAACTGCTCGGCTTGAGCGCCGTAAAAATATTCGTATTGCATCTCGCTTCTCCTGCCTAAAAATGGGTGCAGTTTAGCAAGCCTGCAAAAATACATTTTGTAAGCTAAAACGAATTGTATATTATCGAGAGTCCCAAGCCTGTGGTATAACTTTATACTGAGTTACGCATCAGACTTTCTCCGGAAACGCAGGTATTCCTCAAAGATGCTTCTGCGAATCAGTACCTTTCGTCCGATTTTGTAGATTGCCCCACATTCATGCGACATACGGATAACAGGTTTCATCCCCAGCCCATAGTAGATACTCGCCATATTATAAGTCATAAATTCACGATGCATAAAGTCTATATCTTCATCGTCAATTTGATCTGAGAACATCCAGACAGTTCCACTCACTCGTCCTCAACCTCCTCAGCAGTGATTTTTCTAGCTGGCTCATGAAAGCGTTCCAAGTAGGCATCAAAAATATCCCGGTTAATGAGCACGGTACTATCAAAGCGGTAGATAGCACCGGCATCGCTGGCGAGTTCAAACAATTTCTTGTGCGACAAACTGTACACGATTTCTGCCTGTTGATACCGCAGAAATTGGCGGCGCAGTTTACGAAGCTGATCTGGTACTTCTTTCATTGGCTTGATGGGTTTGTAATCGTTTTTCATAAAAGCATCCTCCTATTTGATGACAGAAGTCGAATGCAGGGATAAAAAAAGAGCACCTCTCAGATTTCTCTAAGAAGTGCTCTAAGGTTTTATGCAAACCCCAGTTCGTATTTCTGCTGACATTCATCACGCTTCATAACGAATCGTGATTCTCCATGGATTTGCTGTCAAATTGATGTCAAATCGAGGGTGACACAGCTATTCTTACATATTTCGCATTTTGTGTTTGACGTATTAACGAAATATTTTCGATAAATTACTGGTCAATGGGCTTCATCGTGGGGATTACAACGATGAATAATTGTAAGTCTTTATTTCTTGATATTACTATACGCCGTAAGGGTTGTCTCTTACTTTCTAATTTACATCTCTTCATAAGCCTTTATCCGGATTGTATCGTTTGGCGTATGAAATGGCGTAAATGGCGTATGGCGTATTTGGCGTACACTTTGCTTTACTCTTCAGGTACTTTCCATTGTGCAAACTGGCGGTCAAGGTTTTCAAATTCAGACTTCCGTAGTTCCTTGGTTACATCCGCGTAGATGTTCAAAGTTGTAGAAATGTCCGAATGTCCCAGCGCATCTTGAATTACCTTGACGTTCACACCTGCTTCACACATCCGAGTTGTGAATGTGTGCCGCAGAGTGTGACAACTGAAACGGGGAAGGAGAATGGTACTGTCAGGATTGTTTGTCAGCACTTCATCGTTACAGTCTCGGATAATGCGTCGGATTGCCTTGTTCAGCGTCCCCTGATGCTGGCATTCACCAAAACGGTTGACGAAGATGAAGTCCGTGTAACCGTCCACCGTTACCGTGCAATGAATCCCGGATTTCTCCTGATAGGCACGTTCCTTTTCAAAGGCTTCCTTCACGAAGTCCATCATCGGAACGGTACGAATGCCAGCTTTTGTTTTAGGCGAGTGGCAGTTGAAGTAGCAACCTTTCTTGCCTCCGTTGTTCTCACGGTGGTCGTAGTTGACGAGCGTGTGATTGACGGAAATCGTGCTTTCCTCAAAGTCAACATCACACCAACGCAGACCGGTGGCTTCTCCTACGCGCAAACCCGTTCCCAGCATAACCGCGAAAATCGGATACCAGTGCTGGTACTTCGGTGTTTTGGAAAGGTAGGACAACAGTAGATTCTGCTCCGGAACAGTAAGCGCTTTGCGGTGGGTGGTTTCAAATTGGTGCGCTTTTTTCAACTCCCGTAGAACATTGTCCGAAGGGTTGCTCCGTAGATAACAATCATCCACTGCCATGTCCAGCACTTGATGCAGAACCGTGTGTACACTGTCAATTGTAGAAATCTGCAAACCGCGCTCATCTGCCAGTATATTATAAAATTGCTTCACGTCCGACTTTTTGAGCGCAGACACTTTCGACTTGCCGAAATCCGGCTCCACGAACTGCCGATAAAGGTACAGATAGTTTTGAAAAGTGTTATCTTTCAGGCCTCGTTTCACCTTTGCCCACAGAGTGAACACATCGTTCAGGGTAACATACCGTGCTTCTGCTTTAATGCCTTCAAGCGAATCTAGTTGCAGGCCTTTTTCCTTTTCCCGAAGTTCTTCCAAGGTTGGCGCGTAAATAGAATGTCGTTTACCATCCGGGGAGGTCCAACGGAAATCGTATTTGCCATCTTTGCGCTGGGATTCTCCCTTACGAAGAACGACACGCGCCTTGTCTTTACGTTTTGTATTTCGAGTTGTTGTCATAAGCGTTGTTCCTTTCCACATAGTAATGCAGAAAAGAGCGTTGTTCCGTATTTATAATACCACAAACCTATCATTTTCTGCAAGCTATTTTGACAACATTTTGGCTTTAAAGTGAAAACATTTTTTCTGTATATTCATCCAATTTGCGCCGCTTAATGAGTCGTTTCGACCCAACCCAAAGTACAAATTGACAATGCTCGTTATCGGTTAATGTCCTCAACTTGTTTATACCGATGCCGGAATAGGCTGCAGCTTCCTCAAGTGTAAGATTTGATTTCTCCCAAATGGGAACTTCTTTCATAGGCGTTACCTCAATTTTATTATACATTTATAAGGAAATATATTCTTTGTGAATAAGTGTATATCAAAAAACGACGGTGGTATATACAAAAGCTGCGCGAATGTAATGCGGACACTATGCTTTTATCATGCAAAATCTCACCATCTTGACAGGGCGGACTTTCTTGTGCTATACTCCACCTGTAAATGATTTTTGTGCCTTGCGCACACGTGGTTTTAGTTTGTAATTCGTGCCAGCAGCCTTGTCCTGCCCATACGGGGTGGACGCTGTTGGCACTTTTCTTTTTATACGGGGTGGAAAACACCCAACCATAGCGAGAAAGATCGTGGTTCACGGTTTGCCGTGAACATCAGGCATTGCCTGCGGTCATTCTCGCTTTTTATTTTGTTTCAAGGCCAACCGGCTTTGAAAAATACATTTTATATAGGAAAGGTGGCACACCAAATGAATGAACAGGCAAGACACAAGGCAATCGCACGGCGCATCACGCGCCCGCGCAAGGCAAGACCCATCCCGCGCAATTTGCAGTATCGGCTGTACAATGTGCGCTCCCGGCCGAAGCGTCCCTATCGCCAGCGCGAGAGGAGGGGCTGAGGATGCCGGAGCACATACGGCGGGAACCCAAGGTGCTGGTCAGCACCGAAGCTCTTACCGAGCAGGAATGGCTGGCATACCGCAGGCGGGGGATAGGCGGCAGCGATGTCGCCGCGATCCTCGGCATTTCTCCGTTCCGAACCGCCCGCGACCTGTACGACGACAAGCTGAACATCGCTTCGGCTGCCGATGATACAGGCAACTGGGTGGCGCTGGAAATGGGGCATCTGCTGGAACCGCTGGTCGCGCAGATTTTCTCAAAGAAAACCGGGTTGGAGGTTTTCCAAATCAAGAAGATGTTCCAACACCCGCAGCATCCCTTCATGCTGGCAGATGTGGACTACTTTGTCCGCCTGCCAAACGGAAAAATTGCGATTCTGGAAATCAAAACGACCAACTACAACGCGAAAGACCACTGGTGGAAGGACGGCGAGGAATGTGTTCCTGTCTACTATGAAACGCAGGGACGCCACTACATGGCTGTTATGGACATCGACGAAATCTTCTATTGCTGTCTGTATGGCAACAATGAGGACGAAGTCATTATCCGCCACCTGTACCGTGACCGGGAATACGAGCAGGAGATGATCTATCTGGAACGCGAGTTCTGGCACGATTACATCCTGACCCGCATCCCGCCGCCCTACACCGAGGACGGCAGCCTGATCCTCGAAAGCCTGCGCCGCCGTTTAGGTGCCGCTGACAAAACCATTCCTGCCATCCAGTTAGACAGCGACCTATCCAACATAATGCTGCGGTACCTCCGCTTGCAGGAACAAAAGCAGCAGGTGGAAACGCGGGTCAAAATGCTGGACGCAGAAATGCAGCGGCTGAAAGGTCAGATGGTTGCCAAACTGGACGGCAGCTGCATGGCAATAGGGGAGTACGGCGGTACACAGTACACCATCAGCTACAATCCCGTCAGCCGGACAGGCATCACGAAAAACAATCTCCAAAAACTGAAACTGCTGCACCCCGACATTTACGATGAGTACGTTACGGTATCGGAATCGCGGCGGTTCAGCATCAAGGCAAAAGCGGCGGACGAAGCCGCCTGACAAAGAAGGGAGCGTGCCTATGCACGACAGTGAACAGGAACACAGCAGCATTACCGGCTGCCGTGTCACCTACGAATCTACGATTTTTTACAACGAAGCAAACAAATTCTCCATCATCGTTGTCAAAACCAATGATCCGCGCATTCCGCTGCAGGCTTGCAGCGGCCGCTATTACGGCGACCGTATGCTGCGCTTTACGGCGGTGGGGTACGAACTGCCCCGCACCAAGGCGGTGGAACTGGAGTTGGACGGCGAGTGGGTCGAGAGCAAGTACGGCTATCAGCTGCAAGTCGAGCAGTGGCAGGAAATCGTTCCGCAGACAGCGGACGGTCTGCTGGCATACTTGGGTTCCGGGCTTATCAAGGGCATCGGTCCCAAGACAGCAGAGGACATTGTCGCCACGTTCGGACCGGACACCTTGAATATCCTTGACAACGAGCCGGAGAAGCTGCTGCAAATCCGCGGCATCACCGAGGGCAAACTCAAGGACATTGAGGAATCCTACGCCGAGAGCCGCGTTCTGCGCAACCTTATGAGCCTTTTGGGACCGTTCAAAATTACGCCCGCCACGGCGCTGAAAATTTATCAGAACTTTGGTCCGGCGTGTGTGGACATCCTCAAAAAATGCCCGTATGATCTGTGCCAGATCTCCGGCTTCGGATTCAAGCGCGTGGATGGCATCGTCCGTAAGACGGACAACCGCCTGCACAGCGCCGAGCGCATCAAGGGCGCGGTGCTGTACACGTTGGAGGATGCCCGCAGTAAATCGGGGCATCTGTTTTTGCCATCGGAAGATTTGGTAAAGGAAACGCTTCTGCTGCTCAACGCACCTATTCCCATCCCGGAACAGCGCGTCCGCGCCGAGGAAGTGCAGGAAACCCTGCGGCAGATGATTCTGCACGGCGCAGTGGTAGCCTACAAGCAGTACCTGTACAGCCCGCGTGTGTTCGGGCAAGAGGATGACACCGCCCGCATGATTGCCGAGCGGCTTGCCAACATCAGTGTGGCTGAGAATATCGAATCTGCGCTGGAATCGGTGCGCGAAAGCCTGGGCATCACGCTTTCCCAAAAGCAGGAGCAGGCGGTACGCACAGCGTTCCGGCATGGGCTGACGATTATCACCGGCTCACCCGGTACCGGCAAGACCACCGTGTTAAAGGCCATCATCGAGGTGTTCAAGAACCTGCACCCGAAAGGAAAGTTCGCCCTTATGGCTCCCACAGGTCGCGCCAGCCGCCGTATGGCGGAAAGCACCGGCGTAGACGAAGCCCGCACGCTGCACAGCGCACTGGGACTTGGCACCGGGGAAGAAGTGGGCGATGGCGAGCGCGTCCGCTTTGTGGATGCCGACCTTGTCATCGTGGACGAGTTTTCTATGGTGGATATGTGGCTGGCACAACAGTTCTTCAAACGCATCAGTCAGCATACGCGGGTCGTTCTTGTGGGCGACCCGAACCAGCTGCCCAGCGTGGGCGCCGGCAACGTGTTCTACGAGCTGATCCACAGCGGAATGGTGCCTGTCACGGTACTGGATTGGATTTTCCGCCAGTCGAAAGACGGCCTGATTGCCTACAATGCGAAGTTCATCAACGAGGGCGGCACCAAGCTGTACTACGGCAATGACTTTGTGTTCGTGGACAGCCCGACGCAAATCGAGACGGCGCGGCGCATCCAAGATATTTACTGCAAAGAAGCTGCCGAGCGCGGCATCGAGAATGTGCAGATCCTTTCGCCATTCCGAGAAAAAGGTGAGGCGGCATCCGAGCAACTTAACCGTGCCATTCGGGAGCAGGTCAATCCGTTCCGTTCGGCCGAGGAAGAAGTGAAGATCGGCAGCCGCACGTTCCGCGTCCATGACCGCGTCATGCAGACAAAGAACACCGAGAAAGTGTCCAACGGTGACCTTGGCTTTATCACCGGGATTACCACGAACAGCAAAGGCGAACGGCTTGTGCAGATGGATTTTGGCGGCGACCGCAAGTTGACTTACACGCCGGAACAGCTGGCGCATGTTGACCTTGCTTACGCTACAACGATTCATAAAGCGATGGGGTCAGAGTTTGAAACGGTCATTATCCCCATCGTCAAGGCGCACACAATCATGCTGTATCGTAATTTATTGTATACAGCCGTGACCCGCGCCAAGAAAAAGGTAATCCTTGTGGGGCATAAGCCGATTCTGTTTATGGCGGTCCATCGCGCGGATATCAGCAAGCGCAACACCATGCTGGGTGAGCGCATCCGCCTGTACTGTAAGGCTTACCACACCGAACGAAATGCACTGCCGGAACTGCAACAGGCCGGCTGAATGTAATAATGAAGGGAGAAATCACCCATGAAAGGGAATCAAGAACCTATGCTGTACACCACCAACGCCGCTGTGGCATCCTTAAACCATGTACCCGGCTTTGACCCGCTGAAATTTCTGCGCCGCACAACTTCCCGCAAAACCGGGGAGGACGTGATGCGCCTTGACCTGCGGTACAAAAAGCTGTGGTTCCGGCTGGCATGCCCCACGGGGCGGCTGAAGCTCAACGCCCTGCGCATCACCGAGAAGATGGCCATTTTTGAAGCCAAGGTCTACCGTGACCGCGAGGATGTCGAGCCGTTGAGCAGCTATGTTGCCAACTGCACGCTGGACACAACGCCCGGTGGGCTGTATGTGGAGGCTGCGCAGGAGGAAGCGCTGGACACGGCACTCTCCAATGCGGGCTTTGGCATCCAGTTTGCCGATGTGGGCAGCGAATCAGAGGAGTACGGCAGTGAAGTGCCGGTAGGAGCAAAAGTAGAAATTGCAAAGCCTGTTCAGGTAAAAGCAGAAACTGCCCAGATTGTACAGGCGAAAGTGGAAGTTGCAGAACCTGTGCAGAAGCAGCCGGAGCCCGTGAAAGCTACCCCGCAGGAGTCTGCCAAGGCTGACCCGCTGGATGACATCATGGCGGACGATATGCCCGTTCCCGAACAGGTCACGGCAGAAGTCGTAGAAAAGCCCAAGACCGTTGTACTGGAATCCGTGCAGCCTGTGCAGACCCTGTCGGAACCGCCGCAGAATGTCATTGTGCTGGAACAGGAACCGCCCGCCGCCGCGTATACCCAAAGCAGCCCGGTGGAGGAAATCTGCCGCCAGATGACCTACGAGCAGGCGCAGAACGTCATCGTAGACTGCGGCACCTGCAAGGGCTGGACGTTGGCACAGGTGGCTGACCGCCGCCCTGCCAGCCTGCGCTGGTATGTGAAAGGCTATCAGGGAGAGAACAACATTCTCCGCGCGGCGGCCGCCATTATATGGGACAGCTTGCAGGAGAAACAGGCGGGATAACCGGGAAGGAGGCCGTTTTGCATGACCTCATCTTCCGATACGTTTCCGTTTGGCATTGCCGATGTGGTAGAACTGCTGGGGCTTACCGTCCGTCGCCGTCTGCCATCGAGCCTGTACCTGAACTGCCCCTTTTGCGGGGATCAGCGCGGGCGGCTCAACGTCAACACAGACAAAAATGTCTGGCGCTGCAATCGCTGCGGCGCGGCGGGCGGTATGCTGGCACTGTATGCCCGCTATAACTGCACCAGCAATGCCGATGCCTACCGCGAGATATGCGAGGCGCTGGGGCGGTATACGCCCCGGCCAAGGGTGAATGACTGCATCGGGGTAAAGCCGGGGCAAAATGCCCGCGCCGCCCCGCAGGCGATACACCAGACCTACTCGCTGCTGCTCTCCATGCTGCCGCTGACACCCACGCACAAAGCGCATCTGCTGTCACCGCGGCGCGGGCTGACCGAGGAACAAATCGCAAGGTTCGGGTTCAAATCGACCCCGCCTGCGTTTCTGTGCCGTAGTTATGCCGAGCGCCTACGGCGGCAGGGCTGCACCTTGCAGGGCGTGCCGGGATTCTATCAAGACGATGCCGGGCGGTGGACGATCAACTTTGGCAGCCGCACGGCGGGCATCCTGCTCCCGGCTGTCGGTATGGACGGTCTTATTTGCGGTATGCAGATACGGCTGGACACATCGCTGCACCGCAAGGATGACCCACCGGGGCAAAAGCGGGGCCAAGTATATCTGGCTGTCCTCAGTAGGCAAGCCGCACGGCGTGACCTCCGGCAGTCCGCTGCATTTTGTGGGCGAACCGTTTGCCAAGACTGTGTATGTGACCGAAGGGCTGCTTAAAGCTGATATTGCCCACTGCCTGACAGGGCGTTCGTTTGTCGCTGTGGCAGGGGTGAACAGCTTGAATGGCTTGGAATCCGCGCTGCGCCGCATGGCGCAGAATGGCACCACGCTGGTCGTGGAAGCTTACGACATGGACAAGTTAGAAAATGAGTATGTGGCATCTGCGGCTGAAAAGGTCCAGCAGATTGCCCACGCAGCCGGGCTGCAAAGCACAAGCCTTGTCTGGAATACTGCCTGCAAGGGCATAGATGACTGGCAGCTTGCTTTGCGGCAGGAAGAAACAAAAGAAAAAGCGGCCTGATGCCGCGCAAAGTTATGGCAGGGAGCTACCGTTGGGCAGCTCTCTGCCTTTTTTAGAAAGGACAGGACAATGGGTATACTCTCTGAAATTGATATGATGAACCGTGATGCCGAGGATGATGCTTTCGAGGTGTCCTCGGACAGTGAAACCGTAGATTCTTTCAGCGAAGAATTTGAGCCGGTTGAACCCCAAAAGCCGAACCAGCAGGCAGAAGTGGCAGAAGAAGCCCGCAAAAAGGCTGAATTTGATGCTGCCGAAGTCAAGCGAAAAGCTGAGTGGGAAGCCAAACAGGCACAGAAGAAACTGCGGGAACAGCAGGAGCTGGACCGTCTTGCAACTATGTCGGATGACGACGTGATGCAGGCATCTATGAACCGCGTCCTGCAGGACACCGAGCGCCTGACCCGCCGCAACATGAAACTTTGCGTTATGGAGGACGTGCAGACCGAGTGCCTGTCAGATCCCGCCTTTGCCCGGCTTGTGATGAACCCTAAGAAAAAGATGCTGAACTGTTTTCACTACATCAACCGCAAGGCGCGGGAGTATCTGGAACAGGAAATGAAAGATAACGACGAAAAACCTATGGA
>OLRR01001213.1_pt1 | contig 17012 bp, 13 predicted proteins | sample 1671941 | NCBI WGS metagenome assembly OLRR01 (sample SAMEA3136628, study PRJEB25190) | human gut metagenome
TAAAATACCTTCTTCTTAAAATTATAAATTTGTCCTTGACAAAGGGTACATTTTAAACAAGGAATTAGTCAAGGAATTGAACGAGGAATTGAGCAGGAAAGAAATTCTATAATTAATACCATGTTAAACAAAGGCTTATCTTACGATATGATAACTGAAATAACTGGTGTTTCTAATCAAGATATAAAAAGAATGAGAAGATGATTTTCTCATTCTTTTAGTTTCCTAGAAGTAGTGTGATTGTACCACCATCTTCAAGCCTCTCACCTGCTTTTGGCGATTGACTGATTACTTTACTACCTGTTTTACTGTATTCTACTTTAAAGTGTTCTAATATTTCTTTAGCTTCTTTTTTATCCTTACCGATAACATTTGGTACCTCATAATAAACCTTATCATCCCATTGCCAATCTTTTTCAACACCACCTTCTTGTTTTTTAATATCTAAAGCATCTATGATATCTAAGAGAATTCTTCTTGCTATTGGGGTGGTAGTATAACTTGATAAAAGAGCCGTATTTTTAGGATTATCAATAGCAATATATAAAACAGCTTCTGGGTCATTACTAGGAACAATACCTACAAATGACATTATATAATTGTTAACAAGATATGCTCCATCTTTAACTTTTTGGGCAGTACCAGTCTTTCCCCCAATGCGATATCCATCAATATAAGCGGCTTTTCCCCCTCCTAAAGCTACTACTGTTTCTAATGCATATCGCATGGTTTTAGATGTTTCTTTACTAATTGTTTTTCTAACAACAGTCTTTTTATTCTGATACATAACATTACCAGTCTCTGGTTCTAGGACACTAGCTAAAACATAAGGCTTTAGTAAATTACCACCATTTAAGACAGCAGATATAGCAGTTATCTGCTGGATGGGAGTTACACTTATTCCTTGTCCAAAGGCAGTAGTAGCAAGTTCTACATTACCAACTCTTGATAGAGGAAATATTATTCCTTTTCCTTCACCATTAAGATCAATTCCTGTTTTTTGTCCGAATCCAAATAAATCTAAATAAGAAAATAACTTTTCTTTTCCAAGACGTTCTCCCATTAAAACAAAACCAGGGTTGCAAGAATTTTGCAATACTTGTAAGAAAGTTTGATCACCATGACCACCTGCTTTCCAACATCTGATTCTTGCTCCATCTACGGTAACACCCCCAGAGTCAAAGAAGTGTTCATTATAAATATCAATAACTTTTTCCTCAATACTAGCAGCAGTTGTAATTATTTTTTGGGTAGATCCAGGTTCATAACTAGCCCAAATAGGTAAGTTTCTACTTAATACTTCACTACTATAATTTTTATAATTATTAGGATCAAAAGTAGGTCTTGAACTCATCGCTAGTACCTCTCCTGTCTTAGGATTCATAACAACAGCAAGAGACATATCAGGATTCATCATATTAACAACATTATCAAGTTCTCTCTCAACTGATTTTTGAATATTAATATCTATCGTTAGTTGTAAATCCATACCATCTTGAGGTTTTACATAAACGTCAGAAAGAGTAAGTTTATTTCCTTTGGCATCAGAAAAATACTTAATAGCTCCAGCTTCCCCTGTTAAGTATTTATCATATTGTAATTCTAGTCCAGATAATCCCTGATTATCAATTCCTACATAACCAAGAACATGAGCGAGTAATGTTTTATAAGGATAATATCTTTTCGCTTCTTTAAGAAGATAAACTCCATCAAATTTTAAAGCTTCTATTTTATCGGCTACTTCATAAGAAAGTCGTCGCCCAAGTGGATGAACACGTTCAATTGATGTATTTTTAAAGACATGCTTTTTCATTTCATTATAACTAACATTAAGTATCTTAGCTAACTCCTTAGTAACTTCCATCTTATTTTTAATTTGATTAGGTACTAAAACAAGAGAAGTAGTAGTAACATTATCAGCTAAAACAATTCCATTTCGATCAAGAATCTTTCCCCGTGATGCTTCAATTGGTAAATTTCTACTCCATAAATCACTAGCGAGACTAGATAATTTCTTATAATCGAAAACTTGCACATAAAATACTTTAAAAATAACCATTAATAAAGTAAAACCAAATAGTAAAAGCATTATTTTAATTCTTTTATTGATATTTTTTATAAACAAAGTGATTCACCTCTATGAATTGTATGTCATAAGTAAGTGGTTTATTCTAAAAAGAAATAGACTAAATCCGTAAATGGTATCTAAAAGGACGCGTTTGGTAGTAAAAAAGCTTTACTTTTTTACTAAAGTGTGTTATAATATGTGCATCTTTGAGAAAGAGGGGGATTTTATGAAAAATCAAATATATCCAGTAGCATATACAGTAATGCCTATAAAGAAAACAAGAGAATTAAATGTGGCAGTGAAAGATGAAGATGAAAAAAGAGAATTAATTTCTTATGTTCCTTCAAAATGTTATGTAGTAAGTAGTGAGAGAAAAATAACTAAGTCAGGAAAAGTTGCTTGCTCTTATGGTGTTGTTTATCCATATATTACAGGTAGATCTCTAGATGAAAATTATTACATGACTAATTATCCTAAATATAATAGTGATGGTGATTGTGTTAATAGCTCTAAAACTGATTTCTTAACTGATAGTTATGAAAGTGCTTTAGAACAAGCTATTATCTATAATAAGGAATTATTAGATTCTACTAATTATTCTAAAGGAACCAAAGAATACCATATTACATCTAAAGGAACCAAAGAATATCATATTACACCTAAAGAAAAACATGAACAATTAATCAGACAGCATTTAAATGCAGCAACTTGGTTAGAAGGCATGACCAGTGATATGAATGTTAACATTACTGAATATGAAAAAATTACAAATAAAGAACAAATCTTAAAGAAATAAACAAGAAAAAGTTTATTTCTTTTCTTATCTTATGCTAAAATTAGGTTTAGAGGTGATTACTCATGAAAATAATAATTATTGGTTCTGGTGCCAGTGGGTTAGCTGCCGGTATTTCTTTACTAAGATGTGGTTATGATGTAACAATATTAGAAAGAAATAATATTAGTGGTAAAAAATTATTGCTAACAGGAGCAGGTAGATGCAACTTTTTTAATAGTGATCAAAATATAATACACTATCATAGTAGTGATAAAGATATATTAGCAAAAATAATAACTAGTGATAATATACATCTAGTAGAAGACTTTATTACCTCTTTAGGAATAGTACCTAAAGTAAAAGATGGTTATTATTATCCTTTTGCTAATCAAGCTTATAATATGAAAGAACTACTAGAAAGAACCTATCTAGACCTAGGTGGTAAGATTAAATATAACTATTTAGTAGAAAAAATAGAAAAAAAGAGTAGCTTATTCTTAATAAATGATACTATATCTTGTGATAAACTGATACTAGCAACGGGTAGTAAAGCCTATAAGATGACAGGTAGTGATGGAATAGGGTATCAACTTGCTAAAAAATTTAATCATCATATAGTAAAAGTATTACCATCACTAACCTCACTTATAACTAGGGAAAAAATAAATCTTAAAGGAGTAAGAGTAGATGCTAAAGTAACTCTTTATGAAGATGGAGTAAAAGTAAGAGAAGAACTAGGTCAAGTTCAGTTTACTGACTATGGATTAAGTGGTATTTGTATCTTTAACCTTAGTTACTATGCTGTTAAAGGTTTAAATAAAAATAAAAAAGAAGTTATTACAATAGACTTAATGCCATTTATGGATAAAGTTAGTTTTAAAAATAAAAAAGTATATGATTTACTACTTGGTTTTTTACCTAATAAAATGATTGATTACATTCTTAAAACTCTAAATATTTCTAAAGATGTTTATTATGAAGACTTATCAAATGATAAAAAACAAGAATTAACTAAAATACTAAAAGAGATGGAATTTAATATTACCTCTTATAAAGAATTTGACTTTTCACAAGTATGTAGTGGAGGAGTGAGTCTTAGGGAAATAAATCCTTTAACGATGGAATCTATATTTGTTAAAAACTTATATATCATAGGAGAGTTATTAGATGTTAATGGAGACTGTGGTGGTTACAATCTAACATTTGCATTTTTAACTGGTATATTAACTAGTAGAGGTGATAGTAATGCTTAGAGTAGAGATTAATTTAAAAATAGATAATGATAATTATAAAGAAGAAGTAGTAAAACTATTAAAGATAAAGTCTAGTGATATAAAAACTATTAGTATTAATAAAAAGTCAGTGGATGCTAGAAGACGTGATGCTATTCATTATCACTATAGTATTGATATAGAACTAGAAAGTAAATTAGAAAATGAACTATTAAAGAATAAAAAACTAAAACTTAATAAAGTAGTAAAAGAAGAATACCAAATACCAAAGAATGGTTCTAATAAATTAGAAAATAGACCTATTATTGTAGGTAGTGGTCCAGCAGGGTTATTTGCTGCATATCTTTTAGCGAGTAAAGGTTTTCATCCCTTAGTAATAGATAGAGGAGAAGAGATGATTAAAAGAGTAAAGACAGTTAATACTTTCTTAGAAAAAGGTACTTTAAATGAAGAAAGTAATGTCTCTTTTGGTGAAGGGGGAGCAGGAACATTCTCTGATGGAAAACTAAAAACCATGATTAGAGATAAGGAACATAGAGGTAAAAAAGTCTTTGATATTTTTATTGAAAATGGAGCAGATAGTGATATTTTATACTTACAGCATCCTCATCTTGGAACTGATAAATTAAAAGAGATAATTCCATCTATTAGAAGTAAAATAATTAAGATGGGTGGAGAGTTTAGATTTAGTACTAAACTTACAGATATCAAAATAGAAAATGAAAAAGTAGTAGCAGTTACTCTAAATGATAAAGAACAACTACCTTGTAATGTTTTAATACTTGCTATAGGTCATAGTGCTAGAGATACATTTCATCTTTTAGATGATAAAAACTTGTTGATGGAATCTAAACCATTTGCAGTAGGAGTTAGAGTAATGCATTATCAAAAGATGATTGATAAAGAACAATATCAAAATAAGATTAAGAAAGCTCCATATAAACTAACTTATCAAACAAAAAATCATCGAGGAGTCTACTCATTTTGTATGTGTCCTGGAGGTTATGTTATAAATTCAGCAAGTGAAAATAACTCTCTTGTAGTAAACGGTATGAGTAATTATTTAAGAGATAGTAATACTGCCAATAGTGCTATTGTGGTAACAGTATCTAAAAAAGACTATGGTGAAGGATTGTTTGCAGGTGTTAAATATCAACAAGAACTAGAGAAAAAAGCTTATTTAAAAGGAAATGGTAAGATACCAGTAGAATACTATCAAGACTTTCTAAATAAAAAAATAACTAAGAAGGAAACAGATTTTGCTATACTAGGCGCCTATACTTTTACTGACTTAAATGATATATTACCAGTAACTATTAGTGATTCAATTAAAGAAGCAATGATAGAATTTAATAAGAAGATAAAAAACTTTAGTGATAGTAATCCTCTACTTGCTGGAGTAGACAAGAACATCATCTCCTATTAAAATAATAAGAGATGAAAAGTTAGAGTCAAATATCAAAGGAATATATCCTTGTGGGGAAGGTAGTGGCTATGCTGGAGGGATAACTTCATCAGCTATTGATGGAATAAAAGTGGCAGAAGAAATAATTAAAAAATACTATTATTAATAATAAGTAAAAACGATATTTTAAGATATTGTTTTTTTTATGGAAATGTTAAAAAAATCTTCTCAAAACTAGTTTATTAAGTTATAATAAATAGTTAGAAATGGGTGAAGTGTAATGAGGCGAGTACCAGTTATGATTGTTAACGAAACTGTCTTGTTTCCAAAGGTTGAGTATAGGATAGAAACACAGGATGAGAAGACAGAAAAGTTGATAAATACAATAGAACAAAGTAAAGATCAACAAGTTATTATGATACATTCACTAGATGGAGTATCTTTAGATAATGTTATAGAGTTTCCTTCTCTTGGAGTTTTATCAACCCTAACTTTAAAACTATTGGTGCCAAATTCAAAGACAAGAGCAGTATTTTTGTGTCATGAAAGAGTGAAAGTTACTAACTATGAAAAAGAAAATGATATCTGGTATGTTGATATAGAAGATGTGAATGTAAAGGAAATACCAAAAGAAAAAAACACTTTATATATAGATATGTTGTTAAGATCCTATGAAAAATACAGTAATTTAATAGCGAATACTAGTAATGCTATGCTTCACCAATTATCTTTCATTGACAATTTATCAGATTTAACTGACTCTGTAGCTGTTCTTTTACCATTTTCTATTGAACTTAAGAAAAAATATTTATATGAAGAAGATCCTATTAAAAGAGCTATTACTTTACTTGAACAGTTAAAAGAAGAAATAGCACTTGCTAAAATAGAAAATGAAATAGATGAAAAGGTAAGAGAAGAAGTAACAGATAATCAGAAGAAATTTTATTTACAGACTAAACTTAAAGTAATAAAAGAAGAATTAGGGGAAGAAAATAGTAAGAATAGTGAAATAGAAAAATATCAGAAAAGATTAAAAAGTCTAAAAGCTAATAAAAAAATAAAAGATAGAATTAAAGAAGAAATTAAAAGGTATGAAACATCTGCTCCCATCTCTCCAGAAGTGGTAATGATGAAAGACTATATTGAATGGATGTTATCACTACCTTTTGAAATAGAAACTAAAGATGTAACTAATCTAGGAGAAATACAAAAGACTCTTGATAATAATCACTATGGAATGCGTGACGTTAAAGAAAGAATCTTAGAATATATTGCTGTTAAACAAAACTCTAAAAAAGAGAAAAGTCCTATTCTTTGCTTAATAGGGCCACCTGGGGTTGGTAAAACTTCACTTGCTTATTCTATAGCTAAAAGTTTAAATAGAAATATTGCTACTATATCTGTAGGAGGAATTAATGATGAAGCAGAAATAGTTGGGCATAGAAGAACTTATGTTGGAGCTTTACCTGGTAGAATAATTCAAGGGATGAAAAAAGCAGGTAGTTCTAATCCAGTCTTTATTATTGATGAGATAGATAAGATGACTAAAAGTGTTAAAGGAGATCCTGCTAGTAGTCTTTTAGAAGTATTAGATAAAGAACAAAATAGTCATTTCTCTGATCATTACATCGAAGAAGACTTTGATCTTTCTAAAGTACTTTTTATAGCAACAGCTAACTATGAAGAACAAATACCTCTAGAATTAAAAGATAGATTAGAAATTATTCATATCCCATCATATACAGAATATGAAAAAAAAGATATAGCTTTAAATTATTTAATACCTAAATTGATGGATGAAGTAGGACTAACTCCATTTGAAGTAGTCTTTGAAAGTGATGCTATTTTAGAAATTATTAGGTGTTATACTAAAGAAGCTGGAGTTAGGGAACTTAGTAGAATGATTTCTAAGATTTTAAGAAAGATAGTTAAAAAAATGTTACTAGAAAATAATGAAGCTCAAGTAATGGTAAAAAAGGATTCTCTTGAAGAGTATTTAGGTAAGAAAATATATACATTCTATCGTCAAAAGGAAACATTACAAGTTGGTGTAGTTAATGGATTAGCTTATACTCCTTTTGGAGGGGATGTATTAAAAATAGAAACAACTTATTATAAAGGAAAAGGTAATTTAATACTTACTGGTTCTTTAGGTGATGTTATTAAAGAATCAGCATCTATCGCTCTTAGTTATATAAAAGCTAATTATAAGAAATTTAATGTTGATGATTCTATATTTTCAAGTGATATTCATATTCATTTACCAGAAGGGGCTGTTAATAAGGAAGGACCAAGTGCTGGTATCGCTTTAACTACTTCAATAATAAGTGCTTTTAGTAATAAGAAAATATCATCTAAAATAGCTATGACAGGAGAGATAACTTTACAAGGTGATGTTCTTGCTATAGGGGGAGTTAGAGAAAAGGTTTTAGGAGCCTATAGAACAGGAGTAAAAAAAATATATTTACCTAAAGAGAATAAGAAGGATTTAGAAGAAATTCCTAAAGAAATAAAGGATAAAATTAAGTTTATCTTAGTGTCTAATTATCAAGATATAGCAGAAGAATTATTTAAAGATTAATTAATTTAATCAAAATGTCAAAGGTATAAATATTAAGACTGATACAACTGTTTATAAGGATAATCGTTATTCTCTTAACCCATTTGCCATAAGATAATGAGTAAAAAATAGAATATTTGAAAAATAATGTTCTTTTTTTATCTAAAAATATGGTATTATATTATTAGATAGGAAGGCGTTTATTATGGTTAAAAATCCAGGTAATTCTTTTACCTTATTAAGTCTTATTTATATTATACTGCTTACAGTTGTTTATTTTTCCAAACCACGAGCCAAAAACTTAGAAACTAAAATATATAGTTATATAGTAATAACTTGTTTAATAGGATGTATAGTCTCCCTTGGTACTTATTTCTTTATGTTTCATATAGATATGTATCCAATATTAAATGAAATATTTGCAAGGAGTTATTTACTATTTATTCTAATATATACATCATTAGTCTCCTATTATGTTCTTGCTATATCAATAAATGATGAGTTACCAGATGAGAGAAAAGAAAAATATATATTCTATAGTAAGATGACTGTTATGATATTAACTATCTTTTCCTTTGTACTGGCTCTAATACTTCCAATGGACTATGTTAGTAAGAAAGATATAGTTTATTCAACGGGACCAGCAGTAAAGTTTGTTTTCTCTTTTACTAGATGTTATGCTTTATTATGGGTTTTAATATTAGTTACTAAGATAAAAAGAATAACTGAAAAAAAATACTATCCTATGATAATATATATTATCTTAGGAGGATTAATATCCTATATACAAGGAGCTCATCCAGAATATTTATTATCAACATCTATGATTGTATTTGTAACATTTTTAATGTATTTTACTATTGAAAATCCGGATGTAAAACTAATTGCTCAACTAGAACTTGCTAAAACAGGGGCAGAGAAAGCTAATAGAGCTAAAAGTGATTTCTTATCAAGTATGTCTCATGAGATAAGAACACCACTTAATGCTATTGTAGGATTATCAGAAGATATTGAAAGTTATAAAGATAGAGTACCTAAAGAAGTAGTAGAAGATACTACTGATATTAAAAATGCCTCTGACACCTTACTTGAAATAGTAGGTAATATCTTAGATATCAATAAGATTGAAAGTGACCATATGGAACTAGTAGAACAAGAATATAACTTCAAAGAAGAAATAACTAAGATGGCTCGTGTAACTGCCACTAGAATAGGAGATAAACCGATAGAATTTGAAATGAATTTAGCTATAGATATACCAGATATTTTAATAGGTGATAAACTTCATGTTAAGACAGTAGTAAATAACTTATTAACTAATGCTATTAAATATACAGATAAAGGAAAAGTAAGTTTAACTGTTAAATGTATTAATAGAGGAAATAATTGTAACTTAATAATAAGTGTTCAAGATACGGGTAGAGGAATAAAAAAAGAAAATATAGAGAAACTATTTACTAAATTTGAACGTCTAGATGAAAAAAATACTACTATTGAAGGAACAGGACTTGGACTTGCTATTACTAAATCATTAGTTAACTTAATGAATGGTAAAATAAATGTTCAAAGTAGATTTGGAACTGGTTCATTATTTGTAGTTAATCTTCCTCAAAAAATATCTAAGAGGCAAGAACTTAAGAAAGCTAAAGATAGTAATAGTGCCAATACCAAAATAAATACTAGTAATAAAAAGATATTAATAGTAGATGACAATAGTTTAAATATAAAAGTAACTACTAAGATTCTTAAAGATTTAAAATATCAAGTTGATGATTGTAATTCTGGAGAAGAATGTTTAGAAAAGATAAGTAAAGGTAGTAAGTATGATGTTATTTTAATGGATATAATGATGCCAAAAATGAGTGGAGATGAAACACTAAAGGAACTAAAGAAAGATGATAGTTTTATAACTCCAGTAATAGCACTTACAGCTGATGCTTTATCTGGTTGTGAAGAAAAGTATAAAAACTTAGGATTTAGTGATTATCTATCTAAACCATTTAAAAAAGATGAACTTGATGATAAACTAAAAAAAATATTAGGTAATGATAATAAGATATCTTGGGATAATGTTGATGAAGTTGTTATTTGTAATGATAAGGAGATGGATTAATTATGAAAAATATTACAATACTAGGTGGCGGAGTTTTAGGCAGTCAGATAGCTTATCAAGCAAGCTATATGGGATTTAAGGTAGTAATATATCTTAGAAGTGAAGGAAGTATAGAAAGATGTAAACCGAAACTTGCTAAACTAAAAGAAACTTATATAGAGGCTATTAATTTAATGGCTAAAGATAAATCATATGATACTTGGTGTAATGGAATATCATCATATGATGATTTTGATAAAGATAAATGTTTAAAGAAAGCAGAAGATGCCCTTAACAATATAAAACTAGAACTAGACTTAGCAAAGGCAGTAAATGATGCTGATTTAGTTATTGAATCAATGAGTGAAGAGTTTGAGGCTAAAAAAGAAATGTTTATAAAACTTAGTAAGGTATTACCTAGTAAAACTATAGTAGTTACTAACTCATCTACTATGTTACCAAGTCGTCTTGCTAAGTATACAAATAGACCAGATAAGTTTTTAGCTCTACATTTTGCTAATTCTATTTGGAAAAATAATATAGCAGAGATAATGAAACATAAAGATACTAAAGAAGAATACTTTAATATAGTCTTAAACTTTGCTAAAGAAATTAATATGATACCACTACCAGTTAGAAAAGAGAAGTCAGGTTATCTTTTAAATTCTATGTTAATACCTTTCTTGTTTTCTGCTCTTGACTTAGTGGTAAATGAAATATCAGATCCAGCAAGTATTGATAAAGCTTGGACTATTGGAACAGGTTCACCTGAAGGACCATTTCAAATACTAGATACAGTAGGGTTAAAAACAGCTTATGATATAGTAGAAATGTATGTTAAGATACCATCTTTTCTAGCTCCTTATAACTTTAAGGGAATGCATAAATTACTAAAGAAATATTTAGACGAAGGAAAACTAGGAAAGGCTAGTGGAGAAGGATTTTATAAATATGAGAAGTAGTAACGATAGGGGAGAATGACAATGAAAAAAGAACTAATATTTAGTAGTTTATTAGCAGTAATGATAGCAGTTATTGGTCTTAGTAACCTAGCTTTTAAAAAAGATATAAAAGAAACTAAGGGAGTAGATGTAGTACCTACTATGGAAGACGTTATTACTAGAGATAGTAGTTGGTGTCCTACTTTTCAGTTGATATTTAATGATTTAAAAAATGATATTGTAAAACAAGATGTTAAGTTTGATAAGAGTAATACCTTTCTGGATAATTTAAATAAAGAAGAGTTTAAGGAAAGCGACATATCAAGTGATTATTATTATAAGACTTATGGAGTTAAAAGTATTGAACTTAAAAATAAAATAATTAAAGGAATAAAAGATAAATTTAATCAGAAAAGTGATATCTTAAATAAGTTTGATTTTACTAATTCATCTCCTAATAACTATTTCTTCTATAGTATGTTATATAGAAAATTTAAATATCCTAAGAAATTTAATAAGTTAGATAATGGGAAGTTTAATGATAAGTATGATAATATTAAATACTTTGGAATAAAAGATAAAGATGAAGAGTTAGCGAAACAAATAAAAGTACTTTATTATAATAATGAAGATGATTTTGCTATTAAACTTTTAACGACATCAAATGATGAAGTTATAATTAATAAGAATCCTAAGGGTAATAACTTTAGAGAAATATATAATAATATAACAAGTAAATCTAGACAGTACAAAGATAATGAGTTTACTATAGATAGAGATTATTTTAAGATGCCATACTTAAGCCTTAATGTTATGAAAGAATATAAAGAGTTAGAGGGACAACCTATTAAAGATAGTGAAGGTAATTTAATAGAAATAGGGACAGCTCTTCAGACCATTAAGTTTACGCTAGATGATGTAGGAGGAAAAATAAAAAGTGAGGCAGGCATGAATGTAATGAAATCATCTATTGAGGATAATAAATCAAAAAGATACTTTTATGTAGATAAGACTTTTGCTATCTTTCTTAAAGAAACATCTAAAGATAAACCATACTTTGCAGCAAGAGTTGATGATATAAGAAAATTTCAATAAAGTATTGACCAGGAGTTAACCTCCTGGTTTTATAATTTAATTGTACCAAAATTAAGAAGAAATGAAGGATGAAAAGTTTAGTAGTTTATTTTCTTGTACAGGGAAAATTATATTAGAAATATTACAAAGGGTAATAAAGAGATAGTAGATGAAGAAATTAGTAAGTTAACAGGAGCAGACTTATTTAAAGTAGAACCAGTTAATGCTTATCCTTATAACTATCGAGAGTGTTGTGATGTAGCAAAGGCTGAGGTTACTAATAATATAAAATAATCTATATTGACGAACTGTTTGGTGTGGACACTATCTTATGTCAATCTTTACAGCTTTAGCTATAGAGAGAGTAATTAGGCGGTTTTACTGATGAATTTGCTAAATATAATGAGATTTATTATTAGACGAGGTTTATAGTAGAGAAAATAAATTATCTTTAAGAGATAGAAGTATGATATAAATAGCTACTCTTATGGGAAAAGGAATCTTAGATAGTAGTTTAGCTTATCATATTAAAAATGCTAAGAATAATGGTTTAACAAAAGAGAAATTTGTAGAAATAGTAACTCAGCTAGCTTTTTATATGGGATGGCCTAATGCTTGGGCAGTGTTTAAAATGGGAAAGGAAGTTTATACGGAAAAATGTGATTTTATGTTATTGAGGTAAAAATAGGCAATATTTCATAATAAATAATAATTATGAAAATATATAAACCTATAGACATACGAAAACCTGTATGCCCAACTATTATAAAAATGTGATAATATATATTTGAGATGAGGAAAAATATCTTAGAAAGGAATGATGTTTAGATACAAGAAAAAGGAAAAGAAGCTGTCAGTTTAGCTCCTGGTATGGTAATTACAATACCTGCTAATGTTAAACACTGACATGGAGCTAAAAAAGATTCATACTTTAGTCATATAGTCATTGAAGTACCTGGTGAAAATACATCTAATGATGGTGTGAACCAGTAACTGATGAAGAATATGACAAATTAATTTAAATCTAAATAGTTGGAGGTTTTGTATGAAAAATGAGATAATTTTATTTGAAAATCAAAATGTTAAATTAGAAGTTAATATGAAGGATGAGACTGTGTGGTTGACTCAAGACCAAATGGCAAAATTGTTTGGAAAAGCAAAGTCAACTATTAATGAACACATAAAAAATATTTATAAAGAAGAGGAGTGTTTGCAAGAACAAACCATGACTAAATTCGGAAATTCCGAATTTAGTGGAAAACCAACATATTATTACAATCTTGATGTAATAATTAGTGTTGGGTATCGTGTTAAATCACAAAATGGTATTATCTTTAGAAAATGGGCAAGTAAAATATTGAAAGACTATATGTTACAAGGATATGCAGTTAATCAGAAAAGATTAGAGTATCTAGAAAAAACAGTTAAACTTATAGATATTGCTAATAGAATAGATGATAATCTAAATAATAGTGATGCCCAAGAAATTTTAAAAGTAATAGGGAGCTATTCAAAGGCACTTGATCTTTTAGATGATTATGATCATAGGACATTATTAAAACCAAAAGGAAATGACAGTCAAAAACAAATAAAATATGAAGATTGTTTAGATGTAATTAATAAATTAAGATTCAATCAAGAAAGTAGTCTCTTTGCTATTGAAAGAAATAATGGTTTAGAAGCAATAATAAATAATATTTATCAAACTTTTGATAATAATGATGTTTATAAAAGTATAGAAGAAAAAGCCTCCAACTTCTTATATATGATTGTTAAAAACCATGTTTTTATAGATGGTAATAAAAGAATAGCTGCAACATTATTTATCTATTTCTTAAATTATTATGATATTTTGTATAAGGCTGATAAACAAGTGATTGATAATAATACACTTACTGCCTTAACACTACTTATTGCTGAATCAAATCCAAAAGAAAAAGAAATTATAATTGATTTGATTATGAACTTTTTAAGTTAAAATTTAATGATGAATAAAATAGTGAATCACTAAAAGAAATGATGTTATTTACTTAAGATTAATTATTTGCTAGAATAATGTTGAAGGTGAGGAATATTAATGAAAGAGAATGGTTTTACACTTATTGAACTATTAGCAACAATAGTTATTATGGGGTTACTTATTGCTGTAATATCACCATCAATTGTAAACTTACAAAAGAGTAATAAGAAAAAGAAGTTTGAATTATATGGTAAGACTATGATAGAAGCTACTAAACTTTATGTAGAAAAAGAAGGTGTTGATATAACAGAACTTGGTATTTCTGATTGGTATGGTTGTGTAGATATTAGCTATCAAGATTTAGTTAACAATAAATTAATTAAAGCATTTGATGATACAGATTATGATTGCAGTGCATCTAAAGTACGTCTTACAAAGCAAACTAATTCTTCTACCTATCGTTTTAACTTAATATGTAAATCTAAAAAAACAGGTAAAAAAGATTTTACCTTAAAAAATATAGAAAATAGTACATGCTCAGTTCATCAGTAGTTACAATAAGGTTAAAGTGTAGTTTAATAAATAGAAAGGAGTCAGCCAATAAGAATTACTAATTAATTTATTATTGGTTGATTATGCGTGATATATGGAATTATTGTGTCCGGCAGGGAATAAAGAAAGTTTAATAGCAGCTATTAATAGTGGTGCTAATGCAGTTTATCTATCAGGAAAGAAATTTGGAGCAAGAGCTTTTGCTGCTAATTTTTCTAATGAAGAATTAAAAGAAGCTATTAGAATAGGAAAAGTCTATGGTGTTAAAATATATGTAACAATGAATACTCTTGTAAAAGAAAATGAAATAGAAGAATTTTTAGAACAAGTAGAATTCCTATATTCTAATGGAGTAGATGCTATTTTAATGCAAGACTTTGGAATGATTTGCTTATGCCTTAAAAAGTATCCTAATCTTGAAATACATGCATCGACGCAAGCTCATAATTCATCTCTTCAAGGAATAGATTTTCTTTATAAACTAGGAGTTAAGAGAGTAGTGTTACCAAGAGAGATGAGTCTTGATGAAATAAAACTTATTAAAACCCCTATTGAAAAAGAAGTATTTATCCATGGAGCACTTTGTGTTAGTTATTCAGGAAGATGCTTGATGTCCCAAGTATTAGGGGGGAGAAGTGGTAATAGAGGAGAATGTGCAGGGTGCTGTAGATTTAAATGGAAACTATATAAAAGTGATAAACTATTAAAAGAAGGTTACCTTCTTTCTATGAAAGAATTAAATCTAAGTGAAGATATCCTAAGATTAACACCATATGTAGATAGTTTAAAAATAGAAGGTAGAATGAAAAGTCCTACTTATGTGTCATTTATAACTAGCTATTATAGAAAAATATTAGATGGAGAAAAGATAACAGATATAGATAGAGAAAACTTACAAAGCCTTTTCTATAGAGGATATACCAAAGGTCATCTATTAAATAATAAAGATTTAGTAAATACTAAGTCACCTAATCATATAGGACTTCCTATCGGAAAAGTAATTGATGTAACTGATTCTAAGATAACGATTTTACTTGATAAAGAGTTAGCACAAGAAGATGGTATTAGATTTTTAGAAAGTGGTAAGGGATTAATAGTTAACTACCTTTATGATATGAAAGATAGATTAATATCTAAAGGTAGTCCTAAACAGAAGATTATATTAGATAATAAGGTAGGACTAACTACCTTAGATACAGTGTCTTTAACTACCAATCATAAGTTAATAACTAAGTTTTCTACTGTCACTAAGAAAGTTGATATTGCAATCAAAGTAATTGCAAAGATTAATGAACCATTAGAAATAAGCTTTATAAAAGATAATATTATAATAAAGGAAAACGGTAATATTGTAGAAAGAGCTAAGAGTGCTATAGTTACTAAAGAAAGAATAATAAGTCAAGTTAAGAGACTTGGTAATACACCATTTAATTGTCATGAGATAGATGTTTTACTAGATGATGATATATTTATTCCTATGGGAGAGATTAATGTTTTAAGAAGGACTTTGACTGAAAGATTAATTGGTAAGTTAATGATGAATTTTAAAGAACCAGTAATTAAAGATATTAATCTAGATTATATTAATTCTAATGATATTGATATTAATAATTATAAATCTATAGATGAATGCCAATTTGATATTAAAGATAGGAAAGGTATTATTCATGAAATAATAGATGGTAGAGAAAAAGACTTCATAGCAGCTAGTAGTTGTAACATAACAAACTCATATACTGCCTATTTCTTAAGCTATTATGGTTATAAAGGAGTTTTCTTATCAACAGAACTTACTGATTATGAACTTAATTATTTAGCAAGTAAGATTAAGGAAAAGACATCTATCAAACTATTTGTAGAAAATAATAGCAATAATAAAGTAATGACTATTAAAGGTAATATACTAAATATAGATAAATCTAATGATTATTATTTAGTAGATCCTAAGAATAGAAAGTTTAAAGTTATCTATGATGGTAGATTAACTAATATTTATTCACCCTATAAATTAGATAGAGATGAAAAGTCTATTAATGATGTTAGTTTTATAAAATAATAGTTGATAACCATACTATTCCATGATAGAATTTAATTAAAGATAAGGAGAGGTGATTAACTATGTATATGTCAACCAATATGTCAAGTTTACAATTAGTTAACATGGGGGGGGCAATTTAGACAGTAATAATACTCTTTTTTATCATGCATTAATAACGGGATAGGATTAGTCTTATCTTGTTTTTTAATGTAAATAAAATAGAAGGAGTGAAAGAAGAAAAATGAATAACAAAAAGCAACTACTATTATCAATCGGACTTGTTTTAATACTAGTTCTAATGATAGTAGGAATCAG
>OLRR01001217.1_pt1 | contig 16963 bp, 13 predicted proteins | sample 1671941 | NCBI WGS metagenome assembly OLRR01 (sample SAMEA3136628, study PRJEB25190) | human gut metagenome
CAAAATTTATTCACACATGGTTACGCTTTGGGGAAATTATGAGGGGATCTCTCAGGGTGAAGCAGCGGGTGGGGCAGGGCAATTAATACATGCTGTGATTGTTTGCTCATTACCGCTTTATCCGCAAGACCTGGTCGCCAGTATTCGTTTCTGTGTTTATGCTAGTACAAAAGTTTTACATTTTATATGCGAATTGCTCATAAAGTGACGTAAAGGCGGATAATTTGCGCAACTGCGTATAACATTTTTTACCTTACATAAAACTGATCAACGTAATTTGCCCCCGGGAATTCTTTGTCAACAATTAACTCTGAGCGCGCGGCAACGCTATTCGACTGGTATCAGACGGATGAAATCCCTATAATTGCCGCGTTTGGCGCTTCGTCGCCCCCTTCCTAACATCCAGGTTAATCAGGTCGCTAAATATATGACTGATCAGTCTCATCAGTGCGTCATTATCGGTATCGCTGGCGCATCGGCTTCCGGCAAGAGTCTTATTGCCAGTACCCTTTATCGTGAATTGCGTGAGCAAGTCGGTGATGAACACATCGGCGTAATTCCCGAAGACTGCTATTACAAAGATCAAAGCCATCTGTCGATGGAAGAACGCGTTAAGACCAACTACGACCATCCCAGCGCGATGGATCACAGTCTGCTGCTTGAGCATTTACAAGCGTTGAAACGCGGCTCGGCAATTGACCTGCCGGTTTACAGCTATGTTGAACATACGCGTATGAAAGAAACGGTGACGGTTGAGCCGAAGAAGGTCATCATTCTCGAAGGCATTTTGTTGCTGACGGATGCGCGTTTGCGTGACGAACTTAACTTCTCCATTTTCGTTGATACCCCGCTGGATATCTGCCTGATGCGCCGCATCAAGCGTGACGTTAACGAGCGTGGGCGTTCAATGGATTCCGTGATGGCGCAATATCAAAAAACCGTGCGCCCGATGTTCCTGCAATTCATTGAGCCTTCTAAACAATATGCGGACATTATCGTGCCGCGCGGCGGGAAAAACCGCATTGCGATCGATATATTGAAAGCGAAAATAAGTCAGTTCTTTGAATAAGCTTGATAAATTGTGTACCGTTCAGTGATAACCTGGTATGCCCTTGACGTAATTGGCGTTAAGGGAGTGATGCGCGAAAGGAGAAAATGCCATGCGTCTGTGTGACCGAGATATTGAAGCCTGGCTTGATGAAGGCCGTTTGTCGATCAACCCACGTCCGCCAGTGGAGCGTATTAACGGCGCGACGGTGGATGTACGCCTGGGCAATAAATTTCGTACCTTCCGTGGTCACACGGCAGCGTTTATCGATCTGAGCGGTCCCAAAGATGAAGTGAGCGCCGCGCTTGACCGCGTGATGAGCGATGAGATCGTTCTCGACGAGGGCGAGGCGTTCTATCTTCACCCAGGAGAGCTGGCGCTGGCGGTGACGCTGGAGTCGGTGACGCTGCCAGCCGATCTGGTGGGCTGGCTGGACGGGCGTTCCTCTTTGGCGCGTCTGGGGCTGATGGTGCACGTCACCGCGCACCGTATCGATCCGGGCTGGTCTGGTTGCATTGTGCTGGAGTTCTACAACTCCGGTAAGCTGCCGCTGGCGCTGCGTCCGGGCATGTTAATTGGTGCGCTGAGCTTTGAGCCGCTTTCCGGCCCGGCGGCGCGACCTTACAACCGCCGTGAAGATGCGAAATATCGCAACCAGCAGGGCGCGGTAGCCAGCCGAATCGATAAAGACTAATTCAGGCCCATTGAGGATACCATGAGACGATTTCTGACGACGCTGATGATACTCCTGGTCGTGCTGGTGGCCGGGTTATCTGCGTTAGTGTTGCTGGTGAATCCGAATGATTTCCGCGACTATATGGTCAAGCAAGTTGCTGCACGTAGCGGTTATCAATTGCAGCTCGACGGGCCACTGCGTTGGCACGTCTGGCCGCAGCTTAGTATCCTCTCCGGGCGAATGTCTCTCACCGCCCAGGGCGCGAGCCAGCCACTGGTTCGCGCCGACAACATGCGTCTGGACGTGGCGCTTTTACCACTACTGAGTCATCAACTGAGCGTTAAGCAGGTGATGCTAAAAGGGGCAGTGATCCAACTGACGCCGCAGACGGAAGCGGTGCGCAGTGAAGACGCTCCGGTTGCACCGCGCGACAATACCTTGCCGGATCTGTCAGACGATCGCGGATGGTCGTTTGATATATCCAGTCTTAAGGTGGCGGACAGCGTGCTGGTGTTCCAGCATGAAGATGACGAGCAGGTGACAATCCGCAATATTCGCCTGCAAATGGAACAAGATCCCCAACATCGTGGTTCATTTGAGTTCTCCGGGCGGGTTAATCGCGATCAGCGCGATCTCACGATATCCCTTAACGGTACGGTAGATGCTTCTGATTATCCGCATGATTTAACGGCTGCTATTGAACAAATTAACTGGCAGTTGCAGGGTGCCGATTTACCAAAACAAGGTATTCAGGGGCAGGGGAGTTTCCAGGCCCAGTGGCAGGAGTCACATAAACGCCTTTCATTTAACCAAATCAGCTTGACCGCCAATGACAGTACGCTGAGCGGGCAAGCACAGGTCACGCTGACAGAGAAACCTGAATGGCAGCTGAGACTGCAATTCCCGCAACTGAATCTTGACAACCTCATCCCGCTTAATGAAACCGCGAATGGTGAAAACGGTGCCGCGCAGCAGGGGCAGAGCCAATCAACGTTGCCGCGCCCGGTTATTTCTTCGCGTATTGATGAACCGGCCTATCAGGGACTGCAAGGCTTTACGGCTGATATTTTGTTGCAGGCCAGTAACGTGCGCTGGCGCGGAATGAATTTTACAGATGTTGCCACGCAAATGACCAACAAGTCGGGTTTGCTGGAAATTACTCAACTGCAGGGCAAGCTTAACGGTGGACAGGTTTCACTGCCGGGCACGCTGGACGCGACATCAATAAATCCGCGGATAAACTTCCAGCCACGGCTGGAAAACGTTGAGATTGGTACCATTCTGAAGGCGTTTAACTATCCGATTTCGTTGACCGGAAAAATGTCACTGGCTGGTGATTTCTCCGGTGCTGACATAGATGCCGACGCATTCCGCCACAACTGGCAAGGGCAGGCACATGTCGAAATGACCGACACGCGCATGGAAGGGATGAACTTCCAGCAGATGATTCAGCAAGCGGTAGAGCGTAATGGCGGTGATGTGAAGGCCGCTGAAAACTTTGATAACGTGACGCGGCTTGACCGCTTTACCACCGATTTGACGTTGAAGGATGGCGTCGTGACGTTAAACGACATGCAAGGTCAATCGCCTGTGCTGGCGCTGACAGGGGAAGGCATGTTGAATCTGGCAGATCAAACCTGCGACACCCAGTTTGATATTCGGGTCGTGGGTGGCTGGAACGGGGAAAGTAAACTGATTGATTTTCTGAAAGAAACGCCAGTACCGCTGCGGGTTTATGGCAACTGGCAGCAACTCAATTACAGTCTGCAAGTGGATCAGTTACTGCGCAAACATCTACAGGACGAAGCGAAACGTCGCCTGAATGACTGGGCCGAGCGGAATAAAGATTCCCGCAATGGCAAAGATGTGAAGAAGTTGCTGGAGAAGATGTAGGTTACCAGGTGACCAGTCCTGTAGGCCTGATAAGACGCGTAAAGCGTCGCATCAGGCGTTCGTGGCGGCATCATTATATTCTGAATATGTAAGATCGAAGGCTGTTCCGTTCACTTGATGTTCCTCGCTACTATGGAACGCTCAAGCCGGTGAACGTGCCAGGGTGGCTCAATCTCCACCACCCTGGCAACCCGGGCCCACACCCCCGCTGTAATGTCCGTTTACCACAGACAACGCTTCATTGCTGAAGTTATAAGGCGTTACGCAGCATCGGGTAAAATGACCGATACCATCACACCTCGTACTCCATCTCGCCATCCTTACGCAGCGGTATAATCTGCACCTTCTGCACGCGATGGCTTTCTACCTGCAACGTTTTAAGCAAATAATCCCCCACCTGAACTTCTTCGCCAGGTTTTGGAATACGCTGCAAATATTCCATCAACAGCCCGGCAATGGTGTGATATTCACGTTTTTCATCCAGCGGTAGCGGCACATATTGCACCAGATCCTCCAGCGGCATATGACCATTCGCCGTCCAGGAACCGTCCGCATTTTTCTGAATATCATGGCGGGCGTCGATCTCTTCCACTTCGTTCGGTAAGTTACCGGCAATGGTTTCAGTGACGTCACTTAATGTCACAATCCCTTCCACCGAGCCAAACTCATCCACTACAAAAGCAAAGTGCGTGCGGGCATTACGGAACTGCTCCAGGGCAGGTAACAACGGCAAGGTTTCCGGGAACACCAGCGGCTGGCGAATCAACACCCGCAGGTTGAGCGGTTCGCCGCGCAGAGACTGTTGTAGCAGGTCGATAACGTGAACAACACCGAGCAAATCTTCTGCGTCATCACCGTCGGTAACCACCAGCCGCGTATGCTGATTTCGCTCCAGCAACTGGCGGATTTCTTCTTCCGGCGCGTTGAGATCGATATGCTCAATATCGTGGCGCGACGTCATAATGCTGCTGACGGTACGCTGGTTAAGATTAAGTACCCGCTCAATCATCCGCCGTTCCTGCGGATTAAAGATCTGCTGGTTTCCATGATCCACCAGCATGGACGCGGTTTCGGCGTCCAGTTCCGCATCTTCTTTTTGCCCGCTAAGCAGGCGCATTACCGCTTCGGTAGTCCGCTGGCGTAGCGTCTGATTAGCGGAAAGAAAACGTCGCCGGTTAAAGATAGCCAACTGATTGAGTGCCTCGATCATCACCGAGAAACCAATGGCAGCGTACAGGTAGCCTTTCGGAATGACGAAGCCGAAACCTTCTGCCACCAGGCTAAAGCCAATCATCAACAGGAAGCTTAAGCAGAGAATAACGATGGTCGGGTGGCTATTAACGAACTGGGTTAACGGCTTGCTGGCCATCAACATCAGGCTGATAGCGATAACCACGGCGGCCATCATGACCAGTAAATGGTCGACCATCCCGACGGCGGTAATCACCGAGTCGAGTGAGAAGATGGCGTCCAGTACCACAATTTGTGTCACCACCCCCCAGAACTTCGCACCTTTGCGTTGTGTGGGATTATTGCTGTCTTTCCCTTCCAGCCGTTCGTTCAGCTCCATCGTGGCTTTGAACAACAGGAAGAAACCACCAAACAGCATGATTAAGTCGCGGGCGCTAAAGGTAAACGAGCGGAAGCTGAACAGCGGTTGAGTCAGGGTGACCAGCCAGGAGATTGACGCCAGCAGTAACAGGCGCATTAACATCGCCAGCAGCAGCCCGGTAACCCGTGCGCGGTCGCGCTGCTTCGGCGGTAGTTTTTCGGCGAGGATGGCAATAAAGACCAGGTTATCAATGCCGAGGACCAGTTCGATCACAATCAGCGTGATTAACCCGGCCCAGATAGACGGATCGGCAATCCATTCCATAGTAAGTACAAAACCTATTCGTTGTATGACAAATGTCACAATTCGATCATGGATAAATCGGGGCAAAAATGCAATGTTGCAGCACTATTTATCTCATATTATTTGAGGGTAATAACATCACATTATCCCTGAATTAAAAGTGGTAATAATAAAACATTATTTAAGAAATATCGCATGTGGAGACGCAATATTAAATATTGTCAACCTAAAGAAACTCCTAAAAACAATATTGAATGACACTTAATATAATTCTTAAAAATAGCCAATTGCCGAATTGTTACCTTGCCTGCTATTCCGTTAGCTGTAACACTTCCTCCTGCATTATTGGAGAGCCAATATTCAATTACCATAATGTCACCTTATATTCGGAAGTTAATTTCCGCAATAACCCTTTCTCATCAACGATTGTATGCAGAGAGGGTTTGAAAAATTAAGCTAAATCAGTGTATTGGTAGCTAGAAAGCCAGGGGCGGTAGCGTGTCTGGATGCCTGAAAGACCAGTCTGAATTATTCTGTCAATAGCCTACGGATGAAATCAATTTTTTTAGGACTGATGCCAGTTAAATTTTTATTCAATTAACTGCAAGGTAAATGTGCATGGCGACATTGCTATTAATAGTGCACAGGATAATTACTCTGCCAAAGTGATAAATAAACAATGATGAAATCCAAAATGAAATTGATGCCATTATTGGTGTCAGTAACCTTGATAAGCGGTTGCACAGTACTTCCGGGCAGCAATATGTCGACGATGGGCAAAGACGTCATCAAACAGCAGGACGCTGATTTCGATCTCGACAAAATGGTGAATGTTTATCCGCTGACCCCGCGCCTGATTGACCAATTACGCCCACGCCCGAATGTAGCGCGCCCCAATATGACGCTGGAAAGTGAGATCGCGAATTACCAGTATCGCGTCGGGCCGGGGGACGTTCTTAATGTCACCGTCTGGGATCACCCGGAACTCACCACGCCAGCCGGTCAGTACCGCAGCTCCAGCGACACCGGCAACTGGGTACAGCCTGACGGCACTATGTTTTACCCGTATATCGGCAAGGTCCACGTAGTCGGGAAAACGCTCGCTGAAATCCGCAGTGATATTACCGGGCGCTTAGCGACGTACATCGCTGACCCGCAGGTGGACGTTAATATCGCCGCCTTCCGCTCACAAAAGGCCTATATCTCCGGTCAGGTGAATAAATCCGGTCAACAGGCGATCACCAACGTGCCACTGACTATTCTCGACGCCATCAACGCCGCAGGTGGCCTGACCGACACCGCTGACTGGCGCAACGTGGTGTTAACACACAATGGTCGTGAAGAACGCATTTCTTTGCAGGCGCTGATGCAAAACGGCGACCTCAACCAGAATCGACTGCTTTACCCCGGCGATATTCTCTACGTGCCGCGTAATGATGATCTGAAAGTGTTTGTGATGGGTGAAGTGAAGAAACAGAGCACCCTGAAAATGGACTTTAGCGGCATGACCCTGACTGAAGCCCTGGGCAATGCCGAAGGTATCGACATGACCACCTCCAACGCCAGCGGCATCTTTGTCATTCGTCCGCTGAAAGGCGAGGGCGGGCGTAACGGCAAGATTGCCAATATCTACCAGCTGGATATGTCCGATGCGACGTCGCTGGTGATGGCGACAGAATTCCGCCTGCAACCTTATGACGTGGTGTATGTCACCACCGCCCCGGTTTCCCGCTGGAACCGTCTGATCAATCAGTTGCTGCCAACTATTAGCGGTGTCCGTTACATGACGGATACAGCCAGCGACGTTCATAACTGGTAATCGTCATGTTTAACAACATCTTAGTTGTCTGTGTCGGCAATATTTGCCGTTCCCCGACGGCGGAACGCTTACTGCAACGTTATCACCCGGAACTGAAAGTGGAGTCCGCTGGACTCGGCGCGCTGGTCGGTAAGGGCGCTGATCCTACCGCTATCAGCGTCGCCGCAGAACATCAACTGTCTCTGGAAGGCCACTGTGCACGACAAATCAGCCGCCGCCTGTGTCGCAACTATGACCTGATTTTGACCATGGAAAAGCGCCATATCGAACGCTTATGCGAGATGGCACCTGAGATGCGCGGCAAAGTGATGCTGTTTGGTCACTGGGATAACGAATGTGAAATCCCCGATCCGTATCGCAAAAGCCGGGAAACGTTTGCAGCGGTGTACACATTACTTGAACGGTCTGCCCGCCAGTGGGCGCAGGCATTGAACGCAGAGCAGGTATAAGAATGACAGAAAAAGTAAAACAACATGCCGCTCCGGTAACGGGCAGTGATGAAATCGATATTGGTCGCCTGGTCGGCACCGTCATTGAAGCGCGCTGGTGGGTGATTGGCATCACCGCTGTATTTGCCCTCTGTGCCGTGGTTTACACCTTCTTCGCCACGCCGATTTATAGTGCCGACGCACTGGTACAAATCGAGCAAAACAGCGGCAATTCGTTAGTGCAGGACATTGGTTCGGCATTAGCCAACAAACCGCCTGCATCGGACGCCGAGATCCAGTTGATTCGTTCGCGTCTGGTGCTTGGTAAAACGGTGGACGATCTCGACCTCGATATTGCGGTGAGCAAAAACACGTTCCCGATTTTCGGGGCGGGCTGGGATCGACTGATGGGACGCCAGAACGAGACGGTGAAAGTGACTACCTTTAACCGCCCGAAAGAGATGGCGGACCAGGTGTTTACGCTTAATGTGCTGGATGACAAAAACTACACCCTGAGCAGTGATGGCGGCTTTAGCGCCCGTGGGCAAGCGGGCCAGATGCTGAAAAAAGAAGGCGTCACGCTGATGGTTGAAGCCATTCACGCCAGCCCGGGCAGTGAGTTTACCGTCACCAAATACTCCACACTGGGGATGATCAACCAACTGCAAAACAGCCTGACGGTAACGGAGAACGGCAAAGACGCTGGCGTTTTGAGCCTGACTTATACCGGTGAAGATCGTGAACAGATCCGCGACATTCTTAACAGCATCGCCCGTAACTATCAGGAACAAAATATTGAGCGCAAATCGGCGGAAGCGTCGAAAAGCCTCGCCTTCCTCGCGCAACAGTTACCGGAAGTACGTAGCCGCTTGGATGTTGCCGAAAACAAACTGAATGCCTTCCGTCAGGATAAAGATTCTGTTGATCTGCCGCTGGAAGCAAAAGCGGTGCTCGATTCGATGGTGAACATCGATGCGCAGTTGAACGAACTGACCTTTAAAGAGGCGGAAATCTCCAAGCTGTACACCAAAGTTCACCCGGCGTACCGCACGCTGCTGGAGAAACGTCAGGCGCTGGAAGACGAAAAAGCCAAACTTAACGGTCGCGTAACGGCGATGCCGAAAACCCAGCAGGAGATTGTCCGTCTGACCCGCGATGTCGAGTCTGGTCAGCAGGTCTATATGCAACTGCTGAATAAAGAGCAGGAGCTGAAAATCACCGAGGCCAGCACCGTCGGCGATGTGCGCATTGTTGACCCGGCAATCACTCAGCCTGGCGTGCTGAAACCGAAGAAAGGGCTGATTATCCTCGGCGCGATTATCCTTGGCCTGATGCTTTCTATCGTGGGTGTGCTGCTGCGCTCGTTGTTTAATCGCGGCATTGAAAGCCCGCAAGTACTGGAAGAACACGGTATTAGCGTCTATGCCAGCATCCCGCTGTCGGAATGGCAGAAAGCGCGTGATAGCGTCAAAACCATCAAAGGGATTAAACGCTATAAACAGAGCCAGCTACTGGCGGTGGGGAATCCAACCGATCTGGCGATTGAAGCCATCCGTAGTCTGCGTACCAGTTTGCACTTCGCGATGATGCAGGCACAGAACAATGTGTTGATGATGACCGGGGTTAGCCCGTCAATTGGTAAAACCTTTGTCTGCGCCAACCTGGCGGCGGTGATCAGCCAGACCAATAAACGCGTGTTGTTGATCGACTGCGATATGCGCAAAGGCTACACCCACGAGCTGTTGGGCACTAATAACGTTAATGGCCTGTCGGAAATTCTGATTGGTCAGGGCGATATTACTACCGCTGCTAAACCGACCTCTATTGCCAAATTTGACCTGATCCCGCGCGGTCAGGTGCCGCCAAATCCTTCTGAACTGTTGATGAGCGAACGCTTTGCCGAACTGGTGAACTGGGCGAGTAAAAACTATGACCTGGTGTTGATTGATACGCCGCCGATTCTGGCAGTGACCGATGCGGCAATTGTTGGTCGTCATGTCGGAACCACGTTAATGGTGGCGCGTTATGCGGTCAACACATTGAAAGAAGTGGAAACCAGTCTGAGCCGCTTTGAGCAAAACGGTATTCCGGTGAAAGGGGTGATTCTGAACTCCATCTTCCGCCGCGCCAGCGCGTATCAGGATTATGGCTATTACGAATACGAATATAAGTCGGATGCGAAATAACGACGCCTGCATTCGCACCGCCCCGTAGGCCGGATAAGGCGTTCACGCCGCATCCGGCAAGCAAACCAGCTCATAAGCCGGGAGAACAACCTATGAAAGACAATCCGCTGATCTCAATCTATATGCCGACCTGGAACCGCCAACAACTGGCGATTCGGGCAATAAAATCGGTTTTGCGCCAGGACTACAGCAACTGGGAGATGATCATCGTGGATGATTGCTCCACCTCCTGGGAACAACTGCAACAGTACGTCACCGCCCTCAACGATCCGCGTATCACTTACATTCACAACGACATTAACAGCGGGGCGTGCGCGGTACGTAACCAGGCGATTATGCTGGCGCAAGGGGAATATATCACCGGGATTGATGACGATGACGAATGGACACCCAACCGTCTGAGCGTCTTCCTCGCCCATAAACAGCAACTGGTCACACACGCCTTTTTGTACGCTAACGACTACGTTTGCCAGGGCGAAGTCTATTCCCAACCGGCAAGCTTGCCGCTGTATCCCAAATCGCCGTATTCACGCCGCCTGTTCTACAAACGCAATATCATTGGCAACCAGGTCTTTACCTGGGCATGGCGTTTCAAAGAGTGTTTGTTCGATACATTGCCATGCAGATGAAAGAGGAGTCCCGCATTAAGAAACTGATGCGCGACCTGGCGGACACCACCTGTTCCGTGATCCTCATTCCGGACGTCTTTACCTTCAACATTCTCCATTCCCGTATCGAAGAGGTGAACGGTGTACCGGTAGTGCCGCTGTACGACACGCCGCTGTCAGGTATCAACCGTGTTCTCAAACGTCTGGAAGACATTGTGCTCTCTTCACTGATCCTTCTGCTGATCTCTCCGGTGCTGTGCTGCATTGCCCTGGCGGTGAAGCTGAGCTCTCCCGGCCCGGTCATCTTCCGTCAGACGCGCTACGGCATGGACGGTAAGCCGATCATGGTGTGGAAATTCCGCTCCATGAAGGTGATGGAGAACGACAAAGTGGTGACGCAGGCTACGCAGAACGATCCGCGCGTGACCCGGGTGGGGAATTTCCTGCGCCGCACCTCGCTGGACGAGCTGCCGCAGTTTATCAACGTCTTTACTGGCGGTATGTCGATTGTCGGGCCACGTCCGCACGCGGTTGCCCATAACGAGCAGTACCGCTCGCTGATTGAAGGCTACATGCTGCGCCATAAAGTGAAACCAGGCATTACCGGCTGGGCGCAAATCAACGGCTGGCGCGGTGAAACCGACACGCTGGAAAAAATGGAAAAACGTATTGAATTCGACCTTGAGTACATCCGTGAGTGGAGCCTCTGGTTCGATATCAAAATTGTTTTTCTGACCATCTTCAAAGGTTTCGTGAACAAAGCGGCGTACTAAGATGAGCTTACGTGAAAAAACCATCAGCGGCGCCAAGTGGTCAGCGATGGCGACTATCGTCATCATTGGCCTGGGGCTGGTGCAGATGACCGTGCTGGCGCGCATTATCGATAATCATCAGTTCGGTCTGCTGACCGTCTCGCTGGTGATTATCGCGCTGGCCGACACGCTGTCTGACTTCGGTATCGCCAACTCGATTATCCAGCGCAAAGAGATTAGCCAGCTGGAGCTGACCACGCTCTACTGGCTGAACGTGGGGCTGGGGATGTTTGTTTTTGTGCTGGTGTTCCTGCTGAGCGATGTGATCGCCAGCGTGCTGCACAACCCGGATCTGGCACCGCTGATGCGCACGCTGTCGTTTGCCTTTGTGGTGATCCCGCACGGGCAGCAGTTCCGCGCGCTGATGCAAAAAGAGCTGGAGTTCAACAAGATCGGCATGATTGAAACCAGCGCCGTGCTGGCGGGCTTTACCTTCACGGTGGTGAGCGCCCATTTCTGGCCGCTGGCCATGACCGCCATTCTGGGGTATCTGGTGAACTCTACCGTGCGTACGCTGCTGTTCGGCTACTTTGGCCGCAAAATCTATCGCCCGGGGCTGCATTTTTCCCTGGCGTCCGTCTCCTCGAACCTGCGTTTTGGCGCCTGGCTGACGGCCGACAGCATCATCAACTACGTCAATACCAACCTTTCCACGCTGGTGCTGGCGCGCATTCTGGGGGCGAGCGTCGCGGGGGGTTATAACCTGGCCTACAACGTTGCGGTCGTCCCGCCGATGAAGCTCAACCCGATTATCACCCGCGTGTTGTTCCCGGCGTTCGCCAAAATTCAGGACGACACTGAAAAGCTGCGCGTCAACTTCTACAAGCTGCTCTCCGTGGTCGGCATTATTAACTTCCCGGTACTGCTGGGTCTGATGGTGGTGTCGAGCAACTTTGTGCCGCTGGTATTTGGCGAGAAGTGGAACAGCATCATCCCGATCCTGCAGTTGCTCTGCGTGGTGGGGCTGCTGCGCTCCGTGGGTAACCCGATTGGCTCCCTGCTGATGGCGAAAGCGCGCGTGGATATCAGCTTTAAATTCAACGTATTTAAAACCTTCCTGTTTATTCCGGCAATTATCGTCGGCGGACACATGGCGGGCGCCATTGGCGTCACGCTGGGCTTTCTGCTGGTGCAAATCATCAACACCGTGCTGAGCTACTTCATCATGATCAAGCCAGTGCTGGGCTCCAGCTACCGTCAGTACATCCTGAGCCTGTGGCTGCCGTTTTATCTCTCCTTGCCGACCCTGGTGGTGAGCTACGGTCTGGGCGTGCTCCTGAAGGGCCATTTGCCGCTGGCCGCGCTGCTGGCAGTGCAGGTTGCCGCGGGCGCGCTGGCGTTTGGGGTGATGATTGTGCTGTCACGCAATGAGCTGGTGGTGGAGATGAAGCGCCAGTTTTGCCGTAACGAAAAAATGAAAACGCTGCTTCGCGCAGGCTAGTTATTTAAGAGGCCATTATGAAATTATTAATTCTTGGCAACCATACCTGCGGCAACCGTGGCGACAGCGCCATCCTGCGCGGTTTATTGGATGCAATTAACACCCTTAAGCCTGAGACAGAAGTGGACGTGATGAGCCGTTACCCGGTCAGCTCATCCTGGTTACTGAACCGCCCGGTGATGGGCGACCCGCTCTACAGCCAGATGAAACAGCACAATAACGCTGCGGGCGTGATGGGACGCGTGAAGAAAGTGTTGCGTCGCCGCTACCAGCATCAGGTGCTGCTTTCTCGCGTAACCGACACCGGCAAGCTGCGCAACATCGCCATCGCGCAGGGCTTTACCGATTTTGTGCGTCTGCTTTCCGGCTATGACGCCATCATTCAGGTGGGCGGTTCGTTCTTCGTCGATCTCTACGGCGTGCCGCAGTTTGAGCATGCCCTCTGTACCTTTATGGCGAAGAAGCCGCTGTTTATGATTGGTCACAGCGTCGGGCCATTCCAGGAACCTCAGTTCAACCAGCTGGCAAACTATGTGTTTGGCCACTGCGATGCCCTGATTTTACGTGAGTCAGTCAGCCTTGACATGATGAAGCGCAGCGAGATCGACACTTCTAAAGTCGAGCACGGGGTGGATACCGCGTGGCTGGTGGATCACCAGGACGACAGCTTCCAGCCGAGCTACGCGGTGCAGCACTGGCTGGACGTGGCGGCGAAACAGAAAACCGTCGCTATTACCCTGCGCGAGCTGGCACCTTTTGATAAGCGTTTAGGCACCACTCAGGCCGCCTACGAGAAGGCCTTTGCCGAGGTCGTTAACCGCGTACTGGACAGCGGTTATCAGGTGCTGGCGCTCTCCACCTGTACCGGTATCGATAGCTACAACAAGGATGATCGCATGGTGGCGCTTAACCTGCGCCATCTGGTGAACGATCCGTCCCGGTATCACGTGGTGATGGACGAACTGAACGATCTGGAGATGGGCAAACTGCTCTCAGCCTGTGACCTGACCGTGGGTACCCGTCTGCACTCAGCCATCATCTCGATGAACTTTGGCACGCCGGCCATTGCCATCAACTATGAGCACAAATCTGCCGGAATTATGCAGCAGCTGGGGATGCCGGAAATGGCCGTGGATATCCGTCATCTGCTGGATGGCTCGCTCGGCGCAATGGTGGGCGACACCCTTGGGCAACTGCCCGCCGTGAATGAGCGCCTGGCCGTGGCGGTGAAAGCCGAGCGCGAAAAGGGAATGGGGATGGTGAAGTCGGTGCTTGACCGCGTGCGGGAGGGGAAATGAAGGTTGGTTTCTTCTTACTGAAATTTCCACTGTCGTCTGAAACCTTTGTACTCAATCAAATCACCGCGTTTATCGATATGGGATATGACGTGGAAATTATCGCCCTGCAAAAGGGCGATACGCAAAACACCCATGCGGCGTATACCCAGTATGGGCTGGAGGCGAAAACCCGCTGGCTTCAGGATGAGCCATCCGGAAAAGTGAACAAGCTGCGCTACCGTGCCAGCCAGACTTTACGCGGGCTCCATCGCGCGTCGACCTGGCGAGCGCTGAACATCTCCCGCTATGGCGCGGAGTCGCGCAATCTGATCCTGTCGGCCATCTGTGGGCAAACGGCGCAGCCGTACCGCGCTGATGTCTTTATCGCCCACTTTGGCCCGGCAGGGGTGACCGCAGCCAAACTGCGCGAGCTGGGGGTGATTGACGGGAAGATCGCCACGATCTTCCACGGCATTGATATCTCCAGCCGTGAAGTGCTGAACCACTACACGCCGGAGTATCAGCAGCTGTTCCAGCGCGGCGACATGATGCTGCCCATCAGCGACCTGTGGGCCGGACGCCTCAAAAAGATGGGCTGCCCGGGCGAGAAAATCACCGTCTCGCGGATGGGGGTGGATTTGGCGCGTTTTACCCGACGTCCGGTCAAGGTGCCGGGTAAACCGCTGCAGATTATCTCCGTTGCCCGACTGACCGAGAAAAAAGGGCTGCATGTGGCGATTGAAGCCTGCCGCCAGCTCAAGGCGCGCGGGGTGGATTTCCGTTATCGCATTCTCGGTATCGGCCCGTGGGAGCGTCGTCTGCGTACGCTTATTGAACAGTATGAGCTGGAAACGCACGTGGAGATGCCGGGCTTTAAGCCGAGCCACGAGGTGAAGGCCATGCTCGATGAAGCCGACGTGTTTCTGCTGCCGTCCGTTACGGGCGCCGATGGCGACATGGAAGGCATACCGGTGGCGCTGATGGAGGCGATGGCGGTGGGGATTCCGGTGGTATCGACCCTGCACAGCGGGATCCCGGAGCTGATCAAGTCAGATCATTCCGGCTGGCTGGTCCCCGAAAATAACGCCATGGCCCTGGCCGATCGGCTGGCCGCGTTTAGCGATATCGACCAGCAGGCGCTGGAGCCCGTGCTGCACAATGCCCGACAAAAAGTCGAGGCAGATTTTAACCAGCAGGTGATCAATCGCCAGTTAGCGAGCCTGCTGCAAACGTTGTAACGCCGAGGTTGTATGCTGAAAAAGATTACCCGACGCAGCTTTGTCTCTTCTCTGTCCGTCCTGGCGGCAATGCCGCTGCTGTCGTCCCGTGTTGCGCGGGCGGCAACCGGCAAGACGGTCTCTGTAAATCAGTACAATAACAACGACTGGATCGCCGCCTTTAAGCAGGCGTTTAACGAAGGCGACACCGTCGTAGTGCCTGCAGGGCTTACCTGCAAAAACATCAACACGGGCATTTTCATTCCTGACGGCAAAACGCTGCTGATTCGCGGGGCGTTAACCGGCAATGGCCGGGGGCGCTTTGTCCTGCAGGAGGGCAGCAAAGTCATCGGTGAGGGCGAAGGCCGTACCGAAAACATTACCCTTGACGTTCGTGGCTCTGACTGTGTCATCAAAGGGCTGGCGATGAGCGGATTTGGCCCGGTAACGCAAATCTACATTGGCGGCAAAAAGCCCAGCGTGATGCGTAATCTGGTCATTGATAACATCCGCGTGAGCCAGGCCAATTACGCCATCCTGCGTCAGGGGTTTCATAACCAGGTGGATGGCGCCCGCATCACCAACAGCAAATTCAGCCACCTGCAGGGCGATGCGATCGAGTGGAATGTGGCCATCAATGACCGCAATATTCTGATCTCCGACCATGTGATCGACAACATCAACTGCACCAACGGGAAGATTAACTGGGGGATTGGTATTGGCCTTGCGGGCAGTACCTACGATAACGACTACCCGGAAAAACAGACCGTGAAGAACTTTGTGGTTGCCAATATCACCGGCAGCAACTGCCGCCAGCTGGTGCACGTTGAGAACGGTAAACACTTTATTATCCGCAATATTAAGGCCAAAAATATTACGCCTGATTTCAGTAAAAAGGCGGGAATAGACAATGCCACGGTAGCAATTTATGGCTGTGATAATTTCGTTATTGATAATGTCGATATGGTCAATAGTGCCGGCATGTTAATCGGATACGGCGTGATTAAAGGTGACTACCTGTCGATTCCGCAGAACTTCAAGCTTAACGATATTCGTCTGGATAATAGCCAGCTTGCCTATAAGCTGCGTGGCATACAAATTTCATCCGGTAATGCGACCTCGTTTGTGGCCATCACCAACGTCGACATGCAGCGCGCGACGCTTGAACTGCATAACAAACCTCAGCACCTTTTCTTACGCAATATCAACGTAATGCAGGAAGCAGCAATCGGACCCGCGCTGAAGCTGAACTTCGACCTGCGTAAGGATGTGCGGGGTAAGTTTATGGCGAAAGACGAGACGTTGCTGTCGCTGGCAAACATCAAAGCAGTGAATGAGAAAGGGCAGAGCTCGGTGGATATTGACCGGGTGGATCAGCATGTGGTGAATACGGAACGGCTGAATTTTGCGCTGCCGCACAGATAATCGTCAGTGGGCTTTTTGCGACTATTCCTGGCACGGAATCGCATTCTATTCAGATTACAACTACTGTAATTTGTGGTGCTAAGGCGTAATATCATTTGAGGATTACGGCAAATCATACTGGCGAAAACAGGTTTAAGAGCTATAATTCGTCAACCATTTTAAGGTGGAAGAAATAATGATTAATTTGAAAGCAGTCATTCCGGTAGCCGGACTGGGCATGCATATGGGCTTTGTTGAATAAATCAGATTTCGGGTAAGTCTCCCCCGTAGCGGGTTGT
>OLRR01001221.1_pt1 | contig 16895 bp, 22 predicted proteins | sample 1671941 | NCBI WGS metagenome assembly OLRR01 (sample SAMEA3136628, study PRJEB25190) | human gut metagenome
ACTGTCTGGGGGGGGTTCCTGCGAAAATGCTGCGGGATCAAAACGGCGATCGAGTGGAGTAGCGCGTTGTGGCAGCTTGGTGGGTGCGTAGCGTGAATAAGACTGTTTGGGTGGAGTTGTTGGAGAGCAACGGCGTTGTAACCGACGTTTATCTGAGAACGATAGGGGAAGCCTTTGAGCGTCTCGGCTTCGAGGTCAACTATACGCATGATTTGTCTAGTCATGATATCGGGAAAGACGATGTTTATGTGGTGGCGGTTGCTCCTTCGGTAATGCGTCTTAAGAGAAAAGGCATAAAGCACATCGTATTCTGGGCGCAGGGGATATGGCCCGAGGAATCCTATATGAGAAACCATAACAAGGTTTCCTATTGGATGTGCGGTTTGATTGAGAAATATGCGCTTAAGGAAGCAGAGCGCGTGTTCGCCGTATCGAATTCACAGGTAAGGCATTATGAAAAAAAATATCGGCTCTCTTTGAGAGATAAGGCGTACGTGATGCCATGCTCGAACGAGACGATGCATGAGGAATCGTTCTTTGCCGAGGGAAAATACGAGAATCCTGTTTTTGTCTATGCGGGGAGCTTGGCCAAATACCAATGCATTGGCATGACGCTCGAAGCGTTCTCTCGGATTCAGCAAGTGGAACCGAATTCCTCGCTTTTGTTCTATACGGGGCAGCAGGATGAAGCTAGGGCGCTTGTCGAGCAATGGAATCTTAATAATGTGACGATCGGTTATGCGGCGCCCAACGAGCTGAACGCCGTACTTGCCAAAGCGAAATACGGTTTCGTGATTAGGGACGACAGCACGGTCAACAAGGTGGCGACTCCGACGAAGATATCGTCCTACATATCGAACGGTGTGATTCCTGTGTACAGCAGAAGCCTGGAGGCTTTTGATGAGAGCTCCGAAGATATTGTTAGGCTGCCTTATAGAGAATCCTCTATAGTGAATGATTTCTTCTCTCTTGAAAAAAGGCGGATTTCACCTGAAGAGATGTTGCGGGAATATTCCGAGTATTTTAACAGTGAGCTCAACTGCAGAAACAGGGTTGAGGATATCTGTGCGTTCCTTAGGAGCTAGTTTGCCTGTCGAATCGATGAAACATATGGGAGACAGGGTGAAACGGAGGCAACTGACAGTTGCGGATGGGTTAAGTCTACTGTCGGTTGCGTTTCTGTGCTTTTGCGTATGCAGAACAGGGCATGAGACCGGGTATGTCCCGGTGCTGTATGCAGGCTTTGCCGTAATTGCGTTGAACATATTCAGAATCAAGGATTTTCAGCTTTCAAAGCTTAAGCCGGCATTACCGTTCTTTGCAGTGGCTCTTATATCCCCCTTGATTCAGGCATTGTTTGTTGCCGGCCCTTACTACTCGATTTCCAACGCTTTCAACGCTGCAATTTTGTTCGCGGTGTTTTGTCTTTGCGCGGGGTTGCTCATCGTATCAGACGACCTCTCTGGACATGTTTGGAAAATTATCAACTTCGTCTCGCTGTCGGCTTCAATTTTAATTTTGATTGAGTACCTGACTTTTCTCGCGGGGATAAGGTTGTATTCTGTACCTGTACTAGGCGATTGGGTTTTCAACGCCTGGGAATTCGAGGGGTCGGGTGCGTATAGACCGTGCGCGTATTTTTCAGAAGCTTCGCACTTCGCTGAGCTTGCGCTGCTCTCGGCCTTTTATTTCTTGTATGTTGCAAATTCACGCTTGAAGTTTGTTCTCGTGTTTTCTGCATGCGTTGCGTCAACGTCTTCTCTCGGCATCATCGGCTGTGCGGGATTGGCCTTGGTGTACGTGTTTTTCTTCTCGTATTCCAAGCGTCGCCTGATTGAATCCGGCAAGGGCAAGGGGATGTTGGCTGTGAGGATCTTTCTTGTAGCTTTATCTTGTATCGCTTTGATTGCCGCCATCGTTTATCTCCAATCATCTGACTCATGGTTTGCTACGAGGATTATGGATGGCGGAACCTCGTCGATGAGGATGAGCCGTTCGTTTGAGCTTTTCAGCATCATGGCGCCGCTGGAGCAGCTGTTCGGTTTTGGGTTGCAAAATCAGGCGATTTACCTGAACGCAAATGGGATTGTGCTTCCGAGCGACTACAACGAAACGCTCGTGAACAGGGAATTTGCGGCTACGATAGGATATGTGCTATGCACCAACGGTGTTTGCGGCCTTCTTGCCTTTCTGTATATGTTCCTCCCTGGCTTTAAAAGCAGGGACGGAAAAATCAAGGTGCTGACGGGCTTGTTGTTGTACATTTCGTTCACCTGCTGCATTATGTCAAGAGCCATTTTCATTGTTATGCTCCTCGTGTTGTTTGCCTATGGCAATGGATATTGGACGACGGACAGGGAATTGAATGGATAGTCAATCCCTCAAGCGGAACCTAGGTTCCGCTCTTTTTGCGCAAACGGTTATATTCGCCGTCAGCGCGATTATGTCGCTGGTGGTTCCGAAGATTCTTGGCGTGGAGGAGTTTGCCTACTGGCAGCTGTTTTTGCTCTACATATCGTATGTGGCCTTGTTTCATCTGGGTTTAAACGATGGCGTTTACCTGGTTAACGGAGGGAAGACGTACGATGAGATGGACCGAGGGTCGATCGCGGGCCAGTTTTTTGCAGGTATTGTCTTCGAGGCGATTGTGGGCGCCTGCATATTTGCTGTATCGATGTTTGCCGTAAACGATTCGGACAGAAGCTTTGTTGTCGGCGCCTTCTGCATTTTCATAGTCGTGTTCAATATCGGAGCCTATTGGGGCGCGGTTTGCCAGGCGGCCAACGAGACTCATATTTACTCCAAGATGTTAACCTTGGATCGCTGTCTGTTCCTCGTTCCACTGCTTATCGGCGTGGTGGCGGGCGTGGCCTCGTTCAAGTTCTATGTCGTTTGTTATATTGCTGCGCGAGGTATTGCTGCTGCGTATATAACCTTAAGATGTCGATTTTTTTTCAAGAGTGCCATCCCGCATGTCGGTGTCGTGGTTAGAGACTGTTTGGGCAGTATCGGCGTCGGCATCAAATTGACGATATCTTACTTATCGAGCGTCTTTATCTTGGGCGTTGCCCGTTTCGTAACGGATGGTGCTTGGGGCATCGAAAGCTTTGGTCAGCTGTCGTTTGCCATTTCGTTGCTGAATTTTTTTATTGCGTTTGTCAATCAGGTCGGGATGGTTCTATTTCCTGCGCTGAGAAGGGAAACTGTCGAGGAGCTCAAACTCACTTTGAAAAGGCTGGTAAGTGCGTTGGATTTTATTCTGCCGCTTATCTATGTAATTTATTTCCCCGTGCTACTCTTAGCCCAATGGTGGCTTCCGCAGTATCAGTCCGGTCTTGAATGGCTATCCGTTTTGCTCCCTATCTGCGTTTACAACAGTAGGATGGAAATAGTGTCGACCACGGTGATGAAGGTATTGAGAAAGGAGACGTCGTTGATGGCAATTAATATTGGCGCGGCGTTGCTTTCTTTGGCTTCGGGGTGCATTTGCGGTTTTTGCCTGAACAGCATGACGCTGCTTGTTTGGTCACTAGTGTTTGTTGTGATTCTGAGGAGCCTTGTCGCGGAGACGTATGTGTCTAGGATTATCAACGAATCGGCGAGGGCTTCGATTATCAGCGGACTGCTTATCGCTGCTTCGTATTTAGCGGTTCAAGTGGCATTTGGTTTATGGCAAGCGACTTTGGCGGCGTTACTTATGTTCTCATTGATGATTGCGTTTCGTCGTCGCGAATTATCGAGATTGCTCCGGCGTTAGTCTTCTTTATCGTCTTAAGAAGAATCTAGCCTCGCGATAGTTCGCCCGATGTGACAATTGGAAGGTCAGCGTTTTCGCTGTGGCCACCGATCGCGCATTTACGGCCTCTACCAGCACGTGGTGAAGTTGATCGCGAGAATTTGGGTGTTAAATAATAGCGACTCACTATAGTTTTGACATTCGTTAAACTTGAAGGCACATATGATGATTTCGCCGAAAAGGAACGCTAGATGAGGATTCGAGTCTCGCGGATTCCTTGCCCTTACGGAGACGCCTATGTCTGAATTGGTTTACGAACATGATGAATCGAATAAGTACCGCTTTGTTCTCGTCGAGTTTGGAGAGCGAAATTTAATTTGCGTTGAGCTAAACCTCAGCAGAGCTTAACCAGGCGATTACGATTCCACGATGAAGCGCGTTGAGAAATGGGCGCGCATAAATGGCTATGACAGCTACGCCATGGTAAACCCGTATCCCCAGCGCACCGTGAAGCCCTTCGACATGGATGATTTGGCACACAGCAACGTGGCTTTGGTGCGAAGAAATATGGAATGCTTTTCTCGTTTGTTCGAAATGCCTGATTTCGACATATGGGCGGACTGGGGCGCGAATGTTGGCAGGCGCAGAAACAGCCACCTGTTGGATTCTCTCTCGTAGATATGGCAAACCTTTGAGAAACGAGCCGGTTGCTCTGGGACAAAGTGTTTCGCCTGGGGGGACTCACGACGGCCGGGTATCCTAGGCACCCTTTGCGTGTCGCTTATTCTGAAGAGCCCGTCGAGTTCGACATTGGCTCATATTTAAAAAAGCTGGGATATTGAGTGGCTTGCTGCCGGCCATAATGCACAGTACTTAGGTCGCTTCTTTTCCTGCCGAGGGCGTCGATCGCTGGTTTGACGAGGCCACGAAACGCTGTCGAACCCCCGCAATCCATACGGGTTGCGGGGGTTCTTCGTATTTTTGGGTGAAAAACCAGTCAATGGCTTTCTCGCCTTGCGCGGCTGGCCGATGAGCCGGGCGCTAGTGAATTTCAATCGCTGAAATGCGACAATCGGCGGAGCAATTTTCGTCGTGACCGCCGTTCGCCCTTTGTGCGCGTCCAAAAACGTGTCTTTCCGCCTCTGGGCAGGAGCGCAATCCCGCGCTCCCTGACCCAGGGGAGGAAACATGCCCTCATCGCGAGGTTGCCGCAGCAGCTACGACCGCATCGTCAAGATCAAGGGCGTCACCACGCGTCCGATACTGTTCAGCCAGCTCATGCGGAGCGACGGTGAAGGGGCGATGGACTCCGAGGAGCTGTTCGCAGACAATCGCACCCCCGCCTCCGAGCAGGAGCGCGTCCACGAGGACGAATTGCATTCGCTCATGCGCAGCATACTTGACTGGGCGATATCATTTCTGAGCGAGTCCAGCCAAGGCATGGTGCTTGCGGTTCGGGCATGCGGATCTGCTGGCGCAATGGGACGAGGAGCGGAACGAACCCCTCAAGCCGTCCGACGTCTCGCGCTGCGATTCCGCCCGGGTGTGGTGGCGCGGCGAGTGCGGCCACAGCTGGCAGCTGTCCGTGAGGACGAGGGCGTTCAACGACGCCGGATGTCCGTACTGCGGCAGGAGGCTGACGCTGGAGGGCTTCAATAGCGCCGAGTGCCTGGACGCGGGCATCTTGCACCTTTGGCATCCCACCAAGAACGGCGACCTGAAGCCTTCGCAGGTCTCCGACCGTACGGCCAAGAGGATCTGGCTGCAATGCTCGACGTGCGGGTACGAATGGCGCGAGAGCCTGCGGGGGACTCGCAAAGAGAGCCGCAAGTGCCCGTCGTGCCATGGGGGAAGGGGACACTATCTCGCCAAGGGCAGCAACGACCTCGGGTCAAAGAGGCCGGACGTCGCCAGGCAGCTCGACCCCGAGCTGAACGGCGGCCTGTGCCCGAGGGCCTCCACGCCCACGCAGGCGCCATGGTGTGGTGGCGCGGACCGTGCGGCCACGTCTGGCGCGAGAAGGTGAGCATGCGCTCCATGCGCGTCGACGACAGCTGCCCGTACTGCAAGAACCGCAAGCTGCTGAAAGGCTACAACGACCCGAGGACGACGCATCCCGAGATCGCGAGGAAGTGGAACAAGGAGCGCAACGGCGACCTGAAGCCGACCGACGTGATCGCCAACTCCAACAAGCGCGTCTGGTGGAAGTGCAAGGAGGGCCACGAGTGGTCCGGCCTCATAGTGAACCGAGCGCGCAAGGGCAAGGCGGACCCGGGCTGTCCGTACTGCTCGGGGCGCAAGGTGCTCGCCGGCTTCAACGACCTGGCCGCCACGCATCCCGGCATAGCGGCGATGTGGCACCCGCGCATGAACAAGCGCTTGAAGCCCGCTGACGTGCAGGCCATAAGCCGCAAGCTCGCATGGTGTCGCGGCGAGTGCGGCCACGTCTACCAGATGGCCGTCCGCGACAGGGTGAGGGCCAAGCCAGGCTACTACTGCCCGTACTGCTCGGGGAGGAAGAGGCCCGAGAGGCCGATAAGGCTCGACTAGCCCTCGGCCCCTCGGCGAGGGGGGGATAGGGGAGGCGGGTCGGTGCCTCCTGCCTATAGGCGTGGTTTTGCGATTATTGGACTAGGCGGCTATGGCGCGGTTTTTGCGTTCCCGTGTCGTCTTCTGTTCGCTGGTGAATGCGAAGTGCTGCACTATAGGATTAGATGCGACGAATTGCCTGAAGCCATTGAGGGCGAGCTGCGATCGTTCGATAGCGAAAGAGAAAAGTGAGAGATGCCCGGTTGAGACGGCCTTAGTATTAAAGTCTACCTTGAGGTGCTCGCAGGGCGACAGGCGCTACCATTCTGGCTCAATATGCTTCGCCCTGACGTTATTACGCGAGAGGGAACTAAATGACGAATGATGAAAAGGGGAATGTTCTCGTGTCAAAATCGAGCACACAATTGCGCGGGTGCGATGAATCGGATTCTGCTGATCGGAATATGCAGGCAATAGAGTGGTCGGTCAATTCTGATGGTGGAGAAATATCGCATAAAGCGCTTGAGTCCGCAAAGGAATTCTATCGAGACGTCAAGGACTGCATTGGGGATTCGCCTAATCTTTCGTCGTTGGCCTCTGCTTCTGGCTGGCTTGATTGCTGCCAGTCAGTGCCCGATTCCGTCAAGGCGAGCATTGCAGCAATAGAAGAGACCAGCGAGGCGCTCAAGACGGCATATCAAGACCTCCAGCCAAAGCTGTTCGATGCTGCGAGGGCTTTTACGAAAACATGGTCGGAGAGCTTCGATTTTATGCCGAAGGTCGACTTGAGCGGAATCAAGGCCGCGCTTTTGCCGTTTCATCGTCGGACGAAGTTATTGAATGTGCTTGAGAGGTCGAACTGGCCGCTTTACCTCGCTGACAATAACGATCTATTTTGTGAATTGGAAGGCTTGGATATTGAACGGACTGATTTGGATTCAGCGGTTTACGAAATAGCTCGCATCCATTTAGACGAACGATGGCTGGCGTCGGTCGCTGACCGCTGGTCGGAGCACGACGAACTCCCCGATGGTAAGCGAGCGATGCTGAAAAGGGCCATTGATTTCCATATTGGCCGTCAATACGATGCATGCGTGTCTATTTTGATGTGCATGGTTGAAGGAATAATTGTCGAGTATTTTGGGCCATCTTTCGAATATTCGTCCGAAGAGGAGGCTGCTCTTTTTGACGATTTCGCAGTTGAGCATAATCTCAATCCTCTAGGGGAGAGGAAAAGCACCAAGCTGAAGGCCCCGAAGGACCTTGTGTTGGCGATGTCCCTCCAAACCGATAAAGGCTGGCATATATGGCAGTTGATAAGCGGCTACGTGATTGATGTCCTGCTCACTAATAATTACGACGAAGCCATCGCCGCCCACAATCCTCTAAGAAATAAGATCTGCCACGGCGTTCAAACAAACTACGGCACCGAAGAGCATTCGCTCAAAGCGATTCTTGTGATTGATTTGATTACTCGCCTTGGCTGCGCCGCCCAGCAAGGCATGAGGTTGAAGGCGGAGGCAAGCGAGTCTGGCGGGCGAAAGGCCGAAGCATCGGAGGCATATCATGGGTAGGGCGGAACGTCGCAAAGAAGAGCGTAACATAAATCATGCAAAGTCGACGGGCGCCGATGCCTGCTCCATTCTGACTTTCGTCGAAGACGGAAGGATGTTCTACAAACTGCTCGATCATAGGGACAGATATCCCGAATCAACGCCTGATTTAATGCTGACGATTCTCCCGTTTTGCGCTCTTGCTGCGCATGACTCCGTTAGATTTGTAAAGAAGTATTTTGATCATGACTTCGAGCTTGATTCGGCTGTGGTCAATCGTTTGCGCAATGCATCAAAATCGCTTTCTGCCAAGGGATTGACGGTTGAAGACTATACGTTTATGACGAATTCGGTGACGCGGGGACTATCGTCGTCCACGAAAAAGGCGACGGGGCTATTTGGGCCGCTCATTAACTCCCTTACGCCCGATATGGGAATCTGTACGCATGGAGACCGTCCGGTATGCACGACGTTTATAACCGCCCGTTATATCTCTCAGGCGTATGGCGGGGCGCTTGATCCTGTTTGGAGTGAAGAATGCGAAAAACAGCTCGGCTTTGATTTGGGTGTTGCTGCATCAGCGGCATTCTATACAGTAAAGCTGTTGACCCCTGAATTGCATACGCTTACAGCGAAAGAATTCGAGACCTGCCATGTGGATTGCCATTATTCGGATATGCTTCTACCTCTAAAGAAGCAGGGCATTGACAACGCCGCATGTTTCTTCATGCTTGCGGAGTTTCTGGTGCAGCTTAACGCTGTTTTCGCTTTGAGCGAGAACGAAATGTTTGACGACGTTCTCAGAATGAAATACGGCACTGCTGTTTTGCTGGCCCTTGACGGAAGCATTTCGCGTTTCGCGAATTGCGTGATGCCCAAACCGTCTGAGTATGGATTTACCGCAGACGGGGCGCTCGTGCTGTCGACCCTTGTGCCAAAGGAGGTCAGGAAACGCGTCAGGGCCTCGAAGGATTTGAGGAATGCATTTGTCCACTATGATTTTTCTGGACTTCTAGGCATGCAGGCTTGCAAGGGAAAGAGTGCAGACGAGCTGCTTATTGAGGCCACTCGCAAAACGGTGAAGATGGATCCGGGAGATTATTTGTGTTGGCTCGACGAATCTATGACAATGATGGCGAAGCGGATTGATGATCTCATTTCGCTTCCAGTTGCGAACAAAGGATAAGCTGTGGCTAAACGTAGCGAAGACGATTACGAGCTGTATCTCTACACTATTGATGTCTACATAAGGCTGGTTGGAGCGCTCCCGTTGGACAAATCCCTGGCGCAATTTGGGGTTCAGAATTTCTCCGAAATCGGAAACCTCGATATCGATGATAGGGATTTTGCCGCAGTTGCCATGCGGCTCATGCTGCAACGGAAATATTTCGTGCGCGGCAAGGATTTGTTTTTCAAGGGGCTGCTCAAATCCGCTGAGCAGGATTTCGATTCCGGCAAAGAGGTGATCGGCCTCCTATTGGCCGACCTGGAATCGCTCAACGCCCAAGATATCGAGTTCGCTTTCGGGAATGGGGACGTTGTAAGTGGGCTCTTCTCTAATTCCGAGGACGCCATGTACGGAGCGTTGCTCCACGCCGACCGGCGCCGCATAGAGAAACTCATCGATGTTCCCGAATATATGAGGATTTTGGCCCTTGCCCCGTATGTGGCCGAAAGGGAACGCCTTTTGCTGCGATTTTCTGACTTCCTTCGCGCTGCCGGCGTAAAGCCTTTGTCGAGGTGCGGAGAGGAGGCGGCTGTTGTCTCGTACGGATCAAAGGGATTCGAGCGGTCGATAAAGGGGTCGCCCTCTTGGCGCAACCTTCAAGGCAGGGATTTAGGTCCCGCCGATATCGAGCAAATCGCCCAAGCCACTTCCATCGGGGACGCCTGCATACTCGACGTAGTGTGCCGTTTCGCGGAAGCGCTGTCCTCTAAGCCATTCGACCATGCTGCGCTGAAATCGCTTGTCGCGCCTGAAATATTTGCACAGTGGGGTGATTTCACGCAAGCGGCCATGATTTTCGAAGACGATTGCGGCGTGAGCAGCCGGGTTCGGCATCTGAAAGACGGGGCGGTGCTGGTGAAACTTCTGCCCAATGTGCGAGAGGCGTTCACGATCGAGGGGCCGCAGATTATCGAGGGCGGACACGAGGTTGTCCTCGTAAAGAGAAATGGCACCTGGAAGATATGGGCCGCGAGGTGAAACGAATGCGGAGCGAGATGTTTGAGGGATGCATAATGATGGTTTTCGGTTGACGTGGCGGTCGCTCCTGTTCGGCGTCGCGCGCTCTAACGAAATTAATGGCGCACAAAAGGAAAGTCCCGGCCGGGGAGGACAGTCGGGACTGAAAAGGGCAGCGCTTAAAATCTATCGCGTGCTACGCTTTCGGCAGGTCGTCGAGCGTCTTGCCGAGCGCAGAGGCGGCCGCCAGCGGCCCGCCGACCAATGCGTGGCTCACGCCCGCGGCCGAGAATCCGGAAACGGGGCAGTAGTAGCCGAAGAACGACCCGCCCGCGTTGCCGGCCGCGTACAGGCCCTCGATGGGGTTGTCGTCACCGTCTAGCACCTGGTTGCTATCGTCGCAGACCAGGCTCGCGCAGATCGTGTACACGTTGGGCCAATACGCCACGGCGTTCCAGGCGAAGAGCTTCGGGTCGACGCCGTAATGTTAGCGTCAATGCAGTTTTCACCATTTGGGACTGCGGCGGAAATCCTGGACCGTTTGGGATCGGGCGATTTGGAGCGGGAAGGATAAACTGGACTTTCTTTTAAGGACCCTCAAGCGTATTGCCGCTCGTATTCCACTGGAGACATGTAGCCCAGGGTGGAATGCATGCGCACCCTATTGTAATAGAGCTCTATGCGCTTGAAGATGTCCCGCTTGGCCTCGCCCCTCGTCCCATGGCTCCTCTCTTCCGCCAATTCCCTTTTCAGTGTCTTGAAGAACGACTCGGCCACCGCGTTGTCCAGCGGTGTGCCGGGCCTTGATACCGACCGGACCATGCCATGCGAGTCCAGGCATTGCTGGAAGGAACGGGAGGCGTGCTGAGCGCCTTGGTCGTCATGGAAGACGAGGCCGCCGTCGCCTGGCGGGCCCTCCCTTCCAACCGCCTGCCCTATCGCGTCGGTCGCGACCTTCTCGGTGATGCGCTCGGACATCGACCGGCCTGCGACCTTGCGGGAGAAGGCGTCTATCGCGGCTGCGAGATAGAGCCACCCTTCTCTCGCGGGCATGCATGCGATGCCGCCCACCCAAAGCCTGTTGCGCTCGCCCACGGAGAAAGCGCGCTCTACCAGGTTCGACCGAGGGTCTCCCGGCTCGACCTTCTTCCGGATGCGGCGTTTTCGGGTCGCGCCCTTTCCGGCAAGCCCGGGCTTCTGCATGATGCGGAGCACGCGCTTCTCGCTCACGGCGATGCCGCTTTTTCGCAGTTCGCGGTTGATGCGCCGGTAGCCGTAGCAGCTCTTGTGCCGATGGAAGGCCTCGACGACGAACCCTTCGAGCGCCTCTCGCTCTATCCGGGCGTTGGACTTCTTCCGGGAGAGATACTCGCAGAAACCGGATTTCGAGGCTTTCATCAGCCCGCATGCCTTCTTGATGGGGCCGATCTCGCCCCTATGCTCTTTGAGGAACTCGAACCTCACGCATGGCCTTGGCTCAAGAAGGTCCGGAAATTTTTTAGTATCTCGTTCTCGCGCTCGAGCTCCTCGACCTTCTTCTTGAGCTTCACGATCTCGTAGTCCTTGTTGATCTTCGGAGATCCGTTCCCGGGGAACGCGTCGTCTCCCATCTCCTCGTATTCGCAGGCCCAACTTCTCAGCGTCGAATCCTTTATGCCGAGTTCCTCCGATAGGTCTTTGACCGTCATTTCCCTGGACAGGACCACCTTTGCCGCTGAGACCTTGAACTGCCTGTCGTATCGCTTTCTTCTTTGGGTCATCTTGAACACCTTTCGCTCTTGACCTGGTGTCCAATTCATCATGCCCACTCCAGGGCTGGCCGCATAGCCGGTCCAAAGAAACGTCCGCATCCCCAACTGTCTAACAAAGTGTAGCAAATCCAACTGCTATCACCCGTGCAAGGGAGAGCCTGCGCATCTATTGGTCGCCCGAGTCGCAGGAAAAGGTTCTCTCGAGTTTCGAGCTGACGAGCATCCGAACAGATTCGCAGCTCTTGAGCAACGGGTGCGGGCTGAAGCTGCATCCGTAATCGTTGCAAATTGTCGTCAGCGTTCCTCCAATCGGATGCCTGCAGGTTTTCGAATACTACCAATGGTCCCGAGCGGCAAGCAACGTCGTTCGGGGCTTTCCGTATCGATAGGGCCTATCCGAATATGCCCCCTTCATCAAAGCCGCCCATTGCAGTCCGAAATAGGCCATCGAAATTTATCGATGGCCTATTTCGGACTGCAATGGGCCATCGTGGCTTGCTTTCGTTATGCCTGCCTGGACGGAAGGCATAGTGGGCAATTACCCCAGAGGCGCAACGCTATACCAATTCGTATCGCAAGGCGCGGCCTGCGCCGAGCGTTGCGATTCGCCCCTTGTCCACCATCTCTTTCAATATGCGGCCGGCCGTGGATTGGCTGACCTCCAGCAGCGCCTGCGCCTCCTTTCGGGTGATTGAGGGGTGCTCTGCCAAGAACCGCAGAATCTCATCCTCTCGGGAATGGGAAGCAGAGGGCGCCTCTGTGCTATTTGCCGCAGGCTCTTTTGCTTTCGTTGCCGTGAAGTTCACGTTGGGCAGGACGATTTTGAATGCGTTATTCGTGGCTATGATTTGCGGCTGAGTGGCCGCGCCCGCGTAAGCTCCCATGATTTTCCTCATTCCCGTGCCGTATGCCTCGATGAGCTGCAGGCGGTAGAAGACGTTGGCGAGATGCGGGTTCCGGCAGGCGGAGACGCCCATCATCAGGTCTTCCAGCTCCAAGCCGGGCAAAAGGCCGCCGACGGACACGAACTCGATCCTGTCGTCGTAGATGCTGATCAGCGTGCTGGCGTGGAAGGAGTAGTCCCTGTGTACGAGCGAATTCAGCAAGGCCTCGCGCACGGCGACCTCCGGGTAGTCCCGGGTGTCGACGCGCAGCAGCTTTTGGAAAGTGGCATGGGTCTGGTTGTGGAGGTCGATGTAGTCGTAGGCCTCGCCGAGCTGCCGCATAAGGGACCCGGAGAACTCCCGGCGGTCCTTGAACACGCTCTGGTCCGTCCCCTCGAAAACGGCCGCCTTGATGGTGTGCGGGCACTGGTCGGACAGGAGCAGGCCGAGGTTCGTGTAGAGGCCGTCCGATGAGGTTATCTTCAGGGTCTGCATCTGCGGCGAGCCGAAGGGGATATTTCGGGCTTCGAATTCCCCTTTCGTCGACTCAAAGGTGAGCCCTTGGTCGAGGGAGCGCATGTCCTCGAAGCTGTCGCCGTCGGTCTCCTTGATCATCTGCCGGATGGCCGCATCGGTCGCCGGGACGGAGGAGTATCCCTGCCGAACGTAGACGCCCTCGGGGCGCAGGCCCTTCTTCGCCATGTAGTAGGGGCGGTTCGTGCCGCGCTGGACCTTGACGGCCACGACCGCCTTCCCGTCGCAGTTGAGCGTTTCGTAGCTGACGAACATGGTGACATCCGGTCTCACGGCGTCTCGCACCATGTTGGAGACCTGCAGGGCGCACCCGTCGGCGTCTTCGACGCCCAGTACGGTGCCGTCGTCGCCGACGCCCACGTAGACCGTTCCGCCGTTGCTGTTCGCAAAGGCGACAATCTCCTTCTTGATGCCGTCCTGCGCAACGGCCTTCAGCTCGACTGTCTCTGTTTCCTGGAATTTCATGTTGCCCGCCTTCCGATTCTATTCTACCCATATTCTAACCATTTTATTAACCATGGTGGTTAGAATGGTTAGAATCGAACTGAATCGAGGGAGTGGTCGGGGCTCGCTTGCGCGATTGAAGGGTGCTTCATAGGGATTCCTCGCGGTCATGCGCTTCGTCATTTCGGTCTTTGTGCTGTTGACAACTTCCGTCCTGGCTCCTGAATCTATAGCGATTTCGTTGGCGTCGACTTTTGGGTCGCGTGGATTGGGTAATCAAAAGGCAGGGATTCCCATCATCGACTTTACGTCGTCTTTTATTCGGCTTTGCTTGAGGAGCTAACGTATGTGCAGTATAATATATCTGCACATACGTCGATAGGAGTGTCATGTCTAGCTCTACTTTGACCATACGCATTGACGACGACTTGAAGCGCGGCGCTTCCGAGGTGGCCGATTACTACGGCCTTGACCTCTCATCGGTCACGCGCGCGTTTTACAAGCAGATGGTGAACACGCGCCGCATCCCCCTGACCTTCGCCCCCGACGAGCCCAGCATCGAGAGCCTCGAGGCTATCCGCGAGGGCGACGCCTTCCTGTCCTCTGGCGAGAAAGGCCGCTTTGACAACGCGGCCGATCTCATCGCGGCAGCGATGGCCTAATGGGCAGGCTCACGGCGGATTTCTCCGCTGCATTCTCTCGCGACCTCAAAAAGAAGGCGAAGCGGCGCAATTGGGATTTAGCTGAGCTCCAGAAGCTTATCGACCTGGTGCTGGAGAATACCCCCGAGTCGCTGGAGACTCTCAAGCGCCGCCACAACATGCACCGCCTGAGCGGCAGTTGGGCCGGGAGGAACGAGTGCCACGTGGCGAGCTCCGGCGATTGGCTGGTGATATGGTCGGCCAACGACGAGGTCGCCTTCTTCGAGCGCACTGGCGGTCACGACGAGCTGTTCAGGTAGGAGGGATTGGCAAGTTGCGATAATGACGGACTTTCTCGTTAGAGGGATTGGCCCAACGGTTGGGGGCGTCTCGGTTCCCGGGAGCGCCGCTCATCCGGCAGCCGCCTATCCCCGGCAGGATTCCGTGGACGGCTAATCGCACAGCCTGGCGACCTCAGCCCCGCATTTCGCGCAGCAACCCTCGATGAGCACGCAGCCGTGGCGCATGCGCAGCGTGTAGCCGGGCGCGAACTCCGTCGTGCCGCAGTTATGGCAGAACGCGTTGGCGAGCAGCAGCTTGCGGATGTGCTCGGGGATCTTCCTCCACTCCCGCAGCGCCTCGATCTCGGTGACGCCCTTGCCGCGGCGGAACTCGTCTTCCTCCATCTCCTCGGCGACGAACCTGGCGATCATCTCCTCGCTTACGCCGTCGTCCCTCATCTGCCGGGCCATCTCCTCGTATTTGTCGGCCATAGCGGTCTCCTGTCCGATTAGTGATGCATCTGCTTAATCAGGAAAAGCCTCTTTGCATGGGCTTGGCTCGCTTCAGCAGCCTTGTGCCTTGGTGCTATGGGAAATGCTGTCGTTTGGCTCCAAGGCGTCGTTTCCTTCTGCTGCAGCCCAGATGAGCGACGAAGGGCTCCATGTTGAAGCTCCATGCTTCCAGTGCATGCCCAGCGCCGGCTCATAGAGCTTCGCCGCCAGCTCTTCCGCACTTACCATGTCGGGCGCCACGTCGTCGACCTTCGCCTGCTTTGCCATCTTCGCGTAGGGTTTCCCGTACACTGCGGGCCAGGCATCGGGAATTTGGAAGCGCTCGGGCAGATTTCGGGCAAGCACGCTCTGACCGCCCTTCAGGACAAAGGGCGAATCCGGGTCGCTGAAGACGCGGCACAGCAGCCGGTGGAAGTAGAAGCCGGCGATGGCGCGGTTGGTGTCTAGCGGCGATTTCTTGGCCGCCTCTTTGACGGCCATCTCGAGCGCCGCGGGCGTCTTGTATCTCATGATCGGCCTTTCTGGTCGAATGCGGAGAGGGCTCTCGCGAGGGGCTCGAGCAGGGCCGCTCGCCGTTTGTTTTCGCCGAGCTCGTCGAGCAGGCTGCCAAGCTTCGCGGAGTCGATGAGGCCTTGGGCCGCGGCGTCGCAGAAGGCGCCTTCGACAAGCGACGGGTCCTCGCAGTCGAGGCACAGATCGGCAAGCGTTCTCTCGGCGCGGGTGACAGGCAGGCCGCCCATCCAGGCCATGTCGCCTTCGTCGACGTTTCTCACTCCAAAACGTGCCGACTCGATTTTTGAGTTGATGCGCTCGGGCGCGTAGATGCGGTAGGGGGAGAGGTGGAAGTCCCCGATTCCCAGGAGCCATGCAGCCGTAGAGCCACCGACGACCACGCCGTCCCACTTAGCTTGCCGCTCCCATGAGAACGCTGTCGATGCCGTGAGCTTCCAGATCGCGGCCAGCTCGTCGGTCTCCGAGCTCGGCGCACCGGAGAGGCGATACGCGCCGTGGGCGACGCGCTCGAGGCGCCCGACCTTGCAGGCGTGGGAGAGGGCGTTCCTGCTGATGCCGAGGCGCTGTGCCTGGGCAGTGGTGAAGACGCCCTCCGAAGCCGAGAGCTCGTCGATGGCTGCTATGTTGTTCGCATACTTCATGTTGCGATTGTACGAAAATTTCAGACATTTGCAACATCGAAGTGTCACACGCCGTCTATGCGATTGAAGAAGGGCCAATCGAAGGGGGGGCAACGCCGCGTTGATTCTGGCCTTATTGAAAATCTCGCCACGCGATTCACTCAGATTTGCCGTTTCGCTAAATCGCTGGGTTTGTGTATGTGTCGACGTCGATGCGAAGAATCGTCTCATTGGGAATCTGTCCCAATGAGACGATTTGCTATTCGGTTTGAAGGCAGCTTTTCGAAGCCGGTTCATCGCCGATGACGGTTGGAATGAGTTGCAAAAGTCTGGAGATTCAAACTCTAGAAAACAGATAGTTCAGCTATCTAGTCGGAGCATTTCTGCAGGTAAAATAGTACTTGCCAGGCAGCTGCGGCACTGGCCCGCTCCTCGCCCGCATTGAGGAGCGGGGCTGACATGATAGCCAGGGAGAGTGATCTGGACATGCTCGCTGCGTGCTGCTTGTCGGATAGATGTGTCATCAAACTTACATGTGGGTTAGAAAAGCCCCGATTTCGCCTTAAAATCGGGGCTCGATGTAAGTTCTAGGGTGTCAAAAGTTACATCAGCCGCCTACACCGCTCTGTCTATCTCTCCGAGCGGGACGGATGCCTATGCCCTGATCTCTGCCATGTCGAGGTGCGAGATCAAATCCTTGGCGCGCTCGCC
>OLRR01001234.1_pt1 | contig 16767 bp, 9 predicted proteins | sample 1671941 | NCBI WGS metagenome assembly OLRR01 (sample SAMEA3136628, study PRJEB25190) | human gut metagenome
GAGAAGAAAGCGCGCGTTGGCAAAGCTCACTAACATAAACAATCCGCTTGGCAATCATTCTGGGACGCCACAGAAGAAGGTTCATAAACGCTCCGCGAGAAGTGCGGGCGTCAGCCCGAAAAAACCCGTTCAGCAAAAGGCGCAGCCCACGGTCAAGAAGGTTCATTCAAGCTCGAAGCCATCCTCTGCTCATCCCTCGTCGTCCAAGCGCGGCAACGCCCGCGCGGCAACCGCTATTCGCAAGCCGGCTGAGCGTTCTCGTGCCACGGGAAAGCCGGCTCCTTCGAAATCCGTGCGCATTGCCGCAAAGCAGCCGGGCCCGGCATCTGCCGCCACGCCGCAGCGCAAACTTCCCACCGGCAAGACATCCTCGCTTCTCCAGACTTCGGCCCGCATCTCACGTGGGCCAGTCGGCAAGGGCGCTGCCGCGGCGGGGCCCAGGCCCCGCACGGAATCGACGGGGCGTGCCTTCGGCGGTTTCTTCGTCAAGCACCTCAAGGTCATGCTCCCGATAACGCTCGTCATCGTCTTTTTCCTCTGCTTCGGCGTGGTCGACCTGTTCGGCTCGTGGGGCAAGATCCATAAAGGCGTGAGCGTCGAGGGCGTTGACGTCGGCGGCCTCACCATCGACGAGGCGTCGAACAAGCTCAACGAGCAGTTGTCTCCCGTCGTGCAGTCGATGAGCATCACCGTCTACAAGAACTCGGACATCGCGAGCAAAGACGGCGTCGACCTCGATGCTGCAGGAAACGCCGGCGCTCCCAATGTGGCGTACGCAGACGAAAAAAAGCACGATAACATCGCCCCCGCCTCTGATATCGACGGCGACGGCTCTGCTGACAAGTGGAACGTCAACGCGAACACGATTGGCGCCTACGTCGACGGCAATGCACTCGCCACGCAGGCGTTTGCCTACGGACGCGAGGGCAATTTCGTGGCCGACCGTTTCGTTTCCTATTTCTCGCCGAAGAACTACAAGGCCACCATCTCGTACAACCAGGAGTTCTTCAACAGCCTCGTGAGCGAGATCAACGATGCGGCAGGCACTGCCATCGTCAACAGCACCTTTGCCATCGACGACGGCAAGGTCTCGCTCGTTTCCGGCAAGGACGGCTACCTCGTCGACGAGACCCCATTCGTGACCAACATCTCGCGGGCCGCGTTCAACACGGGTGCCCCGTACTGCGAAGTACCCATGCACACGGTGGGCCGCAGCATCTCAGATGAGACGGCGCAAAAGGTCGTCGACCAGGTTTCCGCCGCAATCAAGGATGACGTGACGGTCACGTACCAGTCTGATTCCTGGACGCTCGATTCTGCAGCGCTCGGCAAGCTCGTCGGGCAGACGGTGCTTCAGCCTGGCCAGATCATCGAGTTCTCCACGGGCAAGCAAAGCGTCGTCCAGGGCAATGCGGGTGACTCCAAATTCGACATGTCCACCGGCACGGATCCCTCCGGCTATGTGCTGCAGGCCTACATCGACCAGGGCGCGTTCGACAAGTACCTCGTGAGCGTGCTGGGCGACAAGGCGCGCGGGGGTGCGGTGAGCGCCTCGTTCGACACCTCTGACGGCGAGACGGTCAAAGTCATCCCAAGCGTCGAGGGCAATGGGCCCGATCGCGCCACGGCCGAGATTTCTCTGCAAAACATCGTCTTCGGCAACGGCAAGCCCATCGTCGCCTCCAAAGACGGTAACGGCAAGACTGTCACGAAGGAAGCTTCGAGCGTCTCGCGCACCATCGAGCTGCAGGACACCGTCATCGAGCCTGACCTTACGACCGACGAAGCCAACGCCATGGGTATCACCGAGCGTCTTGCCACCTGGTCCATCCCCCTGTCGGGTACCACGGCTCGTATCAACAACATCCGCCTGCTGTGCAAGATGATTAACAACTCGCTCGTAGCACCAGGTGATGTGTGGTCGTTCAACCAGACCACAGGGGAGCGTACCGAGGAGAAGGGCTTCGACAAGGCCGCCGTCATCGTCGACGGCAAGCACGAAGACCAGCTCGGCGGCGGCGTGTGCCAGGTTGCCACCTGCATCTACAACGCGGCGTGCTTCTCCGGCCTCGGTATAGAGAATCGCGTCAACCACGACTTCTACATCCCCGCCTACGACGACGAGGGGTTTGCCGACGCTACGGTCTCGTGGGAGTCCCCTGACTTCGCGTTCAAGAACGACATGAGCACCTACGTTCTCATGACCGCGACGGCCTCGGGTGACAATGTCGTCGTCTCGATGTGGGGCACGAAGGACGGTCGTCAGGTCAAGTGCGAGCGCGGCGCGTGGCAGCCTGGCGACAAGTACGTGAAGGTCACCGAGAACACGACCGACCTTCCTGCCGGCACGACCAAGATCACGCAGACCGGCCAAGACGGGCGCAAGATCGACATCCACTACTACGTAACGAGCGCGAGTGGCGAAGTGCTGCACGACGTGACGTTCCACTCGATCTACTCGGCTCAGAACGAGATCACGTCCGTGGGCACGGGTCCGGCAGCCGGCTGACGTAGCTCGCGCGGAAAATCCGTGCTTTTATCCTGCCGGGAGATTGCCTAGCCCGGCAAGGAATGTCAATATTTCCAATTACACGTTGCCGCATGGCGCGTTATCACTATAAGTTTTCAAGGTGGGAAATATGGCGTACCAAGACGAGATCACGCACATGGACCATGGCGAGCTCGAGGCGCTCCAACTGTACCGGCTCAAGAGGACGCTGCGAGAGTGCTACGAGAGGATTCCGTTCTACAGGAAGTCCTTCGACGACGCTGGCTTCGATCCGAGTTCCGTGAAGACCCTCGACGACATCAGGAGGGCGCCGTTCACGCTCAAGCAGGACATGCGCGATGCCTATCCCTACGACCTTTTCGCCACGCCGCTCGACCAGGTCAAGGAAATTCACATGTCCAGCGGCACGACCGGCATTGCCACGGTGAGCGGATATACCGATCACGACCTCAAGATCTGGGGCGATTGCTTTGCGCGCGGCATCGGCTACGCCGGTGGCGATGAGGGCGACGTCGTCCATATCTGCTATGGCTATGGCCTGTTCACGGGAGGGCTCGGCGCGCACTACGGAGGACTCGCCTCTGGCACGACCATTATCCCGATGTCAGCCGGCAACACCAAGCGACAGATCAACATCCTGCGCACCATGGGGTCTTCCATCATCTGCTGCACCCCGAGCTATGCCATGCACATCGCCGACACCGCGATCGAGATGGGGCTTGACCCGAAGAAGGACTTCCCAAACCTCAAGGCGGGCATCAACGGGGCCGAGGCCTTCTCCGACCAGTTCCGCGAGAACCTCGAGAACAAGCTCGGCATCAAGGTCTACGACATCTACGGCCTCACCGAAGTCATGGGGCCGGGCGTCGCCATCGAGTGCGCCGAGCAAAACGGTCTCCATATAGCCGAGGACCACTTCTACGCAGAGATCCTCGACCCCAAAACGCACGAGCCGGTTCCGGATGGGGAGTGGGGAGAGCTCGTCCTCACGACCCTCGACAAGGAGGCGTCTCCTGTCGTCCGCTACCGCACGCGTGACATCACGCGCATCATCCCCGGCCAGTGCGCCTGCGGCCGCACGCATCGACGTATCGATCGCCTGCACGGGCGAACCGACGATATGATGATCATCCGCGGCGTCAACGTCTTCCCGAGCCAGATTGAAGACATCTGCGCCGGCTTCGACGAGATTGCCGACTGGTACCAGATCGAGCTCACGCGTGAGCGTGGCCTGGACGTTGCCATCATGAAGGTCGAGATCAATCCCGGGTTCCCGATCGACGAGGTCCGCAGGATTGAAGACCTCCAGCATCGTCTCAAGCGCGCGCTCAAGGCAGAGCTCAACATCAACATCAACATCAAGATCGTCGAACCGCACACCATCGAGCGTTCCACCGGCAAGGCGGTTCGCATCGTCGACCTGCGCGAATAGGAGGCTGCACCATGATCGACCAGCTTACGGTTTTTCTCGAGAACACGCCCGGCAGGCTCACGGCGCTGTGCAAGGCGCTGGGGGACGCCTCCATCAACATGTCGGCGCTGACGCTTGCCGACACGACCGATTACGGCATCGTCCGCATCATCTGCAACGATCCTGTCGATGCGGCAAGGGTTTTGCAGGCAGAGGGCTTTCGCGCCACGACGACGAAGATCGTCGCCGTCGAGGTGCCGGACGAGCCGGGTGGCCTTGCGAAGATGCTGCACACGCTCGACGAAGCCGAGCTCAACATCGAATACAGCTATTGCTTCCTCGACGGCACGACGGGCAACGCCACGGTTGCCCTGAAAACCGACGAGAAGGCGATGGAGATTCTCGAGGCGGCAGGGTACCGCGTCATTCACCCGACCGACCTCTACAAGACGAAGTAGGCACCACCATTTACGCTCAGTCACAACCTACCGCACTAGACTCACCTGCCGGCGCGAGCACTCCTAGAGGTGGCTTGCGCCGCCGCGTGCTTCTCGCATGCCGCGCGCTTCTCGTGTGCGCCTTGGCCGCAGCGCTTGCGGGCATTGCTCCGACAAGTGCGTTGGCCTCTATCAACGGCGACGATTACGTCGGCCTCACGGCAGTCAACGACCGTGGCCTCAACATCACCGAGGCCCCTGCCATCGACGCCAAGTACGGGATTCTCTGCGACGCCGAGGGCAATGTCTTGTGGTCGCGTTCGGCCGATACCCACTCTGCCATGGCCTCGCTCACCAAGACGATGACCGCCATCGTCGCGCTCGAGAACGCCGACCTCGATGACGTCTTCACGGTTTCCAAGAAGGCTGCCAGCATCGGCGAGTCGACGACGGGCCTCAAGGAGGGAATGCAAGTTCCGCTCGAGACGCTGCTCAACGGCATGCTCGTGCACTCCGGCAATGACTGCGCCATCACCATCGCCGAAGGCATCGGCGGCGACACCGACACCTTCGTCGGCATGATGAACCAAAAGGCCGCCGATATGGGCCTCAAGAACACCCATTTCGAGGACCCCGAGGGACTCGACTCGGCCAACCACTACTCGTCTGCCGCCGACATCAGCGTCATCGTGCGCTACGGCATGTGCAACGACACGTTCCGCTCCATCGTCTCGCAGTCCGAGGTCACGCTCGACCTCGATGGCGAGCAGAAAACCTTCATGTCGACAAACGCCCTTCTCGGCGTCTGGGATGACTGCATCGGCATCAAGACGGGGTTTACCAACCACGCAGGCGAGTGCCTCGCGGCTGCTGCCAGCAAAGACGGCGTGGAGCTCTATGCCGTCGTCTTGGGCTCGAGCGATGAATCGCAGCGCTTCATCGACGCCTACAAGCTGCTCGACTGGGGCTATGCGCACTATCGCAACTACACGCTGGCGACTTCCGACCAGGTGCTCGTAGATGCTCCGATGAGCGGGTACCTCAACCGCACGGTCAAGGCGGGCGTTGCCGACGATGTAAACGCGATGGTCCTCGACTTCGACGGGGACATCTCGGTGGACGTGCGCCTCGTGGACATCAGCGACGGCGTCTCGGCCGGCCAGAAAGTCGGTACGATTACCTGGCGCCAAGGCGAGAAGGTCATCGCCTCGGCTCCGCTCGTCGCCAAGGAGAATGTGGGCGCCCCCATGCCGTGGACCTCGGTCTGGACGGCTACCGTGCGTCTCATCGGCCTGGCGACGGGCGACAAGTGCATCGCGGAGAGCGTCCTTTACGCCCAGACGACTGCAGTCGAGAAGGCGGCGGGCTCGTACGGGCAGTCGATTGACAGCACCCTCGAAAAGCAGATCAGGGCATACGTCGCCGCCTACAATGCATCCGTTGCATAGACTTTTGGAGATGATAGTCTGTGGATAGCGTCATCGAAGGCTCGTATGTCTGCGACCTGAGCGGTTGCGGCGTGCTCAGAATCGCGGGGGCAGGTGCCGCGCGCTTTGTCTCGACGATGTTCTCCGGCGCTCTCAAGCCGCTGGAATCCCTTGGCGGCTTTTCTCAGGGGCTGGTCCTCACGGGGCAGGGCGAGGTCATTGACCTTGTCAACGTGATGCGCACCGGCGATGACGAGTATCTCATGATGACGAGTGCCGATAACCGGCAAGAGACGTTCGAGTGGCTTTCTGCCCATTCGGAGCTCACCGACGATGACGGGGCGGTCTTCGGCGACGTCTCGCTTGAAGACGACAGCGAGAAGATGGCAGTGCTGCTCATGTTCGGCTCGACCGTCTCGCGCAACCTCGAGCAGCTGGAACAGGCCGCTGGCGGCACGCTCCCCGCGCTCGTCCATTCCTTCGACGCTGCCTGCTACGGGGTTCCGGCGGCTCCTGCCTACCTGCTGTTCGCCCCGCGCGCTTTTGCCGCGCAGATGGGCGAGTTCCTGCTGCAGGATCCCGAGCTCAACGTCGAGTACCCCGAAGAACTCGAGCGTCGCCTCGACGAGGCGGGGCAGTACTGCGCCGCGCTTCACGACGCTGCCTATGCAAATCCGCTCGAATGCGGGCTGGGGGCCTACCTGCGGCCGGAAGGAGACTTTGTGGGAGCGAGCGCCCTCGCCAGATAGGGGGCGTTCAGCGGCGCAGAGGCACGCTGACAACGAGTTTCCTGAAATTGCCACAAACCCCCTGTCCGTGTATCCGTATTGTCATATGCGGGTGCTACACTTGCCCAAAACGAAAACGGAAAGGTTGTGCGTTGGAAGAATCTAAATTTGCCTGCCCGGTCTGCAATGAGCCTCTTCAGAAAGGCCAGACCGAATGCCCGCGCTGTGGCTTCAAGCTGATCGGCCGCACGGAGAAGTTCAATCCCCTCTCGCTCGACGTCGCAGATCTACCTGCTGAAAAGCCTCTGGGCGAGCCCGCGCTCGAGGTCGTCACCGGTCCCTATGCCGGCGAGCACTTCGTCTTGGGGCAAGGCTCGTACTCGCTCGGCCGCGACCCGAAATGCGATGTATTCTTGAGCAACATGACCGTGTCACGCCATCACGCAACCATCACCATAGACGGCCCCAAGGCGAGCATCACCGATGCGGGCTCGCTGAACGGCACCTGGGTAAACGGGGAGGTCGTCGACCAGGCGGAGCTCACGCCGGGCTCTCGCGTGCAGATTGGCACCTTCGACATGGTGTTCAAGTTCCTCGACGAGTAAATCGACTGGACTCTCTCATGATCCGGGTACGCAACGCCGCGCGGTGTCTCGTCGCTGCCGTGCTCGCCTGCGCTGTCATGTGCTCGTGCGTGCCGGTCGAATGCGCATGGGCAACTCCCGCTGATGCGGGTGAATCCGCAGCTCCCGCAGAGCAGGCAACTTCATCGAAGCCGGCCCAGAGCACGGTTGCCTACATCGCCTCGCTTACGGCAAAGCTCGAGACTGCCTATGAGGACCTGCAGCAGATCAGCGCCCAGCGCGAGCAGGCCGAATCCGATCTTGCGCAGACCAAGGAGCGCGTCCAGCAAGCGCAGGAGGCCTACGACAAGGCGAGCGCGAACCTCGATACGACGCTCGTGGAGATCTACAAGAACGGCGCGGTCGACTACGCGAGCGTCCTTTTGGGTTCTGCCAACTTCAGCGATTTCGCCTCGCGCCTGTATCTGCTCGAGAACATCGCATCCGACCGTCAGGGGGCTATCGCGCAGGTCAAGCGCACACGCGAGGAGCTCGAGAAACAGCAGGACGAGCAGCAAGACGAGGTCGACAGGATCGCCAGGCTCGAAAGGCAGGCTCAGCAGCGCGCAGGCACGATAACCTCGACGCTCAACACCCAGCTCGAGTTTCTCAGCAAGCTCGACCCGGATTCGCGTGCTGCGCTCAACGACTACGACACTTACAGGGCTACGCGCGACTGGCTCGCCAAATACGCCGGCTCGAAGAGCACGGATGGCTCGCACCCCGAGATCATCTCCATCGCGAGCAGATACCTGGGCGTTCCCTACGTGTGGGGCGGGGAGTCCCCCTCGGGCTTTGACTGCTCTGGCCTCACGATGTACTGCTACGAGCAGATCGGCATCCACCTGACGCACTTCGCCCGCAGCCAATACGACGAGGGCGTGCACATCGCCTACGAGGCTCTCATGCCGGGCGACCTCGTCTTCTTCGGCCCGAGCGTGGAGGGCATCCACCATGTCGGCATCTACGTCGGAGACGGCAAGTACATCCAGGCTCCGCGCACGGGAGACGTGGTCAAGGTTTCCAGCCTCTCCAACAGGTCGGATTATGTCGGTGCCTGTCGTCCCCAACGCTGATACTGCAGTTCGCAGCGCTATAATATGAGAAGGGGAGACCTCTTTTCACGGGAGCTGACATACGCGTGCCAAACAACTCAGTACAGTCGATTATCGAAAGCGCCGACCAGCTTCCGTTCTCCGTGCTCATCATTTCCGCGCAGAATAATCCGGGCAGCATCGTCTTTGCCAATGCTGCGTTTCTCCGACTCGCGCAATGCGCGTCACTCGAGCAGCTGCGGGCGTTCACCGGTGACGACTATCGTGCGCTGATCTCGCGCGAAAGTTGGTACGAGCTTCCCGACGATCCTCCTGCCGGAGCTTCTGGCGGCGCCGTCGATCTTGGCCATCGCTATTACCAGGTCGTCTCGAAGACGGGGGCATGCCGCAACGTCGTCGACAGCAGCATGTTCATGGATGACGAGCGCTACGGGAAGGTCTACGCGATCTACATCAGCATCTTGGACGAGAGCGCCGACGTGTTGATCTTCGATCCCATCAGCGGTCTCCATAACCGCACCTACCTCATGCGGCGCTATCACGACCTCATGGCCCTGCAGTCAGAAGGGGAGTGCTGCCGCTGGCGCTGCAGCGTCTGCTACCTGCAGATTGTGCGCTTCAGGGACTTCAACGAGGCCTATGGGCAAGACGCCGGTAACGCGCTGCTCCACGACCTCGGCAGCCTCATGACGAGCGTCTTCCAGACGGAATCGTGCGCGCGGCTCTACGCCGACCAGTTTGCCGTGTTCTACTGCGGCGACGATGTCGAGGACCGCTGCCGCGAGCTGCATGAGCGTGCGCTGAACCTGCGCGAGGAGTACACCGTGCGCGTGGAGGCGGGCATCTACACGGTAGGGTCCGAAGAGGTGACTGCCGCGGTTGCTCTGGACCGCGCCAAGGTCGCCTGCGACGTGGTCGGCGGAGACGGCTGCAGGTTTGTAAACGTCTATTCCGAAGAGCTCGCCGAGGAACTCCGGCTCGACGCCTACATAGTGGAGCATATCGACAGCGCGATAGAGAACGGGCAGCTTGAGGTGTGGTACCAGCCCGTCATCCGTACTATGACAGAGGAGGTCAGCAGCTTCGAGGCACTCGTTCGCTGGAACGCCCCGGAATACGGCATGATTTTCCCGAGCCGCTTCATTCCCGTGCTCGAGGAAAAGCGCCTGGTCTACAAGGTCGACAGGTTCGTCGTCGAGCATGCCTGCTCATCGATTGCGACGTGGATCGGCCTGGGGCATGAGGCCGTGCCGATTTCCATCAACATATCGCGCGCCGATTTCGCCTCAGACGACCCGGTTTCAATCATCACGTCTTGCGTCGAATCTCATGGGATAGCTTCCGACCTCATCTCGATCGAGATCACCGAGACTGCTGCCATGAGCGATCCCGTTGCCGTCGCAGAGGCGGTCAGGCGCTTTCGCGAGGCGGGCCACGAGGTGCTCATGGACGATTTCGGCAGCGCCTACTCGTCTCTGAACGCTCTTAGGATGTTCGAGTTCAACGAAATCAAGCTTGACATGGCCTTCATGAAAGACTTCGACGAAAAGACGCGAGAGGTCGTCGCTGCCATCGTGACGATGGCCAAGGAGCTGGGGATGCACACGCTCACGGAGGGGGTCGAGACCAAGGCGCAGGCGTCATTTCTGCGCTCTATCGGCTGCGAGCACATCCAGGGCTTCTACTATGGCAGACCCCAGCCCGCCCGTCGTCTTGCCCGTTGGATGGAGCTGTCGCATATCCAGCTCGAGCCTCGAGCCGAGCGTAACCTGCACGACCAGGCGGGGCTGGTCCAGCTTGCGCCCTCCAGGTTGCAGGCGCTGCTCTACGACGACGGCGAGCGTTTCTACCCGCTGTTTGCTAGCGATGCCTTCGTCGGAAAGCTGCAAGATGACGACCCGACTCTGCTCCCCGTGGAGTGCGTGCGCTTGGCAAACGACGACTCGACGGGATTCGGCGCGAAGCTGCGCGCTGCTGCCAATCGCGCCGCCTCTTCGAAATCCCCCGAGTCGTTTCACGCGAGCGTCTCTGCCGGTCGCTTCCGATTCGAGGTGCGCACGCTGGCAGACAATGACGGCAGGCGCATGCAGCTCGTCGATTGCACCGACATCATGGGCGAGCGCCAGCATCAAGACAGAAAAGAGACGCTGCTCCTCGGCGTTACGGACGGGTTCGATGGCGTGTACCTCATCGACCCGCAGACTTCTAAGGTCACCGTGCTGTTCTCGTCCCTCGAGGGCGAACGCGCGGGCGAGACGGTGACTATCTCGACTCTGAGAGGCCTCGACCAGGTCCATCCCGACGACCGCCTGCGTTTCGTTGACATGCTCGATCCTGCCCGCATTGAGCAGGCGGCGCGAAGTGTCAAGCGCGGCCGGTACTCGATTCCCATCCGCTGCAAGGCGGCCGCAGGAGGATACGAGTGGTGGGAGTTCTCGTTTGTGGGGGTGGGGTCGCCCTCCGCGCCGAAGTACCTCATGTGCGCCCGGGCTTGCCCCATGAATCTTGCCGACCTTCGCCTTCTTGCGGCGTCGAGTCTCGAGGGCGATCTCGAGTCGGACGCCACGGATGCTGCGGTCCAGCCGGCTTCTGCCCGTCGCGAGTCCCCGTTTCCGTGCGTCGAGGCGCAGATTCTGCGCGATGCTCGGGGCAACCCCATCGACTTCGTGTACCTGCACGCGAATGCCGCCTATGCGAAGCGCGTGCGCCTCGAGCCATCCGAGCTTGCGGGGCACCGGTATCTCGAGGTCTTTCCGCAGGGGTCGTACCAGTGGCCGCACAACATGGACAGCACCGTCTCGCTCGGATCGCAGATGCACTATCTCATCTACGGGCAGGCGCTCGATTCCTGGACCGAGTGCTATATGACGCCGCTCGAGGGGAATGATCGCGTTGCCGTGCTTCTGGTCACGCCCGATAACACGAGAGGGCTCGTCGGCCAGGAGCTGTTCAACAACTTCAACGACGTCCCACTGCCATGTGTTGTCGTGCGCCCCATGACTGGCGGCGGCGCGCACGACATGGAGCACGTGTACGCCAACGACAGATACTGCCGTCTCGTGGGCAAGAACCCCTCCGAGCTTTTGGGGCATGGATATCTCGAGCTGTTCGAAAGGGGGTCGCGCGAATGGGTCGAGTTCGCGCAGCGCGCCGCCGCGGGCGAGCTCATCCACGAGAAGGTGTGGGGCCCGGTCCAAAAGCACTGGATGGACGTATACGCCGGCCCCTCGAGCGTTGCCGGCTGCTGCGTTATGGTGTCGGTTCCCATCGGCGAGCAGCGAAAGCGCCTGAACAAGCTCACTTCCTGGAAAGCGATCGACACGGCGGTCATCGAGATTGCCCGACAGCTCGTCGGCCCTGCCAGCTACCAAAGCGCTATGAACTCTGCGCTCTTCACGCTGGGCAGGGAGCTCGGGGTGGACGGCATCTTCGTTTTGGAATGCCACGACGACGAGCTGAAAAACGCCTTCACCTACCTCGATCCAGGTTGCGACGAAACGCTGTCCAAAGGCTGCCCGCTCGAGTCGACGGGACTGCCTGCTTGGTGGCGCATCGCGCTCGAGGAGGGCGAATTCGTCGTATCCAGCAACGTTCCCCTTGGCAGCGGCGCATTCTTCAGGCAGGTTGAAATCCCCGACAAGGCGACTTGGTGCGGCGTCGACACGCTCATGATCGCGCCGTTCGTGGAGCGGGGAACGCTCGAGGGCATGCTCGTCGCCGTCAACGCGCGCTTCGAGCAGACGATTGACGCGGTCTCCCTGTTCGAGACGGCGTCGTTTTTCATCCGCTCGAGCTTCGTCGGCAACCTCGCGCGCTTCAAGGCGAACTACGACGCGCTCACCAGAGTGCGCAGCCGCGAGGCATTCGAATTGGCCGTGCGAGAGTTCGACGAGGCCACGGCGGGCGTGGGCATCGTATTCGCCGACATTGACAACCTCAAAGAGACCAACGACGGCCTGGGACACTCGGCTGGAGACGTGCTTCTCATGAACGCCGCACAGGTGCTGTGCGACGTGTTCAGCGAGAGCAACGTCTATCGCATGGGCGGAGACGAGTTTGTCGTCCTGCTCAAGAGCGTCACCCGCGAAGATTTCGAGCGCTACCGCCTTGCCGTGGCGGAGCGTCTGTCTGAAGAGCAGGACACGAGCATCTCGACGGGGTTCGCGTGGGAGGCGGATGCCTCCGACATCCATTCGATGATCGAACGCGCCGACCAGGATATGTACCTGGACAAAGAGCGCCATCACGGGACCCCCGAGCGCCCGCCTCGGGGGGGGGTCCTCTCACGGCGCTCTGAGAAGCGATGAGATGTGGAGGCTCGTGCACGTGTCCCGTTCTGCCGCGCCGCCGCTCAACAGGTCGCCCATGCACGCCGGCAGCTGAAATGCCCCTGTACAACTCATCTTCGTCGAACTACAATCGCAACTACACAATCTACATATTTCGCGTAGCTCTCCGAACACGAACACAATGCAGCAGATGGGGGCTTCATGCTAGGGGCTAACTCTTTACAGAGAAAGATCACGAACTCGATCGTCGCATGCGTTGCAACGATTGCTATCACGGCGGCGTGCCTTCCCGTGGGCATGGCGCAGGCTACTCCTGCCCAGCTCAAGGACTCGTCTAACGTCTCGATAGAACAGGCTGCCCAGCGCCTCGTCGAACTGTCCAGCCAATCCGAATCTGCCGCACTCGACCTCGGATCCATCGACGAGCAGATTGCCACGACCAAGCTGCAGATCGACGAGACCCAGCAGCTCCTCGAAAGCACCCAGCAAGACCTCGAGTCTGCCAAGAAGGCGCTAACCGCGACGGTTTCGGAGACCTACCGCAACGGCAGCGTCTCGTATCTCGAGGTGCTGCTCGGCTCGACGAGCTTCGACGATTTCAGCTCTCGCCTGAGCATGCTCGACCGCGTCGCGTACAACAGGGCGAGCGCCATCGAGACGGTGAACACCTTGCAGCAGCAGCTCACCGACCAGCAAAACACCCTCAACCAAAAGCTCAGCGAGCAAGAGAGCCTCAAAGAGCAGCAGCAAGAGCGCACCCAGACCATCGACACGTCCGTGAACGCTGCCCAGACGCTCGTGGAAAGCCTCGATCACAACACCTTGCAGGCGGTGTCCGAGCGCGCCGAGCAGATTCAGGATTCTCGGCCGTCTTCCGGCAGGGGAGGCTCCGACGGTGACAACGCGCTATCGCACGCGGTCAGCAACGCGACTGCCTCCCAGGGCGAATCGCATTCCTCGGGCTCGTCTGCATCGCATTCGAATTCCAACGCGGGCGCTTCCGGCGGCTCGGGCTCTTCTTCCGGCTCCAGCTCCTCGGGCTCGAGTGCCGAGCAGGGGTCCACGAGCACGTCAGGTGCCCATGGCTCGGTTGTGGGCATCGCCGAGCGGTATCTCGGCGTCCCGTATGTGTGGGGCGGCGATACGCCTTCTGGCTTCGACTGCTCCGGACTCGTCCAGTACTGCTACCGCCAGATCGGCATCGACGTCGGGCGCACCACGTGGGACCAGATGGGGTGCGGGACGCGCATCGCGGTCAGCGCCCTGCAGCCGGGCGACCTGGTCTTCTTCCGCGGCGGCGAGCACGTCGGGATCTACGTGGGGGACGGTACGTACATTCACGCGCCGCACACCGGCGCCGTGGTGAGCTACGGGAGCCTGAGCAGCAGGAGCGTGTACATGGCCGTCCGCCCGTGATGCTCGCCGTTCACGTTCAAAAAAGATTTCCTTCACTTGTGGGGCACTCGCGTAATGAGTGCCCCACTTCGTTGTGGCTGCGGTATCATCTGTGCATTGCTGTCCGCTCGGCGGCGGCATCACTGTCGAACTGCTTCGGATGAGAAGGATCTGTGTATCGTGCCTATTGTCGATTTTCTGCGCCGCAATGCCGCTGCATACGGCGATGATGTGGCGCTTGTCGAAGTCAACCCGGAGGTCCGCGAGCCAAAGCACGTCACCTGGCGTGATTACGACCTCATCGAGAGCACCGAGACTGAGGCCTACCGGCGCGAGATTACCTGGCGCGTCTTCGACGAGAAGAGCAACCGCTTTGCCAACTTGCTGATCTCGCGTGGCGTCAAGAAGGGCGACAAGGTCGCCATCCTGCTCATGAACTGTCTCGAGTGGCTGCCCATCTATTTCGGCATCCTCAAAAGCGGTGCGACGGTCGTGCCGCTCAACTTCAGGTACACCTCGGCCGAGATCGAGTACTGCGTGAACCAGGCAGACGTCGACATCCTCGTGTTCGGCCCTCAGTTCACCGGGCGCGTCGAGGAGATTGTCCCGTCCATCCAGGCGCATCGCCTACTGTTCTACGTGGGCGAGGACTGCCCGACCTTTGCCGAGAACTACCGCGAGCTCACCGCCAACTGCTCGAGCTCCGACCCCATGATCCCGCTCTCGGAAGACGAGGACGCGGCTATCTACTTCTCGAGCGGCACGACGGGCTTCCCCAAGGCCATCTTGCACCACCACCGCAGCCTCACGCAGGCGGCGGAGATGGAGCAGAAGCACCACGGCCAGACGCGCGACGACGTCTTCCTGTGCATCCCGCCGCTCTACCACACCGGAGCCAAGATGCACTGGTTCGGCAGCCTCATCAGCGGGTCGAAGGCGGTGCTGTTGCGCGGCGTGACTCCGAAGAGCATCTTCGATACCGTTAGCAACGAGCAGTGCACGATCGTGTGGCTGCTCGTGCCTTGGGTGCAAGACATCCTGCTCGCGCTCGAGGAGGGCACGATCAGGCTCGAGGACTACAAGCTCGACCAGTGGCGGCTCATGCACATCGGCGCCCAGCCCGTTCCGCGTAGCCTGATTGCCAAGTGGAAGCAGATCTTCCCGCATCACCAGTACGACACCAACTACGGCCTGTCCGAGTCGATGGGGCCCGGCTGCGTGCACCTCGGCGTCGACAACATCGATCACGTCGGCGCGATTGGCGTTCCCGGCTACCGTTGGGAAGTCAAGATCACCGACGAGCACGGCAACGAGGTCAAGCGTGGCGAGGTAGGCGAGCTGCGCGTCAAGGGCCCGGGCGTCATGGTCTGCTACTACAAGAACCCGCAGGCCACGGCCGAGACGCTCGACGGCGACTGGCTTCTCACAGGCGATATGGCTCGGCAAGACGAAGACGGCTTCTACTGGCTGGTCGACCGCAAGAAAGACGTCGTCATCTCGGGTGGCGAGAACATCTATCCGGTGCAGGTAGAGGACTTCCTCTCGGCGCATCCGGCCATCAAGGACGTCGCCGTCATCGGGCTCCCCGACGAGCGCCTGGGCGAGATTGCCGCTGCCATCATCGAGGTGAAGCCCGACGCAGAGCTGACCGAAGACGAGGTCAACGAGTTCTGCCTTGCGCTGCCGCGCTACAAGCGCCCGCGCAAGGTCATCTTTGCCGAGGTCCCGCGCAACGCGACGGGAAAGATCGAAAAGCCCCAGCTGCGCGAGAAATACGGCGTGAAGAACCTCGTCGCAGAAGAGAGCGGACTCGAACAGGAAACCCCTGCACGTGCGTAAGCGTCGTGCTCCAAGAGAGATGAGGAAACGTGGCAACTGAACTGCTATCCGGAAACGAGGCGATTGCACAAGGCGCCTGGGAGTGCGGCGTCGCACTTGGCGTGGGCTATCCCGGCACGCCGTCGACCGAGACACTCGAGAACCTCTCCAAGCACGGCGATGTCTACTGCGAGTGGTCGCCCAACGAGAAGGTCGCGCTCGAGGTGGGCATCGGCGCGGCGATGGGCGGCATTCGCGCGCTGGTCACCATGAAGCACGTCGGCGTGAACGTCGCGGCAGACCCGCTCATGTCAGCCTGCAATGCCGGCGTCAACGGCGGGCTCGTGCTGCTCGCGGCAGACGACCCGTCTATCTACTCGTCCCAAAACGAGCAGGATTCCCGCAACTACGCCGCGTTCGCCCGTGTGCCCATGCTGGAGCCGAGCGATTCCCAAGAGGCCCTCGACTTCGTCAAGCGCGCGTTCGAGATCTCCGAGCAGTTCGACGTTCCCGCGATGCTGCGCGAGACGGTGCGCATCGCGCATACCAAGACGCTCGTCCAGACGAGCGAGACGCGCGACGAGCTCGCCCCGCGGCCATTCGAGCCCGACGCAGCCAAGTACGTCATGATGCCCGCCAATGCCAAGAGGCGCCGCCTCGTCTCCGACCAGCGCGAGCGCGACCTCGTCGCTTTCGCCGAGACCACCGACCTCAACCGCGTCGAGATGCACGGCACCGAGATGGGCATCATCTGCTCGGGTGCCGACTACCAGCACGTCCGCGAGGCGCTTCCCGACGCAAGCGTTCTCAAACTCGGCATGTCCTGGCCTCTGCCGCCCAAGAAAATCGCGCAGTTTGCCGCCTCGGTCGACAAAGTCTACGTTGTCGAGGAGGCATGCCGGTATTTCGAGGAGCACGTCCTCGCGATGGGCGTCGACCTGGCAACACCGCCGCATGGGCACCTGCCCTACGATGGAGAGATGACCCCCGCGCGCATTCGCGCGTCGTTCGGCATCGACGAGCCCGCGCACCTCGACGCTGCCCCGGACCTGCCGCCGCGTCCGCCCGCGCTGTG
>OLRR01001238.1_pt1 | contig 16731 bp, 14 predicted proteins | sample 1671941 | NCBI WGS metagenome assembly OLRR01 (sample SAMEA3136628, study PRJEB25190) | human gut metagenome
TGAGATAGCAACCTTTTAAAACCCACGGGCGCCTTTTCGTACTATGGCTACTGCGGGCTCGATGTCGGAATCGTCGTGACCATGGTTCGACCAATATTTCAACGCAGCTATAGGTCTGCTTGCCAAATAAGCGGCCGTGAGCTGAGCATCTGGGACAAGCGCGGTCTATATCGGACCCAAACAAAAGCATTGCGGCCAAGGCCGCGATCAGCGCACTGAAAGCGATACCCGGCGTCAACCTTGCAGGAGAAGTTATAAACGCCATCGTCGCAGCCATTGGCGAAGGCTCGGCGTTTGCCTTCGAGAAGGTGTGTCTGGGCGAAATGAGCGCGAAGGACGTTGATGCGATTCGCGACTTCAAGGAGCAGAAACTGGACAACGAGTTCGTCAGGAAAGTGACGAGATCATTGAAGATTTCGCTGGCAACGATCAGGGTAAGAATTCGCTCTAAGATTTGGCTGGCAACCTGGTTAAAACCCTAGGCCCAAACACCGGGAAAGCTTCCTCTTAAGTGCATTGGGAGTAATCCTGTTCGTGAGTACGGAATGAGTGCAAACAAATTGGATACTGCGTAGGCAACAGAACATGAAAGAGTAAGTAGAGATACAGTAAGCTGCAGCAGTCCTCGAATTTCCAGTCGAGTGGGAGTAGGCCGACTATTCCTAGTGAATAATCGCAACTGGTGTGCATGTTCAGTGGAGTCCCAAATGGGGCTCCACTTCTTGTTTTGATTACTCGACCCCGCAGCTGAAGGCGTTGATGTGGTGCCTCAGGAGTGCCCTGTCGGCGCTCACGACAAGCATGTCGATGATGTCGAAGCGGACCTGGATGTCGTCTTCGGGCGAGTTGCCTGCGAGCCAGGAAGCTGCCGCGATCTCAAGGTCGCTGCGGGAGACCTTGCCGCCCCCAAAGCCGCCCTCGCCGTACTCGGTGGCGGTGACGTCGATGAAGACCAGGGAGTCCTCGTCGCTGGCGATCAGGTCGATTGTGGTTCCCTCGGGGGAAGTCCAACCGGTCTCGAGAAGCTCGAAGCCCTTGCGCTCGATGAACCGGGTTGCTGCCTGGACTGCCTTCTCCTGAAGTTCGAAATTGTTCATGATGACCTCCGTTTGTTCGTGGCCGGCCCCTTTGGCCTGCCTTGCGATCCGTCAGTCCGCGCAGGTTCTGGCCGAAGGCAAGGAGGAAAGCGAAAACCCGGCAGGGCCCGAGTTTTGCGCAGCAAAAGTTTTTCGCGCCTTGCCTGACGAGCCTGGTTCTGAGCGAGAGTGGCGGAGCCAAGGGAGGTGAAGGAGGACGTCCCGGCATGGGAGGTCCAAGCAACGGATTCAGGGTTGGCTGTATGGCGTATCTGCTTTGAGCGCCGGCTAGAGCCGAGAGCGGCTGAGCTCCCGAGGAACGACGGCCCGATTGCTGGCGAGGAATCGGTCTAACGACCCACCGTCGAATACGCTAGGCGACAAGGGCGTGGCAAGGTCGCCTGCGACCATGTTTGCGGCTGCTGGCTTGACAGGCAATTTGATGGCGACGGTAGCCTCGATGCGGCTTGTTTTGAGGTCACAATCTGTGATTTCAAGAGCTCCTTCGTGACGGAACAACGAATTGGCTAATCGTCAAATTCGTTGTTTTGAGTAACCTGTGAGGGTAGCACTCCACTCTTTGACAAATACAACAGAAGTGATAAAATCTCTTACATTGTAAGAAGGAGGATAACAATGCTGTTGAATTTCACTGTTGAGAACTGGATGTCCTATCGAGACGAGGCGACGCTCAGCCTGACGAGCTCCCTTGAGCGCCAGCATATGGGCACGCTCTCCAAGGTTCCCGGCTTCAGAAGCAAAAAGGCCCTGCCTGTTGCCGCAATCTATGGCGGTAACGCATCTGGCAAGACTGGCATCTTCCGTGCGCTTTCCTGCCTCAAGCATATGGTTATCTCAAATCCAGGCGTTAACGATCTGATTCCCGTATTGCCTTTTGTGCTTGAATCGGATTTTGATTCCAAGCCTACGACGTTTGATATCACCTTCATGGCGAAGAATACGGTCTATCGCCTAGCTGTAGAAGCAACCGTGGACGGCATCAGCTACGAATCCCTTGAGACCGTTACGGAAAAGGGAAGCGCTGAAGTATACGAGAGAGTTGATGGGAAATGCACCCTCAACCACGATTTCTTCGTTGATCTAGACCATGCTGGATATGCGGCAAAGAGTACGCGTGCAAACCAGCTTTTCCTCGGTAGCGCCGTTGCCCAGAACATCAACGAGCTCAGGGAGGCATACGATTGGTTTGATGCCACGCTCGAACTCGTAGGGGTCGAATCGCAAGCCATGATGTTTGCTACTTGCGCAACTCGCAAAGAGGGATTCTTGGAATATGCTTCTGCCGTTCTTTCCCGTCTGGATACCGGTATCGTCGAGCTTACCACAGAGCGAGTAAGCCCCGATCGTCTGCCGGCAAATGCAGCAATCCGCAAGGACATCTCTGAGCTGGGCCCCGATGATTTGCTGACCTTTGTCGGCGAGCGCATGGCCGGTGATTACGGATTCGAGATGGGAACCGTTCGCATGGAGAACGGTCAGCCTGTCGTTGAGCTGTTCAATACGCTTCACATGGGTCCTGACGGACAGAAGTATCCGTTGCCCATCTCTATGGAGTCGTCGGGTACGCAGCGTCTCATGGGGCTGCTTCCTATGCTCTTTGATTTGGTGAACCCCGCCGGTGGAGCAGGCGAGAAGGTGTACGTTGTTGACGAACTAGACCGATGCCTGCACACGATGCTGACGAAGCGCCTGATAGAGGATTTCACAGACGGTTGCGGGCCCGATACGCGCAAGCAGCTGCTGTTCACCACCCACGATTTGCTGCTGATGGACCAGTCGCTCATGCGTCGTGACGAGATGTTCATCTCGCAGCGCGGCGTTGACGGTTGTTCTGAGCTGGTGGGATTGAGCGAGTACAAGGACATACGCTACGACAAAGACCTGATTCGAAGTTATCTGGACGGCCGCTTCGGCGGTATCCCGATGCTCGGAGAGGTGGGTGCCCGTGGCTAAGAGAGAGAACAACACGCTTGAGCGCAAGAAGCCGACGCGCGAGTACCGAAAGATTTGCTGGGTGAGCGCAGAGGGCCAGACCGAGCGCGATTATCTGACAATGAACGTCTTCAGGAATCTGCCCGATGTGACGGTGAGGTTCCCGAAGGACATTCATCCCGGAAGGCGGAATCCCGGTCAGGTGCTCAAGCGCTTTCAAAAGGCGCTGAGAACCGAGAATTTCCGCAAGGATGATGAGGCGTGGCTGGTTGTTGATGTTGATGAATGGGACGATGCCGAGTTTGCTGAGTTGCTGGCATGGGCAAAGGTTGATCCTCGACATCATCTGGCCATCAGCAATCCGAAGTTCGAGTTGTTCCTTGTAATGCATTTCGAACGTGGCAATGGCTGCACTACCCCTCAGGCTGTCGATTCTGCGCTAAAGAAACACCTGCCGAAATACGCCAAGCGAATCAACGCCTCCCAGTTCACGGTGGCACAGGTTCGTGCAGCGATCGAGAACGCTCGGATGAAGCGCGCAGGTTGCGGCTCGGACATTCCCGACCCCGGCATGACCGATGCCCATCTGCTGGCAGAACGCCTGCTGGGCAGCGCAGAGTAATGTGAGAGAAAGGACCCTATTTGGAAGAACTGCTTGATAAGATTTCATCATACGACATCGTGAATTGCATCGTGCCAGGTGCAGTGGTATGCATAGCATTCGATGTGTTCGGCTTTGCTGATGTTCTGAACTACAACGTTCTCGTCCTTTTACTGGTGTTTTATGCAACTGGGTTAATCGCGTCGCGACTAGGTTCGATAATTGTAGAGCCCATAGCGAAGAAAACGGGGCTGATTTCCTATGCTCCGTATGAAGATTACGTTTCTGCGGAGCATGGGGACGGAAAAATCCGCATCCTTCAAACCATCTCAAATATGTATAGGTCCCTCATTGGAGCGGCAATTATCGTCCTGTCGATGGGGCTTGCATCTCTTCTGCCTGCAGAGTGGCGACCAACTCTGGCGGTAATAGCTGCAGTTCTATGCTTCATCTTGATTGTTGTTTCTTGGCGAAAACAAAACTCTTATCTGCAAAAACGTATCGTAAAATCTTGTGAGGAGGACTTCAATGTCGAGAATTAAGTCTTTTTCGGTTGACAATGGTGACCTGTTCTATATCGAACACGGATCTGACAATTTTTCCATTATTGACTGCAACATCACCGAGGATAGGCATGATGAGTTACTGAGCGAACTCAAGAGCATCGCAAGTCGGAAGGAAATCATCCGTTTTATTAGTACGCATCCAGACGAAGACCATATTCATGGAATCGAAGATATTGATCGTTACGTGGGGATACCGAATTTCTACTGCGTACAAAATGCAGTCGATAAGGAAGACCTGACCGAGAGCTTTGCAAAGTACAAGGAACTCCGCGATGAGAGCAAGTCGTGCTGGCTCAAAAAGGGGTGTAGCCGCAAATGGCTTAACGAAGGCGATGATGAAAGAGGCTCATCGGGCATCACGATTCTCTGGCCCGATGTCAATAACCATTGCTTTATTGACGAGCTAGAGAAGGCGGAAAACACAGGTGAGCCAAACAATATCAGCCCGGCAGTGAAATATAGCCTAAACGATGGTGTGACGGCACTTTGGCTGGGGGATATGGAATGCGAGTACATGAGCACGATACTTCCATATATCGAGCTTCCGAAAGTTGATATTCTGTTTGCCCCACACCATGGGAGGAAGTCAGGTAGGGTTCCCTCTGAATGGCTGGAAGAGCTCAATCCGAAGGTAATCGTTATCGGCGAAGCGCCAAGCGAAGATCTTGAGTATTATTCTGGCTTCAACACGATAAAGCAGAACACAGCAGGCGACATCCTATTTGACTGCGGTGCTGGCAAGGTGGATGTGTTTGTGGCAAACGGCACGTATAGCGAATCCTTCTTGCGCCGCGATAGTTATACTCCTGTTGAAGGCATGCGATATATCGGAACGTTTTACGTCTAGCAAAGCCACTGAAAGGCTGTCAAGGAGCAGATAACTGCCCTTTAGTCACCTTCCGGCCGCAGAATCGCGTCCATTGCGGCAGCGGTGGCGATATCCTCGGCATCAAGGAAGTGCGCATAGGTGTTCATGGTCATGCTGAGCTGGCTGTGTCCAAGGCGATGCTGGGCTGCCTTGGAGCAGCGTAGCCTGCGTGTGGCGCAGCTCGTGCAGCGTATATCCCCGGTAACCCTTGCCGCGCGTGACGGTCTTGCCGTTCATCTTGTTGGTCCGGACGTTTTCGGTGAACTCGCCGAAGCCGTGATCAACCGGGAAGCCATGCCACCAGCGGTCGTAGTTCGCTGGGTCGATGAAGCCGCCCAACTGGCTGTTGAATACCGGCGTTTCATCCGTCTACTCGGCGCCAAGCATCGCTAGGTATTCGGCCTGTTCCGCTCTCCATGCCTTGAGCTTGTCGTTCATGTAGCCCTGAATGCAAAGCCAGCGCTGGCTCTTCGTGGTTTTCGGCGGGCGAAGTTGCTTATCTGAGCCTCGCTGGTTCGCCACGAAGAACTGGCCGCGCTCGAAATCGACGTACTTCCAGGTGAGGCCGAGCATTTCCGATTTGCGCAGCCCGGTTGCGGCAATGAGCATGAGGCCGGTTGCGTATGCGCCACCCTCTTCGTCTGCTGCCTCGAAGAGCCTCCTAATCTCTTCTGGCGTCATGCTGCGGCGCTCTGTCTTCGGGCGTGGTCTGGGGAAAGAAACTAGATCGACGGGGTTTCGCATGATTATCTCGTTGAGGTACGCATCTTGCATGACCTGGCGGAGCTTCTGGTGCATTTTGTGCAGCATGCTCTCCGAGCGCTTCCCGTCTTTGCGAGCTTGCGCCTCGCGCTCCCTAATAAGCGCGGGCGTAAGATCCTTCAGTTTGATGCCGGCGAAGATTTCCTCGATGCAGCGGATGTCGAGACGTTCGCGCTCGTAGGAGTTGGGCGAAAGCTTTGGGTCGCCTTCACGCAGCGCATACACGGGTGCTTGGCGGAATCGGACTTCGCCCGCGGCGGGAACAGGATCGCCTGCAGCGCAGGGTCGTTCATCTCCTCTGGCAGGGGCCATTGCAGCCCGCACGACTCTGCACGGTTTAGGACTCTGCTCACTGAGTTCCTGCCGCAACCGCAGGAGAATGCGATGCTCCTCTGACTGACGCCCATGGCGTCCAGCCGCAGGATCTCACGATATTTGACTATACTCTTATCCTTTCCCTCGATGGTCTCGGCGCCTTATCGCGCCAGGAACATCCTAGGAAAAGAAGACGCCCGGCGATACCGGGCGGAACAGTGGCTCTGTTGCTAATGGAACAGTGGCTCCATGCCATGTGGAATGGGTGCTTCAATCACGTGCAATATGCAATTGACGAGAATTCTCGCCATAACTATGCCGCCCCCTACAACTGGTTCATATCAAACACCGACTCAGGCAGGGAAATTGGCTCTCGTGAATATGGCCGTGGACAACGTCTCCCCGGCGTTGACGCGAACTTCGCTCATGCTGCTCAGCGCGGCATACACGTGCCATCTAAAGAACGTTATGCAGCCACCATCACCATAAAGCGCGGCAGTCTATACGATACGCGCGGCCTTGACGGGCAGCGAGTCGAACTGGGCGATGGCACTTGGGTGTTAAGCTATGCGGCCCACAGAAACAATACGGACGGAGAAACAGCAGCGACTTGGAACGATGGCTTACGCAACTGCTATTTAGACGGAGTCCCAGTAGGCGTTTTTATCGAAGAAAAGCATGGATGCTACAGGGCTCTTGCCTACGTAGAAGATTACGACCCAATTGGCGAAACCTTTCTTCTCCATGGCCCTATTACTGCGGCAAATGCGGAGGCGTTTTGCGCTCCAGCGAAATCTGACGAGGTTATCGCCTCTTCCATGGTTGATATCGAGACCCTTCTCAAGGACAACAGAGAAACCGAGATTCGAGTTATCTGCAAGCGTGTTGGACAAGAGGCCTTCAGGCAGAACCTCATGGATGCTTACTCTGGTTGTTGCGCAGCTACCGGCACGAACGTTGACCGCATCCTGTAGGCTGCGCATATTCTTCGATACAGAGGCAAGCACTCCAACGCGATTTGCAACGGGCTATTGCTCCGTGCCGACATACATCTTCTATATGACGCAAAGCTGCTTTCAATTGCACCTGACAGCCATCGCATTTGCTTGAATGGCAGTCTGGCCGGCACCGAATATGAATCCCTTTTCGATAAGGAGATTGATTTTCCTAAAGAAAGGGCTCTTTGGCCAAGTGATGAGCTTCTCGCGCTAAATCACCAGTCGTTCTTAGAGGCGGCAGTAGCATAAGTCATCAAGCATTACGCAACGTGACCCCACGTGACCCCATGGAATAGCGCGAATGGCCCGAAAAACCGTGACCCAAATTTGACCCCATGGATTTTCGGCAATTTTTGAGACTGAGTGTAAAAATGACAAACTAGGACTAACTGCGACAAACTGGAGCAAACTGGAGAGAGTTTTTAACTATTGAGTGTGAATAAACTGGGCTTCTACCTGCGGTTTTCTGCATGCTTTTCATGCGCTCCACGGGGTTCATACAGTCAAATCTGGTGCGCAAATACCAACAAGCCACCTGCACCCTCATGGACGTGCGCGACGTGGCCGCGTTGCTGAGGGTGTCCAAGTCCATGGTCTACAAGCTCGCCGAGCAGGGCGCTCTTCACGCCGTGCGCATCGGTAGGCTCGTCCGCTTCACGCGGAGCGACGTCAACCCGCTCGTCCGCTCGGGCGTCTCGTAGCCTTCCCGGGCTCCCCGGCGGGCGCAGCCGGGGAGCCCCTTCCGCCAGGCGCCGCTCCTAGTCTTGTTCCGCATAGTCAACGTCGCGCTGATATGGCTGCGTTTCGCAGACATGACCGCTGCAATCTCATTGGTATCGGTCGCTTCCAGGCCGAGGAACGCCTATCCCCTTCGGCGTCGTCTCCTTCTGCGCAGCCGGTTGAGCGCATGATGATAGAATAATTTTGTATTGCACTATGCAATCTTTAGGAAGGGCAATGAGCGGCTATACGAATTTGCTCGAAAGCAGTGCAGATCAGACAAGTCTTCGCAAATTCCTTGTAGATGGGGAGAATGTCGCGGTGACGATTCGCATCCCAAGGAATCTGAGGGATTCCGCTAAGGAGTATGCGGCCTTAAGGGGAATGTCTTTCAGCGCGCTTGTCAGGCAAAGCGTCATCGAAACACTGGCCGAAGATTTTGCTGGCCGCACAAAGCAAGAACGCACGGAGCACCATGGATAAGGCGCTGAAAATTGAAGGCGGCATTGAGTCGATGGTCTCGGCGGAAAGCATCAAGGACGAGTACCACGGCAACGTCCCCAGGAGAGTGAGCTTCATCTGCCCATTCTGCCGTCAACCCCTAAACGCATGCGCGATGAAACCGTGGAATGTGAATGCACCGCATTTCAAGCATGAGAAGAACAACGAGATCGCGCATGAGTGCGAGATGTACGCCAGCAACTCAACATATTCGAACATCTATCACCGGGTGCCGATGGCGGTTTACCTGAGGAGAAGCTCAAAATCTGGATCGATCTTCGTCATGGAACTCGGGTTCAGGCAGCTTGACGCCTACTCTGTAGCCAAACTCGAATCGGAGCACGCCGTAATCGAGATCGGGAGAAGGCGTTACCACGTGACTTTCGAACGATTCGGACACAGCGCAATAAGGTTGCCGATCGATTCCCCAAGCCTTCGCATCAGCGGTCTCGTTAGATTGGCACATAGCCATTCGAATCTCTTCATCACCTGGGGACGGCCGGAGGACTCAAAGGTCGCGATGGTCTTTTCCGCCGATTTGGACACTCTCTGCGGAAAAAGAATCAATTATTGCAGCAGCATCCAATACGGAAGCCCGCTTATGATCGTCGTCCCCGCATCAGGCGAAATCAGGCTCAGGAAGGCTCTGAGCAATGCGAAACGGCTCGGAACGGTTCAATCGTCACCTGGTGGCGCTAAACTTGCGGTTTACTCGGCCGTTGCGCCCCTCTACGCAGGCTCGGATAATAATGCTCGGCTGTATCTTCAGGAATGTGGGTATTCTCTCGAAGAAGGTAACGAGATTCCTACCATCATCTGGCCCCCTGCGATGGAGATATCGAACGAGTTTGAGCCCCTCTTCAGGTCTAGGAAGCTCGTCTTTGCGTCTCCGAAAATCGTTTCGCCGGGATCTGTTTTCCTACACAAGCCGTTCGACACGGACGAGGAGACACTTCGCATGCCCTTCATCAGCGCTAAGGGGGGGGAACGGCAGCTTCGCTCTGGTGAAGTCGGAAAGCCAGATGCGCTTCGCATCTTCGAAGAACAGCGTCGCTTCGGTCGCTGCCATTCTCTGGAGCGGCGGCGATCTTACCGGAAAGATTCTCGACGACCCTGCCTTCCTTGTCGATTGCGAGAGAGATGGGAATGAAGTGACAATCCAGACTCCGTCTCCCTGCCGCATAACGAAGGCGGAACGAAGAAAGCTCTCCACTTCAGTCTTAGATTTGAAGGCCCATGAAGAGATCAAACTGGAAATTGATAGCGGGGACCACGTCGCTGTATCACGGCCTTTGAGGGCGTCTTCGGGTTTCATTCAAGTCCTGAGTTGTGATGCTGAACAGCCACAAGCAAAGCCTGGGGCTGCGCGGGATGACAAGCCGCGCAGTCTGCTTGCTCGAACGCACTATCCTTCAGGGAAAAGAACCGCGCTCATGCGCAAAGATGCAACGATCAACTCCAAACAAAAAACTTTGAAGCTAGCTCGCATCAGGAAAGGCGAACGATAATGTACGAAGCTCACGAGGACCGGTATTCATTGTGCATGCCCTACGTCACCAGCGGGGACCGGGTCATTTTCTATCGTATTGCCGATTACGATCCGAATCGTCCATCGGAGCTCGCCCCATCGTTGCTGAGAAGGGGTGGGCTTTTCGAAGACGAGGCGCAGGCTAATCCTGATACGCTCATCAATCCCAGTGCGGCGCGTAACTACTATGAGAGGGATAGCGATTTCCTCTTCCTCAAATGGCATCAAAGGACCGACGAACCAGACAGGCAGTTCACAACGACAATATTTGATGATCGGGACAGAAGCCTGAACGATCTGCCTGAGCCAATGGAGGTCATTTTCTGCGAGAACGACGGCGGGGCCGATGGTTTGCGTGATGCTCTGGAAAAGGGCATCGAGTTCAGCGGCCTCACCACACGTCGGTTTTTCATTGTCTATGCGAGATCGCGTGATCGATATGACGCAATTTTGTGCCACCGCTCAGACTTCAACTTTCAAAACGGAAAAATCACCCTAATCAGGGACATTGCGAACCCTAGAGCCACGGTCCTTTCGGTACCCAAGGTCTCCCTGCGGCCACAGGACGTCATCGAGTCCCCATTCTCGCAAACAGACTACAGAATGGTGTATGCGAGTCTGAGCTGCCCCAAATCAACAGGCACGGTCCCACTGAGGGCCCTTGATTATTACGCGGCCGATTACGTGAAGTGGTTCGTAAACGAGCAGTCGATCGATGTAAGCAAAAGCGAGAGGCGCGCAATAGCCACCATCATCGACACTGCGTTATCGAAACCAGCATCGATGCAAGCCTACCTTGGCGCAGGAGGCAGCAATACTGAAATCGAGTCTCTTCGCAAAGCGATTGCCGGCTATGTGAGCGGCGCAGATGAAGAACTCCTCTCGACGATAACCGATGCCTTGCTGAGCTATGAGCCATGCCGCGAGAAGTGCGTTCAAGAAGTCTCGAGGGAATCTGAGGGGGTAGTAGCGGATCTAAAGAGGCAAATAGCAGTTGAGACGGAGAAGCTCGAGTCCGTCGAAGCCAAGGTGGAAGAGAAACTCAGCGAAGCGGAAGACCTGGAGGCGGAAAAAGCGGCAATCAGCGCGCAGCTTGCTGAGTCGAGCGAAGCACTGGAGAAGGCGGAGAGGGACAAAGAAGTGGTCCTTTCGACGCTTGAAGACGATGTCGCGCTGAAGCTCGGGCTCCGAGCGGTAGCGAAAAACTCCACTCCCTCCGGTGGCTTGCATGGCGGAGTCTGTGTTCTCGCCGGAGCCGGCGCCCCAGCATCAAAAACGTCGGATAGACCGGTCGATGCCCTGTCGAAGAACCTCCAGCGCCTTGGCCTGGTGAGCCTGGTCTCGGACACGGCAGCGGAGTGCCGTCTGCTCGCGGAGAGCGTGCTCGCCGCTCTATCCGCGACCTCTTTCCTTGTCGCTCCGGCTGGAATCGCGTACGCAATCGCTGACGCTCTCTCGATTGTTTCTTCCGGTGCTACCGCTCGCAGGATATACGTTCCGCCGGAATGCTGCGACATCGACAGCGTCGCCAATGCATGCGAGGGCGAGGAGCCTGTGACGGTCGTAGAGAACGTCATCGACTCCGTCAACGAGGGCGTACTGCTGCCGTTGATCTCCAGGAATACCAAGGGCACTGTCGTCCTCCCGTATACCAGCTTGGACAGCATGGATCTCATCGCGAAGGAGGCATGGGGCTCGATATTCATGCTCAGGAGCTGCCCATTGACCCTGGTAAAGCAAGGGGCATGCCTCAGAAGGACGGTGACGACAGGCGTGAGGGTTGGCGAAATGGTACCTGATCCATGCCAGGTTGACGACGTTGTCGATCAGGCGGGGACCATCGCGGACGAGCTGTCGGATGCCGCGGTACCCTACCTGTCGCTGCCCCTCGTCTCCTCGGTAATGATGGCCCTCGAGGACTTCGTCGAAGACGATGATATCGCCCCATGCGTTGCCCAACATCTAACGATTGCGAGCAGGACGGCAAGAAAAGATCTCGCTGTCGTTGAGGCTCTACGGAGCTGGGATGCCGGAGATGCGGGCCTAGACCTGTTCATCGAAGAGTATGTGGAGCGAGAGTAATTGAATTCTGCAATCGAGACAATCGCATCCGATATCGGGGTGGAAAGGTACTCCGGTGAGCCCGAAAGAAATTTCGCGTTCCGAACGATGTACTCAGCTTCGCGCTTCTGGACGGAGGCCATGTGCATAAACGACGGCTCTGACGGAACTTCGGGAATTCCAAAGCAAACGCTGAACAAAAGGCTCTCGAGATGGATATCGCGAGCCGAAGCGGTTGCGTCGGGGCTGTCGGCATGGTTCAAGGTCGAAGACGGCGGCATACCCGTTCTCTACAACAGGCTGCTTGATGTCGAGGACATTGTCGAAGCCGGTGTAAACGGCGGGGTCGTTGCGAGGAAGCCGACGGTGCTCGACACGAAACTGGGATGCGCGCTCGTCGTCGGAACTCACGACTTTGGGAGGAGCGAGAACGCAAGGCCGGGGGTAGATCTTCACCATCTCGTGACATCCGGCTTGGCCAGCATAGTTTCGGAATCCATATTCCCAGCAGGCAACCTCCCGAGCTTGCCCTGGCTTTCGGAGCAAAAGTATCTGCAATGGAGCAGCTCTGCGGACTATGACGACATAGAGTACATCGACGTGTCGAGCTCGAGATGGAGGCTCCGCGATAGCAGCACCTGGACGCAGAGCCCAACTGGGTACTTAGACGGATTCACGTTGGCCAGAAGGGATTTCGGAGCTCACCAGCCGCCCCAATTCCTGCTTTGCAAGATGTCGCCGAGGGGCAAGAGAGTGTCGCCGATAGGAAGGGACGAAGCCCAAGAGCTCTACTTCGCCCTCAGGGAGCACTGTGGGAACCCCGCAACAGCCTCCTATGGGAATCTCGATTCCAAGCACATCAGAATGCATATCCCGATAGGCTTTCTGCCCGGTAGACACAATAGATTCGTGGACGCCGTATCGTGGCCGGTAGATGGCATAGACGACAATTTCGACCGGGTCGCACGAGTCGAGTCGATCAACCTGATCAAAAATGCCCTCGCGGCATCGCACGTTGTTCTTAAGGAGTCGGAACGATGAATCGCCAGCATACGGTACAGGGGACTGGGAACGAAATAAGAAAGACATTCGTCGACTACATCGAGTCCGAATACTTCGGCAAAACCCCCGAGTTGCGTTCCCGCTGCGACAAAACCCTCAGGGATATTGGGACGTTGTTCCAAACTCCCTATCTAGAAGCCACCCCGTCGTACCTCGTCCTCAAGGACGGGCTCGCTCGATGCGAGTGCCCCGATGACGTAAGGTCCTTCCTCAAATCAATGGCTTCCCATGGTAGGGGCGTGTTCCCAAGCCCCTACGCACATCAAATTCAAGCGCTCGAGGCTTTCTGGCGCGGCGAGGACATCCTCGTGTCCACGGGCACGGGCTCCGGAAAAACCGAATGCTTCATGTGGCCGCTCGTGACGAAGCTTTCGAACGAAGCCGCCATGAGGCCGTATTCGTGGACCGAGAGGGCGATTCGAGTTCTCGTGATGTATCCCATGAACGCCCTGGTAAGCGACCAACTCGGCAGATTGCGAAAGATGCTTGGCGGCAGCATCGACGAATTCGCGACCGTCTGGAACGCGGGCACAGACCGCGGCCGACGCCCACAATTCGGCATGTACACGGGAAGAACGCCCTATGCTGGAGCGAAGCAATCGAAAGTGCGAGATACGGAGTACTCCCAAACCATTACTGCCGATTTAGTGTCCATATCGGACGAAGACAAGAAAACCCTTCGCGACAACGGGAAGTACCCGGAGAAGCAGGATTTGGCGAATTTCGCAAAGCAGGTCGCTTCCCATAAGAACGGATGGTCTCCGAATGATGCGGAGATGCTCCTCCGCTTCGAGATGCAAGAGCACACGCCGGACATCCTCATCACGAACTACTCGATGCTGCAGTACATGCTGATCAGAAGCGTTGAGTCCCCCATATGGGCGCACACGGGAAAATGGCTTCGGGAGAATCCCGAAGAAAAAATGCTGTTCGTCATAGATGAAGCGCACATGTACAAGGGGGCTGCGGGCGGCGAGGTCGCCCTGCTTGTAAGGCGTCTCGCGCATAAGCTCAACGTACCGATGAACAGGATTCAGTTCATCTTCACGAGCGCGTCCATACCGGAAGACGACGAATCCACCAGAAGTTTCTTTGAAGATATGACCGGCAAGGAAAGCTCGTCCCTGGAGATCATCCGGGGACGCAAGGCCGAGATTGACGTGCACGATGGGCTGGAAGTTCCGCCGGAAGCGCTTCTGGAAATCGACACCGCCGCTCTGCAGGGGACAGACATAGAGGTTTCAGATGAGATAGATGCGTTCTCCCACTGCATCGGCGTTCGCCACCCCGACTTCTCCGGGGTCGATGACGCCAGGCGATGGCTCGGAAGTGCGCTTCTCAAGCTAAATCCTTACAGGAGAATGGAAAAGTTCATCCGTGAGGGCGCGTCCACGCTCCCTGAAATAGCAGAGGGGGCCTTCCCCGAATCAGACGATTCCGTTGCCGCAACCGACACGCTCCTGAACATCGCAGCGATAGCCGTCGACGAGCGCGGAAACGCGCTACTGCCAGTGAGAATGCACATGTTCATTCGAGGCATACAAAACCTAGTCGGCTGCAGCGATCCCGACTGCAGCGAAATCTCACGCGACCCCCTGCCCCTCGGTCGCATCGGGATCAACGACTCCGTCGGGAGATGCGCCTGCGGAGGAAAAACCTTCGAGCTCGCAACGGATCGAAACTGCGGGGCGATTTTTCTCAAAGGCTACGTGTCGGATGCAGAAGGGGACTTCTACTTCTGGAACGATCGCCCGGAAAATGACGAATTCTTTTACGAGATGTATCTGTACGTTGTGCCGGATGGCGCGGACACGACGGGAATGGAGACGGGCTGGCTCAACGCAAGGACGGGTAAGGTCTTCAGAGACGATTCCCATGCTGGAGAGGAGCACTTCCTGCGAGTTGCTTTCTGCACGAACGACGAGGACGATTCGGACAAACACGTTCCGAGAATGTGCCCGAAATGCAACGGAAGGGTTTCCCTAAGCACATTTAGAACGTGGGGAAACGAGCCCTTCTACAACGTAGTGGCGCGACAGTTCGAATTGCAGCCCGGATCGACCGATCCCGACAAACTCGCAATCAACCCGAACGCAGGAAAGAAAGTGATCGTCTTCTCGGACAGTCGGCAAGGCGCTGCGAAAATCGCAAAAGACCTCACCGAGGCATCGGACAAGGATCTCGCCAGAAAGATCATCGCACTCGCGGCGTACGAGCTCGAGGAATGGGCAGAGGACACGGGCAACCGCGTAACGCTGAAACGCCTATACCCTTCCTTCCTGAAAGTTCTGCACGATCGGAAGATCAGGGTATTCGACGGGGAATCCCGCAGGACAGACGACGAGCGTATAGCCGACCTCGAGGAGGACCTCGATGACGACTATGACTACAGCGCAGAGGATACGGGCACCCCGCCCGATAGCTACCGAGAATGCCTGCTTAGCGTCATATGCGATAGATACCGATCTCTGACGGATGCGACGATCGGTTGGATCCAACCGACTAAGCGTGGCTGGAAAGAAGCGAAAAAAGTCCTTGCAAATGCCGGTATCTCGATGACCGAAAACGAGTTCAACTCGATTTTCTTTTCCTGGTCGAGCTACATTCTTGTTAGGTTCACTGCCTTGGACTCTGAGATCCCCACAAGAGTAAGGGGAAAGGTGGCGTTGCCCCAATCCCAGTATGGTGTACTCGAAAGCGAAATCTTCAAGGGACAGCGGCGAGGCAAGGGCTCGCTCGTCGGCGCCCTGAGCAAGAGGTTCAACGATGAGCAGATTGCCGCTATCGGGCAGGCTCTCTCGAAGTTTCTCGAGCTTCCGACCGGCTCATCAAGCTCCTATAAGTACCTCAGCACGGGCAAGGTCATGCTGAAGATCGATCCGGACGCGGATTGGATGACCTGCCCACGTTGCGGCAAGGTCGCGCCCTACACCCTTTGGGGGATCTGCCCATATTGCAAGCAGGCCGAGATGGTCCCAATGGAGGGAAAATTCGAGGGCGTCTCCTTCTGGAGAGACCCTATCGTGCGAGCTTTGAACGGAGACGACACCGCCTTGCGGACTCGGATCAACACCGAGGAGCACACCGCCCAGCTCTCCCATAAGGATCAGGAGGGCGACACGTGGTCAACGACCGAAGAATACGAGATGCGCTTCCAAGACATCTACGTGGGCGAAGACAAGGATCCTGTAGACGTCCTCAGTTGCACGACGACGATGGAGGTGGGAATCGACATCGGCTCGTTGACGGCAGTCGGCATGAGAAACATCCCTCCCATGAGAGAAAACTATCAGCAGCGCGCAGGCCGTGCCGGACGTAGGGGGAGCTCCATATCGACTATCGTCACATACGTGGACTCGCATCCGTTCGACAACGTCTATTTCGAGGACCCGGCTAAAATCGTCCGCGGAGAGCTCCGGGCGCCCAAGATCGACGTTGCTAACAAGAAGCTCATCAGACGGCATCTGGCGACGGTGTTCTTCACCGCGTTCGGTGATGAGGTTGGGAAGTCCATAGAGCGTATTGACATCGAAAAACTCGCTCAAATCGGAATCGATCGACTGAAAACCTCTTTGGACGCTTTTAGCCTTTCCCAGCGCCAATACTCCACCCTTATCCCAAAGGGAATGGATATCGACGTCGACACAATCAAAGCAGAGCTATGGGAAGAGCTCGACTCCCTTTTCAAATCGTATGAGCAACGTCCAGAAGCATACGTGG
>OLRR01001240.1_pt1 | contig 16714 bp, 14 predicted proteins | sample 1671941 | NCBI WGS metagenome assembly OLRR01 (sample SAMEA3136628, study PRJEB25190) | human gut metagenome
AAGCACCTGCCGTTGCAGCTCCTTTTTCCCGTTCAGCGTCTTTTCCACCTGCTTCAGCTCTGTAAGGCTTTCCTGCATGGCGGCATAGGCGGCAGAACAGGCTTCGTCCAGTTCCTCCGGGGAGGAAAAGCCGTACTGCTGATAGGCGGTAACGGTAGCTGCCATTTGCTTTAGGTTGTGCTTTGCCGCCCAGCGGTCATAGCCCACGCCCTTGCCCTCGGCTCGCTTGGCTTCCCGGTCAACCATGCGCTGCAAGGTGTTGTCTGCCGGGGTGGTTTTTGCGGCTTTTTCCTCCCGCAAGCGTCCCTTTTGGGTGTGGGGGTATTCGGGTATGGCTGTGGTCTGTTCGGCAGCTCTGCGGGCGTTCTGCGTGAGCAGGGCAAGGACAGCAGCCTTGTCAAAATCGTCCCCCAGCTTCCGGGCTGTGATAGGCTTTGTCCTGTCCGGCGTGAGGTAGGAAAGCCGCCCCCGGCTCTCCTTGGCGGTCACGCCCTCCCGCAAAAGCAGGGAAGAAAACTCGTCAAAGCTGGAAGCATGGGAAAGAGCCTGCCGGATTGTCCGGCGCAGCATTTCTTTGTCCGTTTCAAACTTGGTGGTTTTCGGTGGCTGTCCCCCGGCGGCAAGGGCGGCGTTCTCTCTATCAAGGGCAAGCTGCCCCTTTTTCTGCGCCCGGTATTCCCGGTCTGTTATGCGGTTCTTACTGCCATTCAAGAGGTCGATTTGGTAAAGCCCCTCCCGGTGGCACATCTCCATGACTTCGGCTTTGAAATGGCGCAGGGCGGTGTCCGTACAGCGGTGCTTGCAGCCCTCCCTTGTGTCGGCGGGTCGCTCCATGTAGGGCAGGAACGGAACTTCTGCAATCCTTAAACTGTTTATGACGATATGCACATGAATGTTCCCGCTGCCGTTATGCCCGTCCGGGTGGGTGCAGACAAGGGCTTGGTGTCCGGGGAAGTGTTCCCGGCAAAATTCCTCGCCCAACGCCTGCGCCCGGTCTGCGGTCAAGCCGTTGTCTGTGCCGGCCCTTGGGTCAAAGGAAATGATATAGTGGTGGCTCTTTACGTCCTCCCGTTTTTGGTTTTTCCCATAGCGGAGATTTGCCCGCATACAGGCGACAGCAAAATCATCGCCCCCGCAGTTGAGGGAAGAAATGCGGTAGTCCTCCCTCGGTATAAGCCGCCCGGTTTCATCAAGGACGGGCTTCATGGTAAATTCGTCGTGTTGGAACAGCAGATACTTTTCGGCTGCCCCGTAGTCTGCATTTTTAGAGCTGAAATGTTTGAGTATCGCCAACCACTCCACCTACTTTCTGCAAGACTTCATACTTGAGGGCTGCCAGTTCCGCCGCCGTCCCCCTTAGTTCCTTTGCAAGCTGGGGATAGGGTGCGCCGTATTCGTTTAAGCAGCGGGCTATCTGATTTAGGTTGCCGCCGATTTTCCCGTACTCCGCAGCCAGCTTCCCGACAGCGGAAAGCAGTTCATCATTGACCGCCGACACATGGATAACGGGGCGTATGGCTGCCTGCCGTAAAAACTCCGACTGGCTGATACCATAAGGGGCAAGCCGCTTCGTGAAGTCGGCGTATTCTTCATCAGACAGCCGGGTCTTAATAACATGGCTGCGGTGGGGCGTGTTGTATCTTTTTCGCATGGTGCAAGACCTCCTTTCTGTTGCCGCATAGCTGCGGCTGTGATAAGCGGCATATGCCGCATAAGCAGGGTTTGGGGAAGGCACTCCCCAACAAGTTTCCCGCAGGGACAAAAGGAGCGGTAAGCGAATTTTGGTACTGTGGTAGAAACTTGCTCTAAGAAACTGCCGCTTTCCGCTGTGTCCGGCGGGGTTCAATCTCCTTAGTGCCGCAGGTGGGAAATGTGCCAACTTCCAGCGGTAACATTTTCCCTTTCACTCCCTACAAACCACAAAAGAGCGAAAATGACGGACTTTCCGGCAGAAACTTTTCCGGCGGCTCATTCTTTCCCGACAATAAGGCGTTTTGAAAGCTGTATTCTGCCCGCTGCTTGATAGAAAACGGGAATTTCCCTCTGTTCACTTATCAGTACTGACACTTTCCCGATTTGCCAAAAACGGGCGCAAAAAAAGCAGCAAATCTTTTTCGGATTTACTGCTTCCTGTGCCGCTGTGGGGCGGCGGGATATTCAGTTGTAAATAATAAAAGAGGGGGAGCACTTTGGGCTACCCCTCTACAAATGGAAAATTGCAATATTACTATTACAACTACATCATATTAGTATATTCATGCCTGATTTGTAGTCATCCAAGATACCGGGCTTGACTGGCTTTCCCCAATTCCATGAGGGGTCTCGCTGATGTACATATTCTCCCAATCGGTCAGCCTCTTGCAGACTAATCTGATTTAATGTCCACCCAGCGGCAGCTCGTTCTTCGGGTGGCAATGACATAACATAATTTCTTATGATTTCGCTTTCAATTTCTCCATCACTCATGCCGCAGTTCTTTTCCATGCTCTCAAACACCAAAGATTTTATCTTATTTGCAACGCCCTCGTCAACAGGGACAATGCGGCGAAAATCTGTTCGACCTGTAATATCCATTCCCTCCGGACAATATGGGTTAACATGCTCCTTTGGCGGTAAAGAGCCATTTGGAAGTTTATGGGTTAAGTGCGAATTTTGAACCTTATAATTTTGTTGCACAAATCGTGTCATTCCTGTAATCGTCATAAGTACACCTCCAAATAACAATACACCCTGTTTTAAGAATAGCTGTCATATTCTTTATAAATATAATCGGCTCTTTTGGCGAAAATATAATATCCATCCCCCCCAAAAAAAATTTCATCGTTGCAAAAACACGATTTTCCGGCAGCTCGGAAGCTGCGTTTTGCCTTCTGTGGGGTGGCGGGATATTCAGTTGTTAATAATAAAAGAGGGTGGTAGCACTTTGGGCTATCGTCCTCTTGGCTGCATATTTGCAAAGACAGGCGGGGCTGTCAACGGTGGGCGAAGCCCATTTACTTGCCGTTGACTGGCTCGGCTGGATTTGCTATCTGTTCGACAAACTGGGATTGTTCGTTGCCGGAAATTGAACTTTAACATATAAAATTTCCTTCTTCTGGAACTTCATCTGAAGTAATCCAATTTATTTTATTCGATAATTTATGGTAAATCAAATATTCCTCAAGACCTTTCCAGGCAAGAGAGAATTGTTATTTTGTGGTGATTTAACAATACTACTTTTAGGACTCATTATCTACTGCCTTTTTTAAGTTAAAGAGAAAACTGCGCCACAGCCTTCGCAGGCCATCGCGCAGCGATTTAGTTCAATTCCGATTTGTTGATTTGTTCGTAATCATATTTTATCATACAGACTTTAAGAAATCTATTCATTTTCACTTAATTTTCGGAATTTTAGGAATAGTAAGGGCTGCTGCCTGTCAAATTCTTGTGTGTTACTTTACCGCACATGAGCAATGGCGCAGGAATTTAAACGGCATAAATGAGAAATATTATCTGAACAGTCGGAGGTATTAAGAAAATCTTCATAATTTATAAGAGGAAGTCTTTATATTTTTATAGTAAAATGAATCCATATTCTGAAAAGTCTGAAAAACGACAGAGAGGAGGAGTATGAGGAAGGTAATTGAAGTCAGGAATCTATACAAGCTGTACCGTGTTGGTGATGAGTTTGTACGCGCACTGGATGGTGTGGATTTTGAGATATATGAAGGAGAGTTTTGTGCAATTGTCGGAACATCCGGTTCCGGTAAATCTACACTTCTGAATATGCTGGCGGGGCTGGAAAAACCGACAAAGGGAGAGGTCATCATTGCGGGAAAGCATATTGAAAAGTTAAATGAAGAACAATTGGTGACATTCCGGCGGGATCATGTGGGATTCATCTTTCAGTCATTTCATCTGATGGGAACGTTGAATGCGGTGGAAAATGTAGCATTGCCGCTTAGTTTCCGCGGCGTTCCAAGAGATGTAAGAGTACGAAAAGCCAATGAGATGTTAGATCTGGTAAAACTTGGAAAGCATAAGAAGCATCTGCCGAACCAGATGTCGGGCGGACAGCAGCAGAGAGTGGGAGTTGCCAGGGCACTGGTAGTAGATCCGGATATTATATTTGCCGATGAGCCGACAGGAAATCTGGATTCCCATACATCGGAAGAAGTCATGGAACTGATGCAGCGGGTGGTCAGAGAGCAGAAGAAGACACTGGTCATGGTCACACATGATGATCATCTGGCAACTTATGCGGACAGGGTATTTCATATCCGGGACGGCAGGATCATTAAGATAGAAGATAACCGATGGAAAAAAGGAAAAGAAGAGGGAGGAAGACATGCAGAAACGAATACAGAAAGAGACAGGAAATAATTGCTTGAAAAGAATCATTGTTGCCTTTCTGGCAGTGATCATGATGACAACTATGCTGCATCCGCAGATGGTACAGGCTGCAACAGGAATTACGATCGAGTCAAAAGACAATAAGGTGCCGACGTATAAAGCGGGAGAAAAGAAGACATGGACATTTACCGTAACGAATCATTCGGGGAATACGATGAATAATGTAACGGTAACACCGGATCTTGGAGATGACAATGATGTATGGCCATTCAAAACAGAGATGCAGAGTTACCAGCAGAACATTGGAACCCTGGAAAGTGGAGAATCAAACTCAAAAGAAGTGAAGTTTGATTTTACTCAGAGAGAAGATGTTCAGACTTCACGCTATACTTTAAAATTCAAGGTTACGGCAGACGGACAGGAAGAAGCAGAAAAGCAGTTCTATGTGAATACCACGGCAAAGCCGGTACAGAAAGATACAGATGATGACAAGGATACAGGAAAAGGCAATGGAGCAGGCAATGGAGCAGGCGGTGGTTCTGACACATCTTACCAGACACCGGATGCCGGCGGTTACAGTAACGGAGAAGCAGCTTACAGCGGAGGAGCCGGTGGAAGTACAGATGGAGGTGCAGCTTCGGGAAATGGTTCTGTTCCGCGTGTGATCGTAACCGGATTTACAACCGATCCGGCAGAAGTCCGTGCGGGCAGTAATTTCAAGTTAACGATCCATCTGAAAAATACATCCAAGATGAAAGTCAGCAATATGCTGTTCAATCTTTCAGCACCGACAGAAGGCAGCGATGAACAGACGACATCACCGGCATTCCTTCCATCATCCGGTGCAAGCTCCATCTATCTGGACAGCATTGCCCCGAATGGAACAGCCGATATCAGTATCGAACTGAATGCAAAATCAGATCTTCTTCAGAAGCCATACAGCATGGAACTTTCCATGAAATATGAAGATCCGAATGCTACGCAGGTAGAAGGATCGTCAAGTATCTCTATTCCGGTGAAGCAGGATGCAAGATTTGAAATCAGCGATTTTGAGATCAGTCCGCAGAGCGTTGCTGTCGGTGAAGAAGCAAATGTGATGTGTAGTCTTTATAATCTGGGACGGATCAAGCTCTATAATGTAAAAGCTACATTTGAAGGAAAGAATATCAAAAAGTCGGAAGTATTTATCGGAAATATAGAATCCGGTGCAACCGGTTCGATTGATGCCATGCTGGAAGGAAAGAAAATATCGAATGGTCCGGCGAAGGTAACGATGACACTTAGTTATGAAGATGAATCGGGAAACATTTCAACAACCACGAAAGATCTGAATCTGGAAGTGACAGAAAAAGTGGATGATGATGAGGCGGCAGCTTCCGATATGCCGGGGGAGACACAGAAAAGTTTTCCTGTAATTCCGGTTGTAATCGCAGCAGTGGTCATTGCAGTGGTGGCAGCAGTCGTAATACTTAAGAAGCGCAAAAAGAAACAGCTGGCAGAGATTGAAGAGGAGGAGTTATTGGATGAACTGGAACGATCTTCTGAGGATGAGCATCAATAGTCTGCGGAGAAGGAAACTCCGTACATTTCTGACGGTCCTTGGTGTGTTGATCGGTACAGCTTCGATTGTAGTGATGATCTCACTCGGACTTGGTATGCAGCAGTCCCTTTATAAGGAAGTGGAACAGTCGGGAGGTCTGACCAGTATCACTGTGACCGGATCGGACAACAGTGACGGTATGACGACAGAAAGTAGGGGATCAGGACAGGGGACAGAAAAAAGGATAGATGACCAGTTGGTTGAAAAGATCAGTAAAATGGATCATGTGAAATTAGCTGCACCAATCTATGAGACTTCGGTGATCCTGCTGAAAGGCTCCTATAGGGCGCAGGTCCAGTTGCAAGGAATGACACCGGAAGGCCTGAAATCCCTAAATATGGATCTTGGCGATGGAACGCTTCCAAAGACCGGAACAGGACATCTGGAGCTGATATTCGGAAATGGCGTGATCACTGATTTTTATGAAACAGGAAGCGGCAACGGATATTATGATACCGGGAAAGTCCCGAATATCAATCTGATGAAAGATTCTCTTTTCATGATCACGGATACAGAGAATTACAATAGTGACAGCAGCGCAGCCTTTGGAGACAGTACAGACAGAACAGCAGGTGCAGGGAGCAAGTCAGATTCCGGAACCGGAAAGAAAAAACCTGTCCCCAAATATGTAGTAAGGGCAAGCGGTGTGATAAATGGCGGTCTGGATGACTATTCCAATAATTATGGCAGTGTATTTTGTGACCTGGAGACTTTAAAGCAGTTATTGCGGAAAGAATATGCAGGCAAAGTCATTCCGGGACAGCCGCAGACCAAAGCTGGAAAGGCATTAAAAGGCTTCTATTATACGTCATTAAAAGTGAAAGCAGACGATATAGATCACGTGAATGAGGTCGCTGATGTAATCCGTAATATGGGATATAATGTTGAGACCAATGCGGAATATCTGGACAGTATGAAGAGTCAGTTCGCGATTGTACAGGCGGTGCTCGGAGGCATCGGTGCGGTGTCATTACTGGTAGCTGCAATCGGAATTGCAAATACGATGATGATGTCCATTTATGAACGGACAAAGGAAATCGGTGTGATGAAGGTACTTGGATGCAGCCTTAGGAATATCCGGGAAATGTTCCTGCTGGAAGCAGCGTTTATAGGTCTTCTCGGAGGAATTGCCGGAAATATTCTAAGCTTCGTAATGTCAGCAGCCATTAACATAATTGTTGGAAGCAGCGGTGCTATGTCGATGGGAACAGACAGCACGATATCTTATATTCCGTGGTGGCTTGTGTTGATGTCCATGGTATTTGCAGTGCTGGTCGGAGTGCTGGCGGGATATTTCCCGGCGAAACGGGCAATGAAGCTGAGTCCGCTTGCGGCGATCAGGAATGAATAAAACATAAGAAAGAAGTCAGGTAAGCCCTCAGTAAACGGTGGCCGCCTGACTTCTTTTTTGTTATTTATGCATAGCTTATTCTTCAATAATATGAATCTCCAGATAATCAAAATCAATGGAATCTACAAAGTTATCCTGATAGAATCTTGTCTTGTCATGTCTTTTGAATTCATCAATATTATGATCCAGCCAGATCGGTTTGCTGAGGTCGAACTCATAACAGATCGAGTCCAGAGCATTGAATATCTTATGCGTTCTGGTGTCATCCGTCTCATCGCAGATTACGGTGTCGCGCAGCATATGATTGTCTTTAAATTCTTTTCCCCATAAACGGAACATATGAAGTCCTCCTGTTCGTGTGTATATTTGGATTTTCAGATTGGAAAATCTAAAGAATATTACAATTTGATATTCCAAGTATACAGGGAATCAAAAATAAAGTAAAGACGGGATTGCATGGAAAAAACAGTAAGGCAATAGTATAATAATGTATGTGTCAGACAATCAGAAAACATTAGATGAGGAGGAAGAGATATAATGAAAAGTTTAACGGATACATTTCAGTTGAGAAATAAAGTAGAAATTCCGTGTATCGGATATGGAACATGGAAGACACCGGATGGAGAGACTGCTTCCGTAAGTGTAAAAACTGCAATTGAACTGGGATATAGGCATATTGATACAGCGGCGGCATATGGAAATGAAACCAGTGTAGGAGAGGGAATCCGGGAAAGTGGAATTTCAAGGGAGCAGTTGTTTGTCACAAGCAAAGTATGGAATACGGAACGTGGTTATGAAAAGACACTTCATGCTTTTGAAAAAACATGTCAGGACCTGGGAACGGATTACCTGGATTTGTATCTGATACACTGGCCGGCTTCTGTGAATCAGTTTGAAAACTGGGAAGAGATAAATATTTCTACATGGAAAGCAATGATGGAGCTTTATAAAGAGGGCAGGATAAGAGCAATCGGAGTATCTAATTTTATGCCGCATCATCTGAAGGCTCTGATGGAGACAGAAATCATTCCAATGGTTGATCAAATTGAATTTCATCCGGGATGGATGCAGAGTGAAACTGTAAAATATTGTAAAGAGAATATGATACAGGTAGAAGCATGGAGTCCGCTGGGAAACGGACGGGTATTAAATCATCCAAATTTACAGCAGATTGCACAGAAATACGGAAAAACAGTTGCACAAATATGTATTCGCTGGTGTCTGCAGCATCAGGTGCTGCCATTATCGAAATCGGTAACACCATCCCGGATAAAAGAAAATTCAGAAGTCTTTGATTTTTCATTATTACCGGAGGATATGGAACAGATAGACAAAATAGAGAACTTCGGGAACTCTGGTTCACATCCGGATAAGATTAATTTTTGACAGAAACAAAACAATTCTTGTTTTTCCTGTAGCTGTATGATACACTCGTGACATGTGACAAGACACATGTAAATGCAAACGAAATATCTGTAAATCAGCACTGATCGACAAAAAATAGCAGATAAGGAAGGACGAGGAGAACGTTATATGAAAAAAGTAAAGAAAGTATTAGACCGCATCTTCATTGAAGGCTTAAGCGCCATGGCGCACGGTCTGTTCGCAACACTGATCATCGGCACGATCATCCAGCAGATCGGAACATTTATGGGCGGAAATATCGGAGAGATGATTTTCATCGCAGGTAAGCTTGCAGCAACCCTTACCGGAGCCGGTATTGGTGTGGCAGTAGCCTATAAGTTTAAGGAAGCACCGCTGGTAGTGGTGTCGGCAGCAACGGCCGGAATGGCAGGTGCATTTGCAAGCAGTATCCTGGCCGGAAAGGTATTCGTAGACGGAGCTATGGTATTTGCCGGACCGGGAGAGCCGCTGGGAGCGTTCATTGCTGCCTATGTGGGAATCTTCTTCGGACATATGGTATCCGGTAAGACGAAGGTGGATATTCTGGTGACTCCGGTCGTGACGATCGGAAGTGGATGTCTGGTGGGATTCCTGATCGGACCTCCAATCTCGGGATTCATGAGCTGGCTTGGTTCACTGATCAACTGGGGAACAGAGCAGCAGCCGTTTTTGATGGGGATTATTGTATCGGTACTGATGGGAATGATCCTGACACTGCCAATCAGTTCGGCAGCACTTGGTGTGATCCTGAATCTGTCCGGTCTGGCAGCAGGAGCCGCAACAGTAGGATGCTGCTGTAATATGGTAGGATTTGCCGTGGCAAGTTACCGTGAGAACAAAGTCGGGGGACTTCTGGCACAGGGGATCGGCACTTCCATGTTACAGGTTCCGAATATTGTGAAGAAACCGGTAATCTGGCTTCCGGCAATTATATCGAGCGCAATTCTCGGACCGGTAGGAACAATGGTGCTTCATATGACGAATAATGCGACCGGTTCCGGTATGGGGACAGCAGGTCTGGTGGGACAGATCATGACGTGGCAGACGATGATCCAGACAGAGTCCGCACAGATGGTTCTGATCAAAATATTACTGATCCAGATCGTACTTCCGGCAGTCGTGACACTTGGTATTTCGGAATTCATGAGAAAGAAAGACTGGATTAAGACCGGAGATATGAAACTGGAATTTTAGAGAAACTACCTGTATTTACATTTTCGGTGTAAACGATTATAATGTCCTGTAGAATGAATGTGAGTTCAGATTTTACAGAGATATTTAGGAGAAAGCAGGTAGAAAGTTATGATGGGCACTGGAAGAATTCATATGTATTACGGAGATGGCAAGGGAAAGACAACAGCAGCAGTCGGACAGGCAGTCAGAGCCGCCGGAGCCGGACTTCAGGTGCTCTTCTTTCAGTTCCTGAAAGATAATTCTTCAAATGAGAGAAAGATTCTGGAATCTGTACCCGGGATCACCTGCCTTCCGGGGCGTGATCAGGTAAAGTTTGTAAGCCGGATGAACGGAGATGAGAAAGCGGAACTCCGCCATTATAATAATAAAGCGTTGGATGAGATCGTAAAGTTCTGTACGAATTTTGATGTGCTAGTGCTGGATGAATCGCTGTGTGCGATCCATCTGAATGTCTTAAGTGAAGAGAAGATCAGAAGTTTTCTGGAACATAAGCCGCGTGGACTGGAGATCATTATGACAGGGCATGAGGTATCGCAGGATCTTCTGGATCTGGCAGATTATGCGACGATGATGATGAAGGTAAAGCATCCGTATGACCGTAAGGTACAGGCGAGAGAAGGAATTGAATTTTAAAAAATGAGTGGAGAGAGGCTGTCTGAGGATAGCTTCTTTTTGTTTTACATATGTATAATCTTTCTAAAATAAATGTGAAAAATAAGACATATTAGCAGTACTTATGGTATAATATTAACAGTGCTGGTTTAACTCTTCGTTAAGAGAGGAGAGAGAACATTTATATGGAAAATACGATGAAGAACTATGAAGATGTCGACAGTTGGAAGACGATCATGTTCCTGTATAATTCAGCGTTGAAAGAAGTGGGGACAAAGCTGGAGATACTGAATGATGAATTTCAACATGTGCATAAATACAACCCGATCGAACATATCAAGACAAGAATTAAGACACCGGAAAGTATTGTAAAGAAGTTACGCAGGTATGGTTACGAGATATCGATTGAGAACATGGTAAAATATATCAATGATATTGCAGGAGTACGCCTGATCTGTTCCTTTACGTCGGATATTTACCGGCTGGCAGAGATGATCGGCAATCAGAGTGATCTGAAAGTATTGTCGATCAAAGATTATATTAAGAATCCAAAAGAAAGTGGATATAAGAGCTATCATATGCTGGTATCTGTACCGATATTTCTTTCTGACAGCGTTGTAGATACCAAGGTAGAGATTCAGATCCGTACGATCGCGATGGATTTCTGGGCAAGTCTGGAACATAAGATCTATTATAAATTCGAAGGAGATGCGCCGGAGTATATCAGCAGGGATCTGAGAGAATGTGCAGAGATGGTATCAACGCTGGATGAAAAGATGCTGTCTTTGAATGAAGCAATCAAAGAATGTCTGGAGAAACAGGAAGAGTTAAATATAAGTACAAAGACAAAAGAGACGAACAGGCAGGATCAACGGGTTCTGCAGGGCCTGGATTAATATCTGGGCCTTTTATATAGAATTTATCTATAAGGGAATGGTTATATTAAGATTCTCTATTTGAAACCCGGAGCGGTTATTTATATAATGAGGAGTGAGAGAAAAGCTTGTAATATAAAGGAAGATTAAAGGAGCCGGGAAACATGTTTATAGATACACACATGCACGAAATGACCTGTTCAAAAGACAGTTTCTTAAAATTAGAACAGATGGTGGAAATTGCCAGGGAGAAAGGTCTTGGCGCAATCTGCATCACAGACCATGATGATATGGGACTGAAAGAATATGCGGAAGAATATGCGGAGAAAACCGGATTTCCGATCTTTGTCGGGATTGAGTTTTTCTCTTTGCAGGGAGACATCATCGCATTTGGAATTGAGGAATACCCGGATGAAAGGATTCCGGCCCAGGAGTTTATAGATCTTGTAAAGAGTCAGGGAGGCTTCTGCTTTGCGGCACATCCATTCCGGAATAATAACAGAGGTCTGGAAGAGAACTTAAGGACAGTAAGAGGTCTGGACGGTTTGGAAGTCCTGAATGGAAGTACTTCTGTATCAGCGTGCCAGAAGGCAGCAAGATATGCACAGGAACTTGGACTTTGTACGATGGGATCCAGTGACTGTCATGTTCCGGAGAAAGTCGGCGTCTGTGCGACCTGGTTCCCGGAAGAAATAAGGACAATGGAAGAGTTTATGAAAGCTCTGAAAAAAGGTGGTATGAAACCGGCATATTATGAAGATGGATCATACCATATACTTGAGGTACAAGAGTATGGGAATGGCTATCCGGAGATAGGATTCTAAGGATAGACGTTTTCAGGCTTTTATATAATTTATATATTTACCTTTTCCATAAATAATGATAGAATATTTCTATATGTATTGATTGTGGGAATGGTGATGGAAAGGTGGAATCATTATGATTACAGTTAATGCTATGGGGGATAATTGTCCAATCCCGGTTATTAAGACCAAAAAGGCAATAGCTGCACTGACCGGACCGGAGACAATTGAAGTTCTGGTTGACAATGAGATCGCAGTGCAGAATGTAACAAAGATGGCATCAGGTTCAGGAGGAAAAGTTACTTCTGAGAAGCTTGGGGATGCCGAGTTTAAAGTTACGATTGAAATGGAAGGAGCACCGGCAGCAGACGAAGCAGAAGCAGTATGCGTACCGGATGCAAGAGACAATACAGTTGTTGTTGTATCATCTGACCGTATGGGATCTGGAAATGATGAATTAGGTAAAGTACTGATCAAAGGATTTATCTTTGCAGTGACACAGCTTGATACTCTGCCAAAGACAATGCTTTTCTATAATGGAGGAGCAACCTTGACAACAGAAGATTCGGATTCTCTGGAAGATCTGAAATCACTGGAAGCACAGGGAGTAGAGATCATGACATGTGGAACCTGTCTGGATTACTATGGTCTGAAAGACAAGCTTGCAGTTGGTACAGTTACGAATATGTACAGCATTGTGGAGACAATGGCAAAAGCAGGAAGAATCGTCAGACCGTCATAAATTTACTTACATATCTGGATAAAAGCCGGATTCCTGAAGAAAGATGCAGGAGTTCCGGCTTTCTTATACTATCATGTATGTATAATGAATACAAAAATCCGGGCGTGTCAGAGAGATAAATGGATTGTCTTGGGAAAAAGGTATGAAAAACAGGAGGAGTAATAAGAATGAAATCAGATGTAAAATTAACGAGTTTAAGCAAAACCGCAGGTTGAGCGGCCAAGATTGGTCCGGAGACCCTTGCTCAGGTTCTGAGTAAGCTGCCAAAATTTGAGGATGACAATTTAATAGTAGGAATCGAGACTTCCGATGATGCTGCCATCTACAAAGTGACAGATGATATTGCGATGATTCAGACGGTTGATTTCTTTACTCCGATCGTAGATGATCCATATATGTTCGGACAGATCGCCGCGGCCAACTCGCTCAGTGATGTGTGGGCGATGGGAGGAGAGCCGGCAGTAGCATTGAACATCGTAGGTTTCCCTAACTGCCTGGATCCGGCGATCCTTGGCGATATTCTTGCGGGAGGTGCAGATAAGGTAAAAGAAGCAGGTGCGGTATTAGTCGGCGGTCATTCAGTACAGGATGATGAGCCAAAATACGGTCTCTGCGTATCCGGATTTGTTCACCCGGATAAGATCTTTAAGAATTATGGCTGCAGACCTGGCGATATATTGATTCTTACAAAACAGATCGGAAGTGGTATCGTGAATACTGCGATCAAAGCAGAGATGGCATCGCCATCGGCAATCCGCGAGGCACAGACGGTTATGGCATCCTTGAATAAGACAGGCAAGCAGGTTGTAGAGAAGTATGATGTTTCCGCATGTACGGATATTACAGGTTTTGGACTGCTTGGACACTGTGTTGAGATGGCATCCGCAAGTGATGTGACATTTGAACTCAGCGTTACCGACATTGCATATCTTCAGGATGCATATGATTATGCGAAGATGGGACTGGTTCCGGCAGGTGCCTATAAGAACAAGCGATATTCGATTGATAAGGTGGAAGTAGGATCGGTGAATGAGACATATTTAGATCTTCTTTATGATCCACAGACTTCCGGCGGACTTCTCATCAGTGTATCACCAAAAGAATATGAGAATATGATGAGAGATTTTAAAACATCAGGACTGGATACAACCGTTTCCGTAATCGGAACAGTTGCGCCAAAGAGTGATAAGCTGATCCGGTTATTCTAAAATTAATATTTGAAAAGAATGACAGAATGGAGAAGTATAATGAATAAGAATTTATTGTATCGGAGTATTCCGAAGGTGGATATTCTTCTTGCAGACGAAGGGATAAAAGTATTGATTGAGACATACAGCCGTGAAAGCGTCATGGAAGCGATCCACAGTGAGATGGAAAAACTCCGTGCATTTATCGGAGTGTGTGAAGAGGAAGAAAAAGCAAAGCAGCAGATTGCTCTTCTGAATGAAAATATCGCAAAAGCCGTATCTGCAATGCATACACCGAATATGAAGAAAGTGATCAATGGAACGGGAACCATCCTGCATACGAATCTTGGCCGTGCCCCGATAAGCTTCGGGCATATGATGAGGGCAGCGGAGATCGTCAGTGGATATTCGAACCTGGAATATAATCTGGAAGCAGGAAGAAGAGGAGAGCGGTATTCACATTTTGAAAAATTACTGTGTAAGTTAACCGGTGCAGAAGCTGCCATGGCGGTCAATAATAATGCATCTTCCGTGCTTTTGATCTTAAGTTCCCTGGCAAAAGGCGGGGAAGTGATTGTTTCCAGAGGGGAACTGATCGAGATCGGCGGAAAGTTCCGTATTCCGGATGTAATGGAACAGAGCGGTGCAAATCTTGTCGAAGTCGGAACGACGAATAAGACGCATTATGAAGATTACGAAGAGGCAATTACAGAAGAGACAAAGGCGCTTCTGAAGGTGCACACCAGCAATTACCGGATTGTAGGATTTACAGAAAGTGTGGGAATTGACGAACTGGTACCGATCGCAAAGGAACATGGGATTCCGGTAGTAGAAGATCTTGGAAGCGGTGTGTTGATCAATTTGGAAAAATATGGACTGACGCATGAGCCTACTGTACAGGAATCCATTGCACATGGTGCTGATGTGGTGTGTTTCAGTGGTGATAAACTGCTGGGCGGTCCACAGGCCGGAATTATCATCGGTAAGAAGAAATATATTGATATGATGAAGAAGAACCAGCTGACCCGTGCACTTCGTATTGATAAATTTACGGCGGCGGCACTGGAGATGGTTCTGATGGAGTATCTGTCAGAAGAGACAGCCGTACAGAATATTCCTGTTCTGCGGATGATCGCAATGCCGCTTGATGAGATTGAAAAAGAAGCGGGATATTTTGCCAGAATCTTACGCCGTACAGGAATGGATACAAAGATACAGGTCGTGTCTTGTGAATCACAGATCGGTGGAGGATCCCTTCCGCTTGAAAGGATGGAAAGCCGGGCCGTATCCATCCAGCCAAATGGTATGAGTGTAGCTGAGATGGAAGAAAAGATGCGGCATCTGGAGATCCCGATTATTCCAAGAACAGTCAATGACAGTATCTGTCTGGATGTCAGAACGATCGAACGCAAGGATTATAAGATGATCGCATCAGAACTGACGGAATTACTTGGACAGAAAGAAAAAGAAGAACGGTAGGTGTGAAAGAAGGCTATGAAGAATATTATTATCGGAACGGCCGGACACATTGATCATGGTAAGACGACACTGATCAAAGCACTGACCGGAAGAAATACAGACCGCTGGGAAGAAGAACAGCGCAGAGGAATTACGATCGATCTGGGGTTTACCTATTTTGATCTGCCGGGCGGAGACCGTGCGGGGATCATCGATGTACCCGGACATGAGAAATTTATCAACAATATGGTTGCCGGAGTTGTCGGAATGGACCTGGTACTTCTGGTAATTGCAGCGGATGAGGGAATCATGCCGCAGACAAGAGAACACATGGATATATTGAATCTTCTTGGAATTGAGAAGAGTATTATTGTGTTGAATAAATGTGATCTTGTGGATGAAGAATGGCTGGAGATGATGGAAGAAGATGTGCGGGAGGAGCTTTCCGGTACTTTTCTGGAACATGCACCTCTGATAAGGGTATCTGCAGCAACCGGTGAAGGACTTGGTGACCTGGTGAAAGAGATTGAGCATCAGACCAGAGATGAAGTCGTGCAGAAAGACATCCATACCATTCCGCGTCTGCCGATTGACAGAGTGTTCTCCCTGTCGGGATTCGGGACGATCATCACCGGAACACTGCTGTCCGGAACGATTACAAAAGAAGATACGCTTCAGATGTACCCGGTCGGAACGGAATGTAAGATCCGGAGCATCCAGGTGCACGGGGAAGATAAAAAAGAATGCTATGCCGGACAGCGCGTGGCGATCAATCTTTCAAATGTAAAGAAAAAAGAGATTAAAAGGGGATGTGTGCTGGCACCTCTGAACAGTATGAAGAATACAGATCTTCTTGATGTAAAGTTAAATGTGCTGGATTCATCCGTGAGAATCCTTACGAATCACACCCGGCTGCATTTCTTTACAGGAACCAGTGAAGTCCTGTGCCGTGCGGTACTTCTGGACAAAGAAGAGATCGGACCGGGGGAAAGCGGATATGTACAGCTCCGGATGGAGGAAGAAGTTGCTGTAAGACGTGGCGATAAATTTGTTGTACGTTTTTATTCTCCGATGGAAACCATTGGCGGCGGCGTCGTTCTGGAGCCGAATCCGAAGATTAAGAGAAGATTCCAGCCGGAAGTGATCGAAGAACTGA
>OLRR01001249.1_pt1 | contig 16645 bp, 10 predicted proteins | sample 1671941 | NCBI WGS metagenome assembly OLRR01 (sample SAMEA3136628, study PRJEB25190) | human gut metagenome
GATCTTGGTATTATTTTGATAATGCCGGTTGGATGTTGGCGAACCAGTGGATCGGCAACTATTATGTTGGCGGATCCGGTGCAATGCTGACAGATACTTGGATCGGAAATTATTATGTAGACGAATCTGGTAAATGGGTTCCGGGGAAAACTAAAGCTACGGCTCAGTGGATCCAGAGTGGAAATCGCTGTTGGTATCGCCATGCTGACGGTGGATATACTAGAAATGGCTGGGAACTGATTAATGGATCTTGGTATTATTTTGATAATGCCGGTTGGATGCTCAGCAATCAGTGGATCGGCAACTACTATGTTGGTGGATCCGGTGCGATGCTGACAGATACTTGGATCGGAAATTATTATGTAGACGGTTCAGGTAAATGGGTTCCAGACGCAAAAAAAGATCAGCATACTCATAAATGGGTAGCTGAAACAACTATGATTAATCATCCGGAAGAAGGTCATATGGAGAACAAACTGGTATCACCTGCTGAGGGTTACTGGAATGTTGTAAAACATCCGGCTGAGGGTCATTTTGAGAACGTACTGGTATCACCTGAGGAAGGTCATATGGAGACTACCATTGTGAAACCAGAAGTAGGTCATTACGAGAATGTTAACCATCCGGAAGAATTCCATATGGAAACTGTACACCATGATGCTGTTACTAAGACAGTAGATCATCCGGAAGAATTCCATATGACAACCGTACACCATCCAGAAGAGAGCCACATGGAAACTGTACACCATGACGCTGTTACCCACACCATTCATCATGAAGCTGAGGGTTACTACAAAACTGTTCATCATGACGCAGTAACCCATACAGAGGTACACTTCATTTGTAACACATGTGGTGCAGATATGGGTACAACACAGGACTCCATCAGAACCCACCTGGACTGGCATGCTGATCGTGGGGAAGCAGCAGCGTATGCAGAAAAATCTGTAACAATCACCGACAAAGCAGCCTATGACGAACAGGTATGGGTTGAGACTAAGGCAGCTTGGGATGAGACCGTAGTCGACAAAGAAGCTTGGGACGAACAGGTCAAGGTCGTTGACAAAGAAGCTTGGGATGAACAGGTTAAGGTGGTAGACAAAAAGGCTTGGACTGAGACCATCGTAATCAAAGAAGCTTGGGATGAGCAGGTCAAAGTCGTAGACAAAGAAGCCTGGGTTGAAGAAAATGTTTACATCGTAGATGAGCCAGCTGTAACCAAAGAGGTATGGGTTGTAGATAAAGAAGCCGTATACGAACAGAAATGGCACATCGACAAGGAAGCATGGCAGGAGAATGTATGGGTTGAGACTAAACCGGCTGTACGCGAGGATGTATACGTTGTAGATAAGGAAGCTTGGACGGAAACCATTATAAAAAATGTATGCTCTGAATGTGGAGCAGTTCAGTAACAAAATTTTTCAAGGTACTAATCGCTTTTGGTTAGTACCTTTTTTATATCATTTTTTACAAAAGTACGCTTGCCCAGCCGACCCTCTGCCCTGTTAGGAACCGTCGCTCTGGGCATCCTTCGGAACGCTGGTTTTTGAAAATGCAGTAAACAAGGATAACCTTTTTACATATTAAAACAGACCTGCTTACTTATATCTCTACAAGTATACAGGTCTGTTTCACTTTTCTAAATTCACTTCATCTCAATCACAGCGTCTTCATACTTTAAGCAACATGCAAATTTTTCGTTAAGCGGTTGGGTAAGGAAATTACCCAATCGTCTACCCAATTTGTACCCAAATTTCTACGATAATTTACGATATTTTGCGCTAAAATACAATAGCTGTTCCGATGCCGTAAAATCGGGAAATTCCTTATAAATACAGTGTTTTCAGTGGTTCTGAAAAATAAGTTTCTATAAAGATTACATTCCCATCTGTTTTGCAACTTCTGCTGCAAAATCTTCTTCTTTCTTTTCGATACCTTCACCGGTCTCGTAACGAACGAAGCCTTTGATGGTAATGTTTGCACCATTTGCTTTTGCAACTTCTGCAACATATTTTTCTACTGACTGTTTTCCGTCTTCTGCTTTAACATAAACCTGATCCAGCAGACAGATTTCTTTCAGTTCTTTATTGATACGTCCGCTGATCATACCCTGAATAACTTTCTCCGGTTTCTGGGACTCTTTCGGGTCGTTCTGGATCTGAGCCATCAGGATTTCTTTTTCGTGAGCGATGTACTCTTCGCTTACTTCAGATCTGTTTGTATATTTCGGGTTCAGAGCAGCTATCTGCATAGCTACGTTCTTAGCCATCTCTTTGATTTCATCGTTTACAACGTCTGTTACAACGTCAACCAGAACACCAATTTTTCCACCCATATGTGTATAAGAAGCTACAAAACCGTTTTCTTCTTCTACTTTCTGGAAACGACGAATCTTCATGTTCTCGCCGATTACTGCAACCTGTCCAGCCAGAGCTTCGTTTACAGTTTTGGTTGTATCGAATTTCCATGTCTCAGCCAGGAATGCATCGATATCAGCTGCTTCTGTTTCCAGAGCCTGCTCAGCAACCTGTGCAACGTATGCCTGGAATTTTTCATTTTTAGCAACGAAGTCAGTTTCAGCATTTACTTCTACAGCGACAGCTTTTTTGGAATCTTCTGCAACTTTCAGCATTACGATACCTTCTGCTGCGATTCTGCTTGCTTTTTTCTGTGCAGTTGCAAGACCTTTTTCTCTCAGGAATTCCATAGCCTTGTCCATATCACCTTCAGTAGCTGTAAGAGCTTTCTTACAGTCCATCATACCAGCGCCGCTGATTTCTCTTAATTCTTTTACCATTGCTGCTGTAATAGCCATTATGATTTCCTCCTAAAATTGAGTTTTTACAGTTACTCAGCTGCCGGAGAATACCTCTCCGACAGCTGAATGGATACAAAATCTTACTCTTCTACTGCCTCTTCAACAGCCTCTTCAACGAATTCTTCCTCGCCTGTTGCACCCTGATTTGCTTCGATAACAGCATCTGCCATTTTGGAAACAATCAGTTTTACGGCACGGATAGCATCATCGTTACCCGGGATAACATAATCCAGTTCTTCCGGATCACAGTTGGTATCACAGATACCGATCAGCGGGATTCCAAGAGTATGAGCTTCCTGAACACAGATTCTCTCTTTTTTCGGATCTACGATAAAGATTGCATCCGGGATTCTCTTCATGTCTTTGATTCCGCCCAGGTTTTTCTGCAGTTTATCCAGCTCTTTTTTCAGTGCGATAACTTCTTTCTTCGGCAGAACATCAAATGTTCCGTCTTCCTGCATAGCTTCAATCTCTTTCAGTCTAGCGATTCTGCTCTGAATAGTTTTGAAGTTAGTCAGCATACCACCTAACCATCTTTCGTTTACATAGTACATTCCACAACGCTCTGCTTCAACTTTGATAGCATCCTGAGCCTGTTTCTTTGTACCAACGAACAGGATTGTGCCGCCTTCTGCAGCGATGTCAGATACAGCTTTATAAGCATCATCTACCATTCCAACGGATTTCTGCAGGTCGATAATGTAGATTCCGTTTCTTTCTGTGTAGATGTACTCTGCCATTTTAGGGTTCCATCTTCTTGTCTGGTGTCCAAAATGTACACCGGCTTCCAGTAACTGTTTCATTGAAATAACGCTCATGATTTCAATCTCCTTTTTTGGTTTTAATCTTCCCCGTACTTCTCATTCTTTTCGAGACCTGCTTGCAGGCACCTTCTCGGAATCGGCACGGGTGTTTTATGCATCGTTATGATTATAGCATAAGCTTTTTTCGGTTACAAGTCTTTTTTTTATTTTCTTTTATATCCAAATAACCAGTATGTCGGAATCACACATAACAAAATTTCTATCATAATACTACAAAGCATTCCTGCCGGAATCCGCTGCCACAGACTGCTCCAGAAACTGCTTCCGAAAAGGCTCCACAGATTTGCTGCTATATGTGCAACGATGCTGATCCACAAAGTTCCGGTTTTATCATAGATGATCGCAAGCATCACTCCCATACATGTTGCATAGAAAAACTGTACAACATTGCCATGATAGATACCGAATAATAACGCAGATATTGTAATTGCTGCCTGTGGTTTGACCCAGTCTTTCAGTCTGTGAAATACGATTCCGCGAAACATCAGTTCTTCACAGATTGGTCCGATAATTCCCACTACCAGAATCATAAGACCCACCGGCTGTCCGGAAAATGCCTGTTCAGACACCTCACTGTATCCGGTAAACAGATCGTTCAGATGCAATCCATTGATCAGATCATTTAAAAACTGTCCTGTGGCAATTGCCAGGATGATCACACTGAACCAGATCACCGGAGGTGCCCACACAAAAGCTTTTCCTGTTCCACTGAATCCTTCTTTCCGATGCATCTGATCTTTCCGGTAAAACAGATACAGGATTATCGCTGCTGTAAGATCACCGATCAGAGTAACATATAACGTACTGTTGATCAGACGCTGTCCGGCACTGGCAGTCTCCTGCAGTCCGCCCGCCTGTATCAGATATACCAGATACAAAGCGATCGTCGCAAGCAGTGTGGTTCCATAATGAATCAAAAACGGATAAATCAGACGCCAGATCTGTCCGGCACTGGAATACCGGAATTTTTCCTTTTTTTTCGCAGGTTCCGGCATTTCTTTTTCTTCTTTTTCCAGTTTCCGTGTCTCCGGTATTTCATATTTCTTCACTTTTTCTCTGTCCGGAATAATATTCCGCACAGATTCAACATTTTCTGTGGTTTCTTCATCGTTCGGACTGGCAAGGATTCCCAGATCTTCCACACTGTCTGCGATATAGACAGCACCTGCTTTTTCCAGTTCTTCCCGGCTTCCGTATCCGTAGGCAACCCCGATACATTGCAGACCACAGCTGATGGCACCCTGCACATCGTGACTCCGATCGCCTACCATAAGAACCTTGTCCCGTTCTTCTTCCAGATGCATCCGCCGTAAAGCCTCTTCGATAACCTCCGCCTTCTCCGTTCTTCTTCCGTCAAGTTCGCTTCCCACAATCGCAGTAAAATAATCTGCGATCTGAAAATGCTCCAGAATCTGTTTTACATAGACCTCCGGTTTAGACGATGCCACAGCAAGGATCTTATTATTGATTTTCAGAAGTTCCAGTAATTCCGGAATCTTCGGATACAGGCGGTTTTCAAATATTCCTGTTGTAGTATACCGTTCCCGGTAATATACAACTGCCTTTTCTCCCTCTTCCTCACTGAGACCTGCATATTTCATAAACTGTTCTTTTAAAGGAGGACCGATAAAACACTGCAGATTTTCCGGATGTTCTTCTTTTTTTCCCAGTTTTTCCAGTGCATACTGCACACAGTTAATAATGCCCTCTCCGGACTCTGTCAATGTTCCATCCAGGTCAAATAATATTACTTGTGACATAGTTACGTCCTGCTCTCTTTTCTTTTATGCTCGGAACTGCTCATTATCTTCGCAGTTCCGAGTCAAAACACTCCGCAGAATAATACCTGCCGGATAGTTACTTACGCTCCATAATAAGCATCGATACCGTTGGCGATACCCTGTACCATTTTTGTCTGATAAGAAGTGCTTGCCATATTCAGATCTTCTGTACGATTGGTCATGTATCCCATTTCAACGATACTCACCGGAATAGAGCTCCAGTTGATGCCACTCATGGTATCCGTCTGCATTACACCCTGGTTTTTAGCTCCTGTAGCTGCACAGAAACAGTCTACTATTTTTCTTGACAGTGTCTGGCTGGCACTGATCACACTTTTTCCCAGATACGGATTGCTGTTGGACGGTGCCATCGTCAGTGCTCCTGCAACGGATGTATTATCAGAGCCATTGGCATGGATGCGAACCAGAATATCTGCTCCCTGATTGGCTGCCATCTGTGCGCGTTCTGCATTGCTAATATTGACATCATGTGTCTCACGGATCATATAAACCTGATATCCACGTGCCTGAAGCTCATCTCTCAGTTTCAAAGAAACCTGAAGTGTCAACTCATACTCGTTTAGTCCGGATGCATTTCCATGAGTTCCGGATGCAACTTTAGGTTTTTTCTGAGATGCTCCGGGACCGATCGGCTCTTTTGCACTGTTTCCTTTTCTCTGGTGACCTGCATCAATGGCAATAATTTTGTTTTTGGAACCTCCACCTGTTGTCGTGCCGGTTGTCTGACCAGGTACCCAGGCTCCGCTTCCATTAACGTAATAACTTCCGATCCAGGTGTTTGCCGCCATGGCTCCACTTCCTGTCAGATAATACCAGGTTCCTCCCACATTCACCCAGCCCGTTGCCATCGCTCCGCTTCCGTTCAGATAATACCAGGTTCCTCCCAGATTCAGCCAACCGGTTGCCATCGCTCCGCTTCCGTTCAGATAATACCAGGTTCCTCCCAGATTCAGCCAGCCTGTCACCATCGCTCCGCTTCCGTTCAGATAATACCAGGTATTTCCAAGTTTCAGCCAGCCGGTTACCATCGCTCCGCTTCCGTTCATGTAGTACCAGGTTCCTCCCACATTCACCCAGCCCGTTGCCATCGCTCCGCTTCCGTTCAAATAATACCAGGTATTTCCAAATTTCAGCCAGCCGGTTACCATCGCTCCGCTTCCGTTCAGATAATACCAGGTTCCTCCCACGTTCACCCAGCCGGTCTCCATCCATCCTGCACCGTCAAAATAATACCAGGTTCCGTTGATCTGTTCCCAGCCTGATCTGGTATATCCTCCGTCACTGTGACGATACCACCAACGACCACCGCTGCTGATCCACTCATTTTTTGCCTGTGTTTTTCCTTCGATCCAGACACCATTTTCATCCACATAATAATTGCCGATCCAGGTTTCCTTCGCCTTTTCTCCAGCCTGGTTCAGATAATACCAGCTTCCGTTTTCTTCCTGTACCCAGCCTTCTGCATGAGCTTTTGTCGGAAGAATTCCTACCAGAAACAGCATTACAAATAGCATACCGATCATTTTCAGTTTTTTCATCTGGCATTTCCCCTTTCTTTTTTCTGTCACTTTTTCTTATTCTCAGGACGCAAAGTACTGATCAATTCCATCTGCTATCCCCGTCACCATCTGCTGTTGATAATCTGCTGTCTGCATCCGGGTATCTTCCTCCTGATTGGTCATATATCCCATCTCAACAATGGTTGCAGGAATACTGCACCAGTTCAGCCCACTCATCTCATCGGTCTGATACACGCCCTGATTATTTGCCCCTGTGGAAGCACAAAACGCAGTGATGATACACTGTGACAGTTTCTGACATTCAGCAATCATTTCCTGACTCAGATATGGGTTAGCCGTACTAGGTGCCATTGTCAGAGCTCCTGCTACAGAGGTATTATCCGACCCATTGGCGTGGATGCGAACCAGAATATCTGAACCCGATTCCGCTGCAAGCTGTGCCCGCTCCGCATTACTGATATCCACATCATTGGTTTCCCGGATCATATAGACTTCGTATCCCCTTGCTTCCAGTTCATCGCGAAGCTTCAGTGCCACATCCAGATTCAGCTGATATTCCGTTACTCCTGTTGTTCTTCCGGTCGTTCCGGATGCCACTTTTGCTTTTGTCTGAGACGCCCCCGGCCCAATTGGCTCCTGTTCACTGTTTCCATGTGCCTGATGGCCTGCATCAATGGCAATTTTCCTTCCATTGCCTTCCGGAGTCGGTGTCGGTGTGACAATCTCCGCCTCTACGGTTTCTGCCGGTTCTTCTGTCCCGGTCATTTTCCTGAGATTTGAATCTGTCAGAAGAAGGTACTGTATTCCCTCTTCTTCTCCTACTATAACACTCTCATCCTGCAGTTTTTCCACAAAAGCCTGGTAATCTTTCTCGTTCTTTTTCAGATGCAGCAAAACAGCTGCCACATCTTCCTGCGTATATGCTTCTACCTGACCTTCCTGTGATGTATACCGGAGATCTGCGGTCATAATTTTTACATCATTATGTTCTACCGCCTTTTTGATCTCCGTGATCAGATTCTTTTTCTGTACTGCTGGATCTGTCGGATCATCCGTAGGCTCCGGTGTCACCGTCTGCGTCGGTGTTATCTGCGCTTCTTTTGCCTCCTGTTCCTGTTGTGCCTGTTGCATCTGTTCCATCTGCTTTCTGGCTTTTCCATATCCCAGGATGGCTGCAAGACCCAGGGCAAGCACCACGACCACAATTCCCATGATCATGATGTTCACTCTGGTTCCTGAAGGTTTTTTCATAATTGCTCCTCCTTCCGGAAATCACGCTTACATTCTTTCCGGTGCTTCAAATCCAAGCATATCGATACATGCTTCCAGAATATTTTTTACCAGCATCAGCAAAGCCAGATAGGATTCTTTCTTCGCCTGATCCTCTTCAGCCAGAATCTTTGTTTCATGATAGAAGCGGTTAAATGCATTTGCAAGTTCATAAATATAAGAACAGATTTTATGCGGTGCTTTCTCTTCATAAGCATTCGTGATCACCTGATTGAATTTGGATGCTTCCAGCATCAGCGCTTTCTCACTGTCACTTCCTGCCGCCAGAATCTTCAGGGTATCCAGATTGCCGTCTTCTTCTTTATATCTGTTCAGGATAGATTTGATACGAACGGTTGTATACAAAATATACGGACCGGTATTTCCTTCAAAAGATGTAAATCTTTCAATATCAAAAATATAATCTTTGGATGCCTGGTTGGACAGGTCTCCGTATTTGATTGCAGAAAGTCCTACGATTTTTGCAGTCGCTCTTGCATCTTCTTCTTTGATGCTGCGGTTGTCCACGATTTTTTTATACATCTCTTCGTTGATATCACGAATCAGATTTTCCAGACGCATCACACCGCCTTCTCTTGTCTTGAACGGTTTCCCGTCTTTTCCGTTCATGGTACCAAAACCAAGGAACGTCAGTTTGGTATCATCTTTTACCATACCTGCTTTTTTGGCACAGCGGAATACCTGAACAAAATGCATCTCCTGACGTTTGTCTACCACATACATGATCTCATCCGGATTGTATTTTTCCATACGTTCCACGATAGTAGCAAGGTCTGTGGTTGTATACAAAGCAGCACCATCCGATTTTAAGATCATACACGGAGGTACCTCTTTGGTATCCGTCTCTTCTTTTACATCTACGACAACCGCACCCTGGTCTTCATAAGCCAGTCCCTGATCCTTCAGCTTCTGTACCATCGGTGCAATGGTATCCTGTACATCAGATTCTCCGTTCCACAGATCAAAGTCTACGTTAAGGTTTGCGTAGTTTTTCTTCAGGTCAGTAACCGATACCTGCAAAATATGTTTCCATAATGCACGATATCCTCTGTTACCCATCTGCAACTGATGGGTTGCTTCCAGAGCTTCTGCTTTATACGATTCGTCTTCTTTTGATTTTCCACTGGCTGCCGGATAAATTTCTTCCAGCTCACTGATGGTAAATGGAGCTTCTGTCGGATATTCTCCTTCGTAATCTTCCTGGAAATATACCAGTTCCGGTTTTCTTTTATGCAGTTCTGTGATGATCAGACCCATCTGCAGTCCCCAGTCTCCCAGATGAACATCACCGATAACTTTATGTCCCAGATATCTTCCCATTCTCTTGATACTCTCACCGATAATTGCAGAACGCAGATGTCCGACATGCAGTGGTTTTGCAACGTTTGGTCCACCGTAGTCAAGAATCATGGTCTGTGGATCCTTTGCTTCTTCCACACCCATTTTCTCACTGTTTCTCATCTCTTCCAGATACTGCGCCATATATGCTCCGGATACTTTCAGATTAATGAATCCCGGATTAACAGCTTCTGCCATCTCGAGGACTTTACTGTCGGCAAGTTTTGCCACTACATCATTGGCGATCATGATCGGGGCTTTATGATATACTTTTGCACCTGCCATAGCACCATTACACTGATATTCACACAGGTCCGGCCGATTCGACAGCGTAACCTTTCCCATATTTTCATCATAACCGGCTTCTTTAAAAGCGGTCATTACTTCATTGGAAATCAATTCGATTATTGTTTTCATACTTTCCTAAAACTCCTTTGTTAGAATCGTTACATTATATCATGATTCGCACCTTCGGTGCTTGACGCTGCTTTCGCAGCTATCATGATCGCCATTCGCCGCTCCCGATGAACAAACTTCGTTTGTTCCCACTCGCTAACGCTCATTATATCTTATCACGGGCACACAGGCTGGTCAACTAAAAGAATTCACCCTGTCTGCCCCTCTATCAACTGTTTTTATGCAGACACGCTCCAGATTCCCCGCCCACATAAAGAAAGACAGAAGCGATTGTTTGTTTTTATTCCACGGATCACTTCTGTCTTTCATCTGCTATGCTTCTTCCTGTTTTTGTCTTCCTGCTTTGCTTTGTTTATAACAGTATTTCAAAATATCACTTCTGCGGACAATACCAATAAAATTATCCGCATCATCCAGTACCGGAACAAAGTTCTGCTTCATGGCCGTATCCACCAGATCCTCCATGTTACAGTTAATATCCACTGTCTGGTACTTCCATCGGAGAGGTACTCTGCTGATGCTGCAATCCTCCGCTTCCCGGATATTCAGAAACCATTTTTCCTTGATATACCGGAGCAGATCTCCCTCTGTTACAGTTCCCACATATTTTCCGTTCTTATTTAACATCGGAATAGCAGTATATTTGTGATATTCAATTTTTTCAAGTACCTGACGCAGAGTGTCATCATTTTCCACATAGGCAACTTCATTTTTTGGTGTTAAGAAAAATAAAATGTTCATTTACTATAAATCCCCCATAGAAATCTTTTTTTGAAATGACCGGACATTCTTCCCTTTCATTTCAGTTTTCCATTACCAGTATAACCCATTTTCCATCCGATATGGTGAATTTCGCGTGAATAATTTCTAATATTTTTCTTAATTTAATTCTGAACACTCGTATCCTTTTTCTACTCGTGACGAAGTGCATCGATTGGATTCAGATTCGCTGCCTTAATGGATGGAAGCAAACCGAAGATAATACCGATTGCCATAGAAAATACTACAGCCAGTACACTGACAGGTACGCTGATCGCCACCGGAGTCTGAGACATCTTCGATATCACCTGTGACAGGATCACTCCGGCGATTACTCCAAGAACCCCTCCGATACTGGTCAGCACAGCAGCTTCTGTAAGAAACTGCCATAGGATCCTGTTTTTTCTCGCTCCGATTGCTTTTTTCAGACCGATCTCACTGGTACGTTCCGTAACTGATACAAGCATAATATTCATAACACCGATACCTCCGACCAGAAGAGAGATACTTGCGATCCAAAGCAGCTGTTTGTTTGTGTTTTCACTGACTTTCTGCAGGTTCTTAACTGTTTTCAACAGATCCGCCGCCTTATAAGAGACATTGCCACTGTCAGCACCACTGCTGCCGGCACCGTCCATCATTTCCTCTTCAGAATCAATCATACCGGAACCGGTCTGTCCGGTTACCGCCTGATTCATAATGTCCTCCACTTTTTTTCCTACAGAACTCATCAGGTCTGTCTCACTAGCCATCACGCTGACTTCTTCCGGCTCATCATAATTATAAACAACCGGCCAGGTACTGTCCGGAATCAGCACGATTCCGTTGGTATTCTGATTATACGTATAGTAATCTTCCAGACTGTTGATCACCGGTTCGAAAGCATCTGACTTGCGGATACAACCGACTACGGTAAATGGTTCCCCACGGAGTTCTATGGTTTTTCCCACCGGAGTGTCTCCCGGAAATAGAGTCTGCACTGCCACATCGTCAAGCAGCACCACTTTCCGGAACTCTTTAAAGTCACGTTCTACAAAATCCCTTCCATTTTGTATTACATAACCTTTTGTTTTCAGAAACTCCGCATCCACACCATACACACTTCCACTGTCCAGGCTGGTATTCCGATAGGTGATTCCGTCCGCATACCCTCTGCGGTTATAAAAAGTCGCATTCGCAACCCCTTCAAGACTGCGAATCTGTTCTTTCTGTTCATCGGAAATCACGGAAATATTATCCGGCAGACCATTGTCCATCCAGTACTCACTTTCTCCCTGGTAAAGCCGTACATCCACATTGTTGTTTCCTGCACCGATCAGATTCTGTTTGATCTGCTCGTTGGTTCCCTGAATCGTAGATGCGATGGAAATGATGGAAGCAATACCTATAATAATCCCCAGCATGGTCAAAAATGATCGCATCTTATGAGACCATATCCCCCGAAAGGCCAATCTGATATTTTCTAGCATTGTTGTTCCTCCCATCTGCCGTTAATAGTTATAAAGGTCATCAAGCGTACCTTCTTCTGTCTTTGCACCCTCTCTGACATCTTTTCCATAAGGAAATGTGATCTTATCATCCATACTCAGACCGCCTGTAATCTGATAACTGGATCCATACTGAATACCGCCAACCTGTACTATCTGTTTTGTCAGATGTCCGGTTCCGTCGTCCTTCATAACGTAATACTGACCGTTTTCTGTCCGCACAAAAGGTTTCTCCAGATAGATTCCTTGTCCCTGTCCGTCGCCCTCATCCAGCAGCGTAAGTTCTGCCCAGCTGTTATTACTAAGTCCGCTTGCATCTGCAATGTATGCGGTAAAGGGATAGGAAGATGCATTGGCTCCGTCCTGTCCGTTATCGGATGGATACGGAGAAATTTCCCGTACTTCTGCGGTAAAGCTGACACCATTGTCATAACTGTATCCGCTCAGTGTAGCTCCCACTTTCAGTTTATTCATTTTAGATTCACTGACCGTTCCCTGCACATAAAGTCCTTCACTGCTGACCACCTGAATCAGCGGTTTTCCATCGTTGCTTTCTTTTTCGGGATCACCGACTGTTTTCACCACACCATTTAATGTACTCTTAATTGTCTGGTTATTCAGCTTTTTCTGGATATCTTTAATCTCAAGATTGGTCTCTTTAATATCCAGTTGATAATCCCTGATTTCTTTTTCTTTATCCTTGATCTGCTGCTGAATCTCTGCAGCTGTTCCTCCATAAGAAGTTCCTGCATCACTGGATCCTGTCGTATCAGAACCAGTATCGGTAGAGATCACTTTTCTGCTTCCACTTCCCATTACGCTGGTAACTGTCAGATAGTGAATGGAGGCACTGCTTTTCTTTGTGCTCATTCCATCCACGGTATTTTCCTGTTCTGCCGTTTCCTGAGGATTGCCGGCTTCCGGTGTCGGTTCCGGGTTCTCTCCGGGAGTAACTTCCGGCGATACCGATGGTTCGGTTGGCTTTTCTTCCGGATTCGATGGTTCAGGTGGCTCCGGACTTTCTCCCGGCTTTGTTGGCTCACTTGGATCGGTCGGTTCGGCTGGCTCTCCCGGTGTCTCTCCACTTTGCTTTTTACTCAGATCCACCAGATATTCCCCGTCCTCTTTTACATCCGCTGCAAAATCCCCATCTGCTCCGTTCTGTTCCCACGCCTTTATAAGATCACCATTTTCTTCTCGAACTTCAATACGAAAATATTTTCCATCTTCTTTTCTTTCCAGGAAAAAACTTCCTTTTACAATACCATCTTTTTTCACCAGATAGGTCAGTGGTTTTTTCTCTGTTCCATCTCCCTGATAGGCGCTGGCTCCTTTTTCAAGAACCGCTGCTGCTTTCAGATCCTCCGGCAGTTGACCATCACTGTCATCTGTTTCTTTTTCAAGATTTACCTGAAACCGGTCAGTATCCGCTACCTGAAAATCCTCTTCCGTAATCTTCTGTCCCCAGATTTTTAACAGTTCTCCATTGCTTACATCGCCCTCCCGGACCTCAATCACAAAGAAACACTGTTCCTCTGCCATTCGGTTTAAAAAGCTTCCCAGAATCACACCATCAGCAGCACACAGGAAATGATACGGTTCTTCCACCGTTCCCTCTCCCATATACGGTTCTGCCTCCGCTGTAAGCTCCTGATAAGCCTCTGCCGGCTCTTCCGGCTCCATGGACGGATCCTCCGGTTCCTCGCCCGGATCTTCCGGTATATCCAATCCCGGATCTTCATTGCCGTTATCACTGGACGGTTTTGTATTCTTTAATTTTGTAATTTCCCTGTTTGCTTTCTCTATGTTCAGTTCGATTCCCTGTTTTTCCAGTTTTTTCATTTCCAGATCCAGATTCTCCAGGGTCATATCATACGTGAGCAGATCATCGCCGACCTTTACCGTATCCCCTTCTTTTACATATATTTTCTTTACTTTCTGTGAATCTGCCAGATAAATATTCTGCGATACATCTGAAGTAATATTTCCTGACAGACTGTTGTCGGACCATCCACCGCCACCTGACATGTCACTGACTGATACCACCTTTACCGTACTCTGACTGCTTGTTTTCACCGCATATACAGTCACCCCTCCAAGCAGTAGTACTCCTGCAGCAATAAAAGCCGCAATCCATTTTTTCTTCATGGCTGCTCCTCCTTTTTCATTATGCCGTCGCGGATAATTACTTTTCTCTGTGCTTTCGCTGCAATCTCACTGTCATGGGTGATCATCAATACGCTTACTCCTTCATCGTTCAGGCTCTGAAACAGTTCCATAACCTGTTCTCCGGAAGTACTGTCCAGTGCGCCGGTCGGCTCATCCGCCAGAAGAATCTTCGGCCGGTTAACCAGTGCTCTGGCAATCGCTACTCTCTGTTTTTGCCCACCGGAAAGTTGATTCGGCTGAAAATTCACTCTGTCTTCCAGTCCTACACGGGTCAGTGCCTGCAGTGCCCGTTCCCGCCGCTCTTTTTTCGCAACTCCCGCATAAGTCAGTGGCAGTTCCACATTTTCCAATGCAGTCTGTCTCGACAACAGCTGAAAGTTCTGGAAAACAAACCCAATCTTTTTCAGTCTCAGATCCGACATTTCATTTTCCGTACATTTGCTGATATCCTGCCCGTCCAGAAAAAGCTGGCCGGAAGTCGCCTGATCCAGACATCCTACAATATTCATCAGCGTTGTCTTACCGGAACCGGAAGGTCCCATAATGGCCACATATTCTCCCTGTTCCATCTGGAAATCAATATGTTTCAGAACCGGAATCACCATTTTCCCCTGAATGTAATCTTTGCAGATATCTTTTAACTCAAGAATCACTGTGCATCCTCCGTTCCTCCGATGACATCTTCGCTGCCATCAGCATTTGACTCATTCTGCTGCATTCCGTCTTCTGTGAGATCTTCCTGATTCGTCTCTCCGGAATCCACTCCATCCATATTCTCATCAGAAAGATCGCTGCCGGAATTCTCTTCTTCTGAGTAATCTTCATTTGAAAAGTCCATATCTTCGCCATCCGTCACCGGGTTGCTCTGCCCCATCTGACCGTTACTTCCCGCTGCAGTCTTCATACCTTCTTTTAATCCGTCTTCCGGATAAGTGATCATATCATCTTTACTCAGTCCATCTGCAATTTCATACTGAAAAAGTTCATCATCATGCTGTCCCAGTGTCACAGAACGTTTCTCCAGTTTACCTTTTCCATCGTCAACCCAGACATAGGGGTTGTCCGTATCTGCATCACAGATGAAAGATTCATCCAGCCAGATACCCGCCTTTTCCTCACTCTGTCCGTAATCGGCTTCCACATAAACATGCTGTCCAAGCATCAGCCCCTCAGAAGAATCCAGTTCGATATAGAACGGATAGGAATTGGACTGGGTGGATCCGTCACCACTGCTGAAATAATAGCCATTATTGGAACCGTTGCCCGGATTTTCCTTATCTACCGCACCCATCGTTCCTTTCCAGGTGACAGAATCATCTACTCTGGAATGTACGATTACAGCCTGCCCCGGCGTTACAGATGCGATATTCTGTTCGTTTACCTTACATTTAATTCGAAAATCTCCCATTGCAATTATGGACATGAATGCCTGGCTGTCTCCTGAATAAGAATTACTGTCCTGATTTCCGTTATTGATGGATTTGACTACACCATCAATCTCACTGGTAACCTGACAGTTCTCGATGGAGTCCTGTAATTTCTGAATCTCCACCTGTTTGCTTTTCTTTTCATATTCGCTCTGTTTCAGTTCCATCTGGGCACTCTGGATCTGCATTGTATAGTCAAGCTGTGCATCATTTCCTGCACTCTTTTTTTCCTTTTCCAGTGCGGCAATCTCATTTTGTTTATTTCCGATATTGTTATCGATCCGCTCCAGCTCCAGCTTTGCTTTTTCCAGGTCTTCCTGTGATTTTTCTGTATCATAAGAGAATAGCGGATCTCCCTTGGATACTTCCTGTCCGACTTCCACATAAATATCTTTTACTGTTTTATCCTGACTCTGCTGAATGTCCACCTGTTTCTGTGTTTCTACCACACCGGCGAAGCGATTCACTGCCCCGTTACCGCTTCCCGGGTTCATCAGATTATCTACGCTGTTTACATATACTACATTTTCCGTACTTCCATCCGATGATGTTCTGCCGAACAATGCCCACGCACCGATTCCGATTACCACAACGGCTGCAACAGCTGCTCCGGTAAGAATAATTTTCTTTTTCTTCATGTCTGCCTCCTGTATCTGATAGGTTCTCATGGTTTCAGTATATCATAGTGCATTCTGCTCTTCCTTACTTTTTCTTTACATTTCTATGGACATTTCCGATAGTTACTGTTCACTCCGTGCCCAGCAACACGCTGCGCGATGCACAGAATTTATGCT
>OLRR01001250.1_pt1 | contig 16644 bp, 15 predicted proteins | sample 1671941 | NCBI WGS metagenome assembly OLRR01 (sample SAMEA3136628, study PRJEB25190) | human gut metagenome
ACGGATAAGCTGGGCGGACAGCCCAACTGCCCGCTGAAGGTGAAAAACGGTTATCTCTACACCGGCTTCTGGAACAGCGAGACCGGCAACGCGAACTTCGTCTGCCTGTCCGTCACCGATGAAGACCCGGCGCAGTCCAAAGAAAGCAAGTGCGCCTCCTGGTACTATACCAGCAAGGGCGGCTTCTACTGGGCGGGCGCTTACGTGGCCGACGACTTCCTGCTGGTGGGAACGGACGACGGCGGAAACGGCTACACCAGCCAGACTTCCCGGCTGCTGCTTCTGGATCCCGCCACGGGCGAGCTGCTGGACAGCTGGGACGGCCTTAACGCGGATATCCGCAGTACGGTGGTTTACGACGCCGGGACGGACGCCTACTATTTCACCTCCAAGGGCGGCACATTCTATTCCGTTCAGGTGACCGGCGACCGGAAGCTGACGAATAAGTGGGGCGTGAATCTGGCAAACGGCGTGGGCGGCGTTCCCATGAGTACATCGACCCCTGTGGTCTACAACGGCAGAGCCTACATCGGTGTTTCCGGCGCGGGACAGTTTACTCCGTACTCCGGCCACAACATCACGGTGATCGACGTGGTTGCAAGGCGCATTGCCTACCGCGTGGAGACGCAGGGCTATCCCCAGACCAGCGGTCTGCTGACGACGGCCTACGAGCAGGAAAGCGGCTGCGTATACGTCTATTTCTTCGACAACATGACCCCCGGTAAGCTGCGGGTTCTGCGGGACAGAGCCGGACAGACGACCCCGGATTACGTCACCACCGAGGGCGGCCGCACGACGGCCTATGCGCTGTTCACCCCCACCGGCGATCAGGCGCAGTATGCCATTTGCAGCCCCATCGCCGACGAATACGGCACGGTATACTTCAAGAACGACTCGGCGCGGCTGATGGCCTACGGAAGTGCCATTGAGCGTCTTGAGATCACCCAGCAGCCGACAAAGACGGCATACGCGGAAGGGGAGACCTTCGACCCTGCCGGAATGGTCGTCACCGCGGTCTATGTCAACGGAAAGACGAGAGACGTTACGGATTATGTGACCTATAAGACTGACCCGCTGGACGGCGGCGACGGGGAGTTTGTCATTTCCTTCCCGTATGTCATGTACCATAATGAAGAAAACGGAACGGAGATGACCTCCGGCGTTGAGACGATGGTACCTGCTGTCACACTGAATCTGACCGTGGGCGATGGACTTCTCGGCGACGTCAACGGCGACGGTAAGGTCGATCAGGCCGACGCCCAGATGATTCTGGACTATGAAGCGAAGCGCCTTGATACAGAACTTTCTTTGAAGGCGGCGGATGTCAGCGGTGACGGAGTCATTGACAGCAGCGACGCCGTGCTGATTCTTCAGTATGCCGCGGGAACTCTGAAGGAGTTCCCGGCGGCTGCCCCGAAGGAAACGGAAGATACGGGAAGCACTGACCAGATCGCAGTCGGGGACACAGGACTTCCCAAAGAATAGGAGCATAGATTATGAGTCAAAAATGGATCGCCCTTTTGCTGGCGCTTATCTTGGCGCTGTCTGTCTGCGGTTGCGCCGCAGACAAGCCGCAGACGGAGACTGCCGAAACGACCGCGTCTGTGGAAACTCAGACAGCCGCGGGGCAAAGTACGGTAACGGATGAGGAACTGACACAGACTGCCCAATGGCTGATGGAGCAGATCCCGCAGCCAACCTACGGCTCCGTGGGGGGCGAGTGGGCCGTATTCGGGCTGGCGCGCTCCGGCGTTGCGGTACCGAAGGAATATTTTGAAGTTTATGGCGAAAACGTGGCTGCCTACACGGCGGAACACGGCGGCGTGCTCCACGCGAAAAAGTACACGGAGTATTCCCGTGTGATTCTGGCGTGGACGGCGCTGGGGAAGGATGCCACGGACGTTGGCGGATTCAACCTGCTGGTCCCTCTGGCGGACTTTGATCAGACGGTATTTCAGGGGATCAACGGCCCCATTTTCGCGCTGCTGGCGCTGGACAGCGGGGCGTATGACATCCCGGAAAACACTGCCGGAACCACCCAGGCCACGCGGGAGGGGTATGTGGACTATATTCTGAACGCGGAGCTTCCCGGCGGCGGATGGTCGTTCGCGGGGGGCGACGCGGAGACGGACATCACGGCCATGGCGCTGCAGGCGCTGGCCAAATACCGCGACCGGCAGGATGTGGCGGACGCGGTGGAGCGGGGACTGACTGTTCTGTCTCAGCAGCAGGAAGAAAACGGCGGCTTTGTCGCCTACGATTCGGAGAGCAGCGAGTCCATCGCGCAGGTGATCGTGGCGCTGACGGAGCTGGGCGTCAGCCTGACCGATTCCCGGTTCGTCAAGAGCGGGAACACGCTGGTAAGCAGGCTGTTGGAATTCCGGACGGAGAATGGCGCGTTCCGGCACATTCTCGATGGGGAAGAAGACGTGATGGCGACGGAACAGGGCTTCTACGCCCTCGTGGCCGTGAGCCGGGCGGAGCAGGGAAAATCCACCCTGTACACGATGACAGGGGAGTAAAAGAGTTTCGCGGGGGAAACAGCGGATGAAGAAAAAGCGGCTTGGGAATATCGTGATGGTTCTGCTGATCGCCGTGATCGCCGTGACCGGCGTTCTGACGGCGTTTCACCTGCGGGGCGGGGAAGACAGCAATCTGGGAAGCCTGTACAAAATTACGGCGATTCCGGACAATTCTCTCATCACCCCGGGGCAGGAGGGGAATGTCTGCACCGTCACCATCGTCTGCGACACCGTTCTTGATAATCTGGGGTCGCTGGACGAGGAAAAAGCGCCCTATGTTCCCAAAGACGCGGTGATCCTGCCCAGAACGCAGGTTTCCTTTACTGAGGGGGATACCGTCTTTGACGTGCTGCAAAAGGTCTGTACGGCGGCGGATATCCAGCTGGAATACAGCTGGACGCCCATTTACGACAGCAGCTACATCGAGGGTATCAACCACCTGTACGAATTCGACTGCGGCAAAGAATCCGGCTGGATGTACAAGGTGAACGGCTGGTTCCCCAATTACGGCTGCTCGGCCTGCAAGGTGGAAAACGGGGACGATATCGTCTGGTGCTACACCTGCAAAGGCTTCGGTAAGGATGTGGGCGGCGGATGGATGACGGAGGGGACCGCAAAATGAAAAAGTCCCATATCGTGATGCTGCTGACCTTCCTGCTGCTGATCCCCACAACGATTTATTTCGGCCTGCGGTTCAGCGGACGCGCCTACTATGTCACCAGCACGCTGGTCATGATTGAGACGCTGGTGCCGTTTCTGCTGGCTTTCGAGAACCGGAAGCCTCAGGCGCGGGAGCTGGTGGTCATCGCGGTGCTGTCTGCTCTGGCGGTGGCCGCGCGGGTGGTTATTCCCATTCCCAATTTCAAGGCGATTTTCGCCATTATCATGCTGTCGGGTATTGCCTTTGGCCCCGAAACCGGGTTCCTTGTGGGTGCGATCTCGGCCTTTGCCAGCAACTTCTTCTATGGTCAGGGACCCTATACTCCATGGCAGATGTTTGCTTACGGCGCTGGCGGACTGCTGGCGGGCTTCCTGTTCGCAAAGGGGAGACTGCCGAGAAAGCCGGTCGTCATGGGCGTGTTTGGTTTCCTGACAACGCTGCTGCTGGTGGGGCCGCTGCTGGACACCTGTTCGGTTTTTCTGGAGCTGTCGGTTATCAATGTGCGGACGGCGTGGCCCCGTTATGTGTCCGGCTTCTGGGTGAACCTCAGTCAGGGCGTCTGCACGTTCCTGACCATGGCGATTTTCGGGAATCCTTTGCTGGAAAAGCTGGATCGGGTGAAGGTGCAGTACGGGATGATGGAGGACGAAGATGGGCTTTGAAAGCTGCCATCCGGCGGTGAACTTCCTGTTTTTTGCCGCCGTCATTTACGGAAGCGTGGCCTTCCAGCACCCGGTGTTTCTCGCCATCTCCTGCCTGTGCGCCTTCGCGTTCAGCATGAAGCGGAACGGAAAACGGGCGGTTATCTTCAACCTGTGCCTGCTGCCGCTGGTGGTTTGCTTCGCCCTGTATTACAGCAGCTATCACCATTTCGGCGTGACGGTGCTGAAACAGAACTTCATCGGCAACAACCTGACGGTGGAAAGCTTCGTGTACGGCATGGTGACGGGACTGCGGGCGGCGGCAGTGTGCATGTGGCTGAGCTGCCTGTTCCGGGTGGTGTCCAGCGACAAGGTGCTGTACCTGTTCGGCAGGGTCAGCCCACGGCTGTCGCTGTTTCTCACAATTTTGCTGCGCTTTATTCCGAGAATCGGCCGGGAGGCAAGAAAAATCAACCTGGCTCAGAAGGGCATCGGCCGGGGAAGCAATCAGGGAAATGTTTTTCGACGACTTGTCAACTGCCTGCGGATTTTCTCCATGCTGATCACGTGGATGATCTCCGCACTGGCGCTGGAATCCGATTCCATGCGTTCCCGGGGCAGTCTGCTTCGGGGACGGACGGCATTTTCCATCTACCGCTTCGACAACCGGGACAGGGCGTTCGTGATCGCGCTGTTTTCCGGCATCACCCTGACTGCCATGGGGGCGATCCTTGGGGCGACGACGATGTTTTACAATCCCAGAATCATCTGGAAGCCATTGGAAAACGTAAGCGCAGTGACCGCCGCCGGCTACGCCGCGCTGTGTCTGCTGCCCATGGGGCTGGAATTCTGGACGGAGTACCGGTTTCAAAGGGCAAGACGGAAAGTATAATGTTCGGGAGCCATCACACGAAAACGTGATGGCTCCCGTTTGTTATTTCTCGTCGCAGACCTGAAAAATGTAGAATTTCAGGTAGTAGGAATCCTCGGCGTCCCACAAAATGGGGTGATCCGGCGCCTGGGTGCGGTACTCCACCTGACGCAGCCGCTTGTGGACATTCCGGGCGGCCTGACCGATGGTCTGGGTGAACAGCTCATAGTCCACAAAATGGGAACAGGAGCAGGTGGCGAGGAAGCCGCCGTCCCGGATGAGCTTCATTGCCCGGAGGTTGATCTCCCGGTAGCCCGTCACCGCCTTTTTCACGGAGGCGCGGGACTTGGTGAAGGCCGGAGGATCGAGGATCACAAGGTCAAATTTCTGCCCCTTGGCTTCCAGCTCCGGCAGCAGCTCAAACACATCCGCGCAGAGAAATTCCACCCGGTCGGAAAGACCGTTGAGGGCGGCGTTCTCCCGGGCCTGCGCCACGCCCAATTCGGAAGCGTCCACGCCCAATACATGGCTTGCCCCGGCAAGACCCGCGTTCAGGGCAAAGGAGCCGGTGTGGGTGAAGCAGTCCAGCACCTCCGCACCGGGGCACAGCGGCCAGATGGCCTTGCGGTTGTATTTCTGATCGAGGAAAAAGCCGGTTTTCTGTCCTTCGGCCACGTCTACGAAATATCTGACGCCGTTTTCCACAATCTCCACCTTGGTGTCAAAGGGGTCGGACAGGAAGCCTTTGACCCGGGGCATTCCCTCCTGCTCCCGCACTTTTGCGTCAGAGCGCTCGTAAATGCCCCGAATGGAAATGCCGTCCTTCGCCATCAGTTCTTTCAGGGTTTCCAGAATGAAGGACTTATACCGATCCATGCCCAACGCCAGAGACTGCACCACCAGCACGTCGGAGAACTTGTCCACCACCAGACCGGGCAGGAAATCCGCCTCGCCGAAAATCACCCGGCAGCTGCCGGTGTCCACCACCTTTTTCCGGTATTCCCAGGCGTTCTCCACCCGCATTCTGAGAAAATCCTCGTCGATTTCCTGATTCCGGTTCCGGGTCAGCATCCGCACCCGGAGCTTGGAGCGGCGGTTTAAGAAGCCCTTGCCCAGACAAAAGCCGTTGTAGTCGTGGACGGAGACAACATCCCCGTCCAGCGGCTCGCCCTCGATGCGCTCCACCTCGTTGTCATATACCCATGGGCCGCCCGCCTTCATGCTGCGCCCCTCGCCCTTTTTCAAGTACACCCCGCCGTTTTCCATTGCGTTTTCTCCTGTTCCGTAAAATATCACTACCATTATACGATGATTTTCCCGAATTGCAACAGAAAAGAGCCGGTAAGACGGTTAAAACCATCTTACCGGCTGCTTTGTGCCCGGAAATTACTCTGCCTTGAAGGTGTAGGTCGCGCCGGCGGTGATGTCGGTGGAGTCTACGCCGGTGGCGGCGTACTCGCCGTCCACATAGAATGCCCAGTACTTGCCGTCCTGATCGTAGTCCACGGTGACGCCGTTGACGGTCTTGACATACAGGCCGTACTCGCTGTCCTCGCCCGCGATCAGGCCAAGGGACAGCAGCGCCGCGCCAACGGTCTTCTCATCGGTGTGGATTTCAAAATGGCTCTCCTTGCCTTCGGGATCGACCACGTTGAACAGGAACATGGTTTCGCCCTCGCCCATGGAAACGGTGCCGCCGGAAGTCTCGGCGGAGGCCACAGGCTCAGTTTTGTCATTCTTGCTGCATCCAACGGTGGAAAGCGCCAATGCCGCAATCAGCGCGATGCACAGAAGGATGGACAGCAGCTTTTTCATGCTGAATTTGTTCATAACAATTCTCCTATCATGTTATTCCTTTCCCGCCTGCCTTGAAACGGCTGCGTGAAGGGGTTCGCTATTTGGTATTCACAAACAGCGCAGATATTGTAGCATAGATTCCCATTTTTTTCAACCGGAAAAAATCACGATGCGCGGCGGAAAGACATTGCAGTTTTTCGGAGATTATGATAGAATATGCTGCATAGAATAAAAAAGGAAGCTCTGAATAAATCGACGAGAGCTGACAGCGAGAGATTTTGCCTCCAGACAAGGTATGGAAAATGCGGGAATACTGTATGTATTTCCCATTTTTCATACCGAAGGCTGGGGGTGAAAGATCCGCTGTCAGCCGAAGACGATTTATTCAGAGGTTCCTTAATAAAGTCGGGTCGCACATTGGAATGGGGCAATCCCAGCGGTACCAAGCCGCCGTAGATGGACAGTTGAGCCGCGGAAAGTCATTGGGAACATCCTGAGAAGACTTTCGGCAAATGGCGTCCAGAGCCGGAACACGGTGACCTGACGTTTTTCCCGGAAGGCTCTTGGGGATGCCTGCCGGAGGTTTTTGTGAAGTCCCCATTTGGGGACTTTTTCTTTTTGGGGGATGCTATGACTGCGGACGCTTTTTCCAACTGCCACCCGGCGGTGAATTTCCTGTTTTTTGTGGGAGCCATTGGTTTCAGCGTGCTGATCCAGCACCCGGCGTACCTGATCGCGGGGGCGATCGGCGCGGCGGTTTATTATCTGCTGCTCAGCGGCAGGGCGGGCTGGAAGCGAATTGCAATGCTTTTGCCCATGTTTCTCGCGCTGACGGTGGTGAACCCGCTGTTCAATACCTACGGCGAGCGGGTGCTGTTTCATGTGTTCGGAAGACCCTACACGGTGGAGGCGCTGCTCTACGGCGCGGCCATTGCCGGGGTGTTTCTGGTGATGATGCTCTGGTTCGGCTGCTATAACGCGGTCATGACCAGCGATAAGTTCACAAGCCTGTTCGGGAATCTGATCCCGGCAATTTCATTGTTGCTGGTGATGGTGCTGCGGATGATCCCCAGCTTTATCCGCAAGGCGGGGCAGATCATGGGTGCGAGAAAGTCCGTTGGCCTCGGCGCGGGGGAGAACAGCACCATGAAAGAAAAACTCACCAGCGGAATGCGAACATTGTCCGCCCTGACGGACTGGGCGCTGGAGGGCAGCATCGTGACCGGGGACTCCATGCGCGCCCGGGGCTACGGCACAGCCAAACGCACAAGCTTTCAGATCTACCGGATGAAGGCGCTGGACTGGACGCTTCTTGCAGTGATGCTCACCCTTGCGGGTGTGGCCGCAGTGGCGGCCGCCATGGGCGGCGCTGCGGCGGAGTTTACGCCGAAGCTTGCCATTCAGCCCGTCACCGGCATTTACGCGCCGGGCTTTATTGCCTACTGCGCTTACCTCTTTATTCCCTCTGCACTACACATGAAGGAGGCCGTTCAATGGCACATATCGAGATCGAGAATCTGACCTTTTCCTACCCTTCCGCCGGCGGGCCATCCCTGTCCGACGTCAGCCTGACCATCCGGCGGGGGGAGTATGTGGTACTCTGCGGCAAAAGCGGCAGCGGCAAAACAACGCTGCTGCGGCACCTGAAATCGGTGCTTGCGCCCCACGGAAAGCGAAGCGGGGACATCCGCATCAACGGCGTTTCGCTGAAAGATATGAGTCAGCGGGATCAGGCCGCGAAGGTGGGCTTCGTCATGCAGAATCCGGACGATCAGATCGTGACGGACAAGGTCTGGCATGAGCTGGCCTTCGGGCTGGAAAGCCTGGGCTGCGACCAGAAGACCATGCGCGCCCGGGTGGCGGAAATGGCCTGCTATTTCGGCATTCAGGACTGGTTCCACAGAGACGTTGCCAATCTGTCCGGCGGACAGAAGCAGCTGCTGAATCTGGCGTCCATCATGGCCATGCAGCCGGAAATTCTGATTCTGGACGAACCCACCAGCCAGCTTGACCCCATTGCAGCTTCCGATTTTCTGAACACCCTGCGGAAGATCAACGCAGAATTGGGAACGACCATCCTCATTACGGAGCATCGGGTGGAGGATATTTTCCCCTACGCTGACCGCGCCATCGTGATGGACGGCGGAAAAGTGATCGCCAACGACACCCCCCGGAACATCGGTAAGCGGCTCTGGGAGGAAAAGAACGATATGTTTACCGCCATGCCCACGCCGGTGCGGGTGTTTTACGGCAGCGGCGGGGCGGGGGAGTGCCCCCTGACCGTGCGGGAGGGCAGAAACTGGCTCAGCGATATTTTCCCGAACCCGCCGGAAATCACCGAGCTTCCGGCACAGCCACAGACCGAAGAAGACGGCGAAATCGCCCTTTCGCTGAAAGAATTGTGGTTCCGCTATGAAAAGAACAGCCCGGACGTTCTCCGGGGGGCCAGCGTCGAGGTGGCGAAGGGAAGCCTTCACGCCATCGTGGGCGGCAACGGCGCGGGAAAATCCACAACACTGAAAGCCGTCTGCGGCATTTGCAGACCCTATCGGGGCAAGGTGAAGGTGCTGGGAAAGCCGGTGGAAAAATACAAATCGCAGGAGCTGTTCCGGGGCTGCCTCGCCATGCTTCCTCAGGACCCCAAGAGCCTGTTCGTCAAGAAAACGGTGCTGGAAGATTTGCAGGAAATGACGCAAAACGAGCAGGATATCCGGGAAACGGCGGAAATCTGTCAGATCACGTCCCTGCTGAAAAGCCATCCCTACGATCTGTCCGGCGGTGAGCAGCAGCGGGCGGCGCTGGCGAAGGTGCTGCTTACCCGGCCGCAGCTGCTCCTGCTGGACGAGCCGACCAAGGGCATCGACAGCTTCTTCAAGGAGACCTTTGCGTCCATCCTGACGGAGCTGAAAAAGAAGGGCATCACCATCGTCATGGTATCCCACGACGTGGAATTCTGCGCCCGGTACGCCGATCAGGTGAGCATGTTCTTTGACGGGCAGGTCCTGACCACGGATACGCCCCGCCGGTTCTTCGGCGCGAACAGCTTCTACACCACTGCCGCAAACCGTATGAGCCGCCATGTGTTCCGGAACGCGGTGACGGCGGAGGATGTAGTGGATCTTTACAAACAAAACCGGGAGACAAAGGCATGAAAAAGTCCCGTATTGCCACGTTGATCGTTTTTTTCGTGCTGATTCCCCTGACGCTGATTGTGGGCAGCAGACTTTCCGGACGGGCGTTTTATGTCACCAGCACGCTGGTGATCGTGGAACTGCTGATCCCCTTCTTTCTGGCCTTTGAGGGGCGCAGACTTCAGGCGCGGGAGCTGGTGGTGCTGGCAGTGATGTGCGCGCTGGCGGTAGCCGGGCGGGTCGCCATTCCCATCCCCAGCTTCAAGGCAATTTTCGGCATTATCATGATCGCGGGGATTGCCTTTGGCCCGGAATCGGGCTTTCTGGTGGGGGCAATCAGCGCACTGGCAAGCAATTTCTTCTACAGCCAAGGCCCCTACACGCCGTGGCAGATGATGGCCTACGGCGCGGGCGGGATGCTGGCGGGCTTTGTGTTCGCCGAGGGCAGACTTCCCCGCAAGCCGGTGGTGATGGGGATTTTCGGATTTCTGGCGGTGGCGTTTTTCGTCGGGCCGCTGCTGGATACCTGTTCGGTGTTTCTGGTGATGTCCAGAATCTCCCTCAAGGGGGCGATGGCGTTCTATATTTCCGGGTTCCCGGTGAATCTGAGACAGGCCGTCGCCACGGCAATCGTACTTCTGGTTCTGGGGAAGCCCCTGCTGGAAAAGCTTGACCGGATCAAAACAAAATACGGAATTCTGGATGATGAGGGGAGGAAGGAAGCATGAAAAAAGACCAGCTGTTTCTTTCCACCATTGCCCCGGACGCCGCGGAGGAAGCCCGGCGGCACGGCCTAGGGCTGGAAATCGCGGAATACTGCACCGCCTGGAATATGGACGAGCAGTTCGAGACGACCCACGCTGCTGTGACCGAGGAACTAACAGGCGTGGGCAGGAGACTGCTTCACGCGCCCTTCAGCGAGCTGTTCCCCTGTGCCGTTGACCCGAAAGCACGGGAGCTGGCGGCGCTCCGCTACCGGCAGGCGATCGCGCTTGCGCGGCGGTATGATGCCCGGAAGATCATCATTCATGGGGGCTTCAACGAAAGATTGTACTACCCCTGCTGGTATACGGAGCAGTCCATTGTTTTCTGGAAAGACTTTTTGAAGGAAGACCCCGGTGTGGACATCGTGCTGGAAAACGTGCTGGAGGAGCAGCCGGAGATGATGACCGAGATTTTCCGGGAGGTGGACAACCCCCGGCTGCGGATGTGTCTGGACGTGGGGCATGTGAACGCTTACTCCCCGGTTCCCGTGGAGGAATGGGTGAGCGCCTGCGCGGAATTTCTCTCCCATTTCCATATCCACAACAATGACGGCTCTCAGGATACCCATTGCGCCCCGGGAGAGGGAACGATCTCCATGGCCGCGCTGCTCCGGCAGGCGCAGACGCTCTGCCCGGAGGCGACTTTTACACTGGAAGTGCTTCAGGCGGCACCGGCGGTCAGCTGGATGCTGGAAGAGCGTATTTTGGAGGGGTGAACATGGAAGAAAAACTGAACAAACTGCTTTCCGCCGTTTTCCCTTTGGATGACGCCGCTATGGAAAAGGCGCGGGAGCGTCAGGCGCAGCTTGCAAAGCCCCCCGGAAGTCTGGGGCGGCTGGAAGACCTGTCCGTCCAGCTGGCGGGCATCACCGGGCAGGTGCATAATAAGATGGGGAGGACCCACCTTCTGGTATTTGCCGCCGACAACGGCGTGGTGGCGGAGGGCGTGTCCAGCGCACCCCAGTCCGTGACGCTGATGCAGACGGTGAATCTGACCCGTGGAAAAACCGGCGCAAGCGTTCTTGCGAAACATTTCGGCAGCGGCATCACCGTCTGCGATGTGGGCGTCAATGCCGATATCAAAGAAAAAGCGGTGCTGAACCGGAAAATTGCCTATGGCACGCAGAATATTGCGAGAGGCCCCGCCATGACCCGGCAGCAGGCGGTCACGGCCATCCTCACCGGTGCCAAGCTTGCCGCGGACACGGACGCTGACGCTCTCGGCGTGGGGGAAATGGGCATCGGCAACACCACTACGTCCTCCGCCGTTCTGGCGGTGCTGCTTTCGGCGGAGGTGGAGACCGTCACCGGCAGGGGCGGCGGCGTGACCGACGAGAGTTTCCTGCGGAAGAAAGCAATCATCCGTCAGGCAATCGAAGTGAACCGTCCCGACAGGGACGACCCGGTGGACGTGCTTGCCAAGGTGGGCGGCTTTGACCTTGCCGCCATGTGCGGCGCGTTTCTGGGGGCGGCGGCGACCCGCCGTCCGGTGGTCATTGACGGGTTTATTTCCGCCGTAGCGGCGCTGTGCGCGGTGCGGCTGTGTCCCCGGGTGCGGGACTATCTCGTCCCCAGCCATGCGTCCTTTGAGATCGGCTACCGCCTTGCCATGGAGTCTATGAACTTAGAGCCGCTGTTCCTGCTGGGAATGCGTCTGGGGGAGGGCAGCGGGTGTCCGCTGGCCTTTCAGGTGCTTTCCGCCGCCTGCGCCGTTATGAACGACATGGCGACCTTCGATCAGGCGGGGATAGACGACGGGTATCTGGACGAGATACGTCAGGGCGACCAGTTTACCGTGGAGGGGAAAGCATGACGATTTTCCTTTCCGGCGGCGCGAAAAACGGAAAATCCACGCTGGCGCAGGAACTTGCGGTGAAGCTGTCCGGGGCGGGAAAGCGCTACTACGTGGCGACGATGATCCCCACGGACGAGGAAGATCTGGCGCGCATCCGGCGGCACGTTGCCGACCGGGACGGGCTGGGCTTCGAGACCATTGAGTGCAGCAAAAATATGCTGTCCTGTCTGGATACTGCGGACAGGGACGGCACGTTTCTGGTGGACAGCGCCACGGCGCTGCTGCAAAACGCCATGTTTCCCGCGGAAAAGAACTGGCAGCTGGATTTGGACGGGGCGAACCGGTGCGCCGACGAGTTGATCGCCTTTGTGAAAACCGTGAAAAACGCGGTGGTCGTCAGCGATTTTATTTACTCCGACGCCCAGCGGTACGACGAGACCACGGAGCTTTACCGTAAGTGTTTGGCCGCCATTGACCGCCGTCTGGCGGCGGCCTGCGACGTTGTCGCCGAGGTGGCGGCGGGGAATCCGAAGCTTTACAAGGGGGCATTGCCGCTGTGAAAACCTATCTTTGTGCCTTTGCCATGTGCCAGTCCATGTTCTGCGCAATTCCCTTTCCCGGACGGCTCTGGGACGAGAAGGCGAGGGGAAAAATGCTCCTGTTTCTGCCCGTGGTTGGGCTGGAAATCGGGCTTGTCTGGGCGGCGCTTGCATGGGCCGTCCGCTTTTTGAAGCTCCCGGCACTGGTCGGGGGACTGGCGCTGTGCGCGTGCCCCTTCCTTTTGACGGGGTTCATCCATCTGGACGGATTCATGGACGTCACCGACGCGGTGAAATCATGGCGGGATCTGGAAAAGCGCCGGGCGATCCTGAAGGACTCCCACGTCGGCTCTTTCGCCGTGATCGGCCTGTGCCTGCTGATGCTCAGCCAGTTTGCGTTCTTTTCTGCCGCCTCCGAAGGGGCGGATTTCCGGATTCTGCTGTTTATCCCGGCGGTCAGCCGGTGTTGCTCGGCGCTGGCGGTGACGGGGCTTCGCCCCATGTCCTCCAGCCAGTACGCCGGGCAGGAAAAGCCCAAAGCGCAGCTGTGGATTCTGGCCGGAATGCTGGCCACGTATCTGGCGGCGGGATTTTTCATTTGCGGAAAGTACGGTTTTGCGCCGGTCGGGTGCCTTGCCGGGTATGCTCTGGCGCTGCGCCGGGGGTACAAGTCTCTGGACGGCATGAACGGCGACATTGCAGGGTACGCGCTGACCATCGGCGAACTGTGCGCCGTGGCGGTCTACGCGATTTTGTAGGAGGGTATTATGGTTTTGATCATCGGCGGCGCTTATCAGGGAAAGCTGGATTTTGCGAAGTCCGCCTTTGGCCTGAGTGAAAGCGACGTTTTTACCTGTACCGGCGGAGAAATCGACTTTTCCAGACGGTGCATTGACCGTATCGAGGAATTTACCCTTTGGTGTGTGCAGTCGGAGGTGGACGCCGTGGCGTTCTTCCAGTCCCGCCGGGAGCAGTGGCAAGACAGCATTCTTATTTGTGAGGATATCTCCGCGGGCGTGGTGCCCATGGGGGCGGAAATGCGGGCGTGGCGGCAGATGAATGGGCTGCTTTGCCGGTATCTGTCCGGAGAAGCAGCCCGGGTCAGCCGCTTGTTCTGCGGATTGGAGGAACGGCTGAAATGACCATTTTTCTCATTCGCCATGGCCGCACCCTTGCCAATGAGCAGCACCTCTACTGCGGCAGCACCGACCTGTCATTATCCAGAGCGGGAAGGGAAGCGCTGGCGAATCGCCCTCCCATCGATGTGGGCGCGGCACGCTTTATCACCAGCGGAATGCGGCGGTGCAATGAAACGCTGGCGCTGCTGTTTGGCAATGTCCCCTACGAAGTCGTGGAGGATTTCCGGGAAATCGACTTCGGCGCGTTTGAGATGAAAAGCTATGAGATGCTGAAGGACGAACCGGCCTATCAGACTTGGCTGTCCCGCGACCCGGAGATCAACCCGCCCCCCGGCGGCGAAAGCGGCGAACAGATGACAAGGCGCGTTCTGGCAGCGTACAAGGCACTGGAAAGCCGGAAAGAAAACACGGTGATCGTGACCCACGGCGGCGTCATTGCCGCGATCATGGCCAGCCTTTTCCCGGAGGAAGGGAAGAACCGCTACCAGTGGCAGCCAAAGCCGGGAGAGGGGTACGCCGTAACAGACGGCACCTACTTGGCAATTCCATAAGGACAGCAAAAATTCCCCGGCACAGCCGGGGAATTTTAACGGAAATGCCCCCAAACCATGCGGTTTGGGGGCAAAATCATTATTACACGCAGTGACCCTTGGCGCGGATGACCTCGATCACGGAATCCACGTACTGCTCGCAGACGTCCTTGCTCTCGGCTTCCACCATGACCCGGATGACCGGCTCGGTGCCGGATTCCCGCACCAGAATGCGCCCGGTGTCGCCCAGCTTGGCGGTGACCTCCGCGACGGCCTTCTGCACGTCGGGGTCAGCTTGCGCCGCGGCCTTGTCGGCCACCCGGACGTTTTTCAGCACCTGAGGATAGAAGGTGAAGCCCTCGCAGAGCTGGCTCAGGGTCTTCTTCTTCGCCATCATCGTCTCCATGATTTTCAGGCTGGTGAGGATACCGTCGCCGGTGGAGGCGTACTTGGAGAAGATGATGTGGCCGCTCTGCTCGCCGCCCAGACGGCAGCCGTTGGCCATCATGTATTCGTAGACGTACTTGTCGCCCACCTTGGTCTTGGCGTAGCCGATGCCCAGCTCGTCGAAGGCTTTGTACAGGCCGAAGTTGGACATGATGGTGGTGACGACGGTGTTGCCCAGGAGCTTGCCCCTCTCCTTCATGTACTTGCCGTAGATGTACAGGATGTGGTCGCCGGTGACGATATTGCCCTTTTCGTCCACGCACAGGCAGCGGTCGGCGTCGCCGTCGTAGGCAAAGCCCACGTCCAGCCCGTTCTCTACCACGTAGCGCTGCAGAACCTCAATGTGGGTCGAACCCGCGTTCTGGTTGATGTTGTAGCCGTCGGGGGCAGCATTGATGACGTAGGTCTTGGCGCCCAGCGCGTCAAAAACGCATTTTGCAATGTTCCAGGAGGAACCGTTGGCGCAGTCCAAGCCAACCTTCACGCCCTTGAAGGAGTACATGCCCAGACTGATGAGATAGCCGATGTAGCGGTTTCGTCCGGCAACATGGTCAACGGTGCGGCCGATCTGGTCGCGCTTGGCCAGAGGCAGTTCCTCCCATTTCCGGCCGAAAGCCTCCAGATTGCCGTCCAGATACGCTTCCACCAGACTGATGACGCTTTCATCCATCTTCTCACCGAAGTTGTTGATGAGCTTGATGCCGTTGTCGTAGTAGGGGTTGTGGCGGAGATCATAATGCCGCAGTCGAAGCCCTCAGTGCGGACGACGAAGGCTACGCTGGGGGTGGTGGTGACGTGCAGCAGATAGGCGTCTGCGCCGGAGGCTACCAGACCGCCAACAAGGCTGTATTCGAACATATAGCTCGACCGGCGGGTATCCTTGCCGATGACGATTCTGGCGGAGCCATCAGAGCCGGAGCGGCGCTTCAGCTGGGTGTAGTACCAGCCGAGAAAACGTCCGACCTTGAAAGCGTGGTCAGCGGTAAGGTTGCAGTTGGCTTCTCCCCGGAAGCCGTCGGTTCCAAAATATTTGCCCATGGAAATGGACTCCTTTCACTTTCTGATGGCCGGGAAATGTCCCGAAAACATTATTTTTTGGCGACAATAATTCCGCCGGTTTTCCAGATGCTGTTGGCGGGAACCATGCCCCGGACGCAGGAGGTGGGGTAGACGTTGGAGTGGGGGCCGATGACGGTGCCGGGATTCAGGACGCTGTTGCAGCCGACCTCCACGAAGTCGCCCAGCATGGCGCCGAACTTTTTCAGCCCCGTGGGAACCTGCTCTTCGCCGTTTTTCACCACGACCAGCGTCTTGTCGGACTTGACGTTGGAGGTGACGCTGCCAGCGCCCATGTGGGACTTGTAGCCCAGAATGCTGTCGCCCACGTAATTAAAGTGGGGAACCTGCACGTTGTCAAAAAGAATTGCGTTTTTCAGCTCCACGGAATTGCCGACCACGCAGTTTTCGCCCACCAGGGCGGAGCCGCGGATGAAGGCGCAGTGGCGCACTTCGGTGCCCGCGCCGATGATGCAGGGCGCGCCCAGAAAGGCGGTGGGGGCGACTGCGGCGGTCTTATGTACCCAGACGGTGGGGGACACTTCCGTATAGTCCTCGCCCAGTGTGGGGCCGAGGGCTAAGATCAGCTCTTTGATGCCCTTCAGCGCCTGCCATGGGTACTCAAATCCGGAGAGATAAGCGCCTGCCAGCGTGTGGGACATGTCGTATAATTCAGCGGTTTTTAACATGGATATTTCCTCCATTTGACCTGAGGAACCCCTGAATAAATCGCTTTCGGCTGAGTCAAAAT
>OLRR01001251.1_pt1 | contig 16639 bp, 21 predicted proteins | sample 1671941 | NCBI WGS metagenome assembly OLRR01 (sample SAMEA3136628, study PRJEB25190) | human gut metagenome
TCCAAATGGACTTTTTATTTTCTATCAAGTGTTCAATTTAATTTTACAATCGGCGACGAAAAACTAACAAGAAGGTATTAAATAAAATCCCTCTAAATAGAAATTCCTCACAGATTGCGGGCAATATCGCAGCTAAAGCCGCTACCATTATTTGATACAGAGGCAACTTAAATAATAAAATTTTATCTTTTAATGCTCCAAAAACCATTAAGGCCAAAAAGACACAGTAGATGATCATCATTACTTTTGATATCCCTTGCAATTTTAGTTTTTGATTAAAAGTCTTAGTTGTTAAAATAAAACGCTCAGCTACATATGTAAAAACAACTATAAAAGCAATTACAATCAACCACTTAATTAATGAGCTGCCCATAATTAAATAAGGCAACCAAAATGAAGCTATTAAAAGAATAATCGCAAGTATGAACAGATTTCTAATTACCTTATTGACTTTAGCTTTATTACTAAACTCTACTTCATCTGCTAATGCTAAGTAATATTTATTATTCATAGTTCCATCCTAATAATATATTTTTATTTATATAAAATAATAAGACAAATAAATCCTAATTAAATTTATTAGCCTTATTACTTATAATTTTCAAAAATTTCAAATACCAATAGGTCTCATTGAGCTATTCAATATAGAGCTAACACCTCATAGAGTTCTTCCAAAACTAAGACTAGCATAATAATTATAAGAGTATCCTCATCAACTTCGACGAAATAATATCTATTTAGCTCTTTTTCCTTAACTCCAAATATCTTTTATTAATTATCCAAATACAAATTAATACAAAAATTATTATTGGAAAGTACAGCAATATTACTAAGCCAATCTTAGAAATTCCATAATTTGTACTTATTATCTTAGGCGAAAAATCCTGCAGAAAGTGCAATGCTATACACCAAGCCAATCTATTAGACCATAATCTTAGACAACTAAGAATCAAACCAAAGGCTAGTGTAAAAATCATTTGTCCTACAGTTGAAATAAATGATTGACTAGTCAAGTTATTCATGTGAATTAAGCTAAATAAAATTGAACATACTATTGAAGTACATAAAATGTCATATTTTTCTTCACAAAAAAGCAACAGAAATGCATTAAACAATATTCCTCTAAATATAAATTCTTCAAAAACTGCTGATATCAACGCTGATAAAGCAGCAAATAATATTTTTGAAAATTGTAATTTAAATAGTGGAAACATATTCATAAGCTCTATCGAAATTAAAAAGATTAACAAGATAAGATAAGCAAACATTATTCTTCCTGATGTACCTTTTAGCCTTAACTTTTGATTAAACGTCTTAGTTGTTAAAATAAAATGTTTCGCCGTATATGTATAAATAGTTAGAAAAGCAATTAGCATTAATTTATAAATTTGTTTATTACCAATATTTAATCGTACAACACATAAACCACTTATTAAAAGTATAGTTGCTACCATAAATAATTTGGCAATTGTTCTCTTTATTATAATTTTATTTCCAAGTTCTACGTCATCCGCTAATGCTAAATAATAATTATCTTTCATAAGTTTATTCCAGCAACATATTTTTACATGAAATAATAAGGTTGATAAGCCAATTTAAATTTATCAACCTTATTACTTATAATTTTGGAAAGCCATGAATACTAATAGGTCCACTTGGCATAGTTTGACGGATACTTCGTAGAACTCTACCCCAATAACGGCCATTGTAGTAATCGTGAGAATGACCTTTACCACCTAAAATTCTTTTAAATTGCTTTACGGAATTCCTTCATCTCAAATATTCTTCCTTACTTACCTGCTAAACCATCGCGAAGACCTGTCATAAATTGACCTGTACCTCTTTGAACTCCTCTCCACCAAGAGCCAAAATTAAAGCCACCTTTACGACGACCGCCTGAAACATTTTGTAATTCAGTAACACTTAACTTTTGAAAATTATTCATTTTAATACCTCTAATATATTAAATCCTCTTAACGATGATTATTCATTTTGCTTTCTTGATTTAGAAATAAAACCGAAAATATCAGTCACATTTACAATCAATGCAAGAATCACGATAATTGCTGATACCCAAATACCAAGTTGAGTTTTAGGAACATAAAACAGGGTTACAAGAAAAGCAATATTTATTAATAGCCATAGATAATTCTTCATTTTTTCCTTCACCATCATTCTAAGTACTTAAGGATACTTGCACCAATACCTACTAAAGTGCCAATAGCTCTAATATTTCTGCCAGTACCACGACCATTGTAGTAGTTTTGAGAATGTCTACCACCCACAACTCTAACTAACTGAACTGAATTCAAATTTTCAAAACTTACTGTATTTTCCATTTCAAATACCTCCAATAAATCTTTAAGTCTGCCTCGCTTAGTAGTTCTAAGCGTCTCATCAACTTACATATATAATTCTAGCAAGAATGGCTTCTTTTCCACGTTATCATCGTAAATTGACAACATATGCATCAAATTTAGCCACAATACACAATATGAATAAAAACTGGCCCATATATAAAAATAATCGATATCAAATCCACAGAAATGATATCGACTATTTTTTTAAATCCCTGTAAAAAATCCACCATATGCAGTTCCCATACCAATGCCGGTTCTCAAAGAACCTGGCTTACCAATATTGCCTGCAACAATATCACAGTATAGCTTACCCATTCCTGGCGATAGCTTTTCGCCAATAGCCAATGGAGTCAAAATATTTTTTAAATGATAGATAATATTAGGCATATTTACATGATGCTCCAATTGATGTTTAGCGTAGAGCAAAATTTCTCGTTCATTTTGCTTAACTCTTTCATCCATCAATAAATCTGTAACTTGATTTAGTAAAGCTACTTCTGGATCAAATTTATTTTTACTTGTCATAATTATTTACCTCTAGGCGCCTCATCAACTTACATATATATTCTAACGAGCTTGGTCTTTCCTCCACATTATCGCCATAAACTGCTAACATATAAATCAAATTCGGTTGTAATGGCAAATTTATCAGTATTACTTTAGCAATAAAAAAAGAACAACAACTTCAATAATTGCTATTCTTATTAATCTACTTAGAATTTAATACCTTAGACTTAATATAATTAAAGTAATTAGTCTTACCAGTAATGATTGTCACTTTTCCTTGCATCCCATATCGTAAAAACTCTCTCTCAGACTTAGTTGTCTTAATTAAAATATCAACTTTAAATGCATTCATGCCTTTCTGTTGTACAGGATATGTACCTAAACTAATAACCTTACCATTGAGTATTGTAAGTACTCCCTGCTTATTTTTAACTTGAAATCGAACTTTTTGTCTTTCAGCAAGAGTAGCTACTTCATCATCTGGAATGTAGGTTACTATTTTAAGACTACCTTTATCTTTAATATCGGGCATAGCAATACTATCTTCATCATCTAAATGTACGATAATATTATTTTTTATCAGTCGTTTTTTGTTATCAGCCAAAGTAATAATAGTACCCTTTGAAATCTTTTGTCCTTCTTTATATCCATTATTTTTTAAAGAAACTATATGGTCTGGTTCAACAACACCTATACTATTAATCACATTTTCATGCACAGCAAAAAAAGAACCAATAAACAACAAAATCACTAAAATAAAAGCCGGTAAAATTATCATCGTTGAAAAGTTATGAAACTTATATGAATAAAACTTACTACTTTCTAAATATTGATCAGTCATTGCAATATCACCTAACTTTTTACCAAATCATAATAATAACCGTGCTTGGCCATTAATTCAGTATGATTGCCTTGTTCTATAATTCGACCTTGGTTTAATACCACAATATTGTCTGTTCTTTCAGCAATAGCTAAACGATGAGCAATAAATATTACAGTCTTATCCTTCAGACTTATTAAATTATCAACTACTTTTTTCTCTGTAATTGTATCCAGCCCACTTGTTGCTTCATCAAAAATTAACACCTTAGCAGGTGAAAGAAGTGCTCTAGCAATTGTCAGTCTTTGTTTTTGTCCCCCCGATAAAATTTTTGCATTCTCATCTAATTGAGTATCAAATCCTAAAGGTAGCTTCTCAATATCATTTTTTATTTCTGCAATTTGACATGCTTCGATTATATCTTCTTCCGTTATATTAGAACGACTTCCTAATAAAAGATTTTCTTTAATAGTACCCGCAAAAACATAAGGAGTTTGTGGAACATAATTTACATATGAACGTAGAACGTGCTTATTTATCTCTTTAGTTGAATAATTATTAAAAGTTACTTTACCTTTTATCGGACTAAAAAAATCAACCAATAACTTAACCAAAGTTGATTTACCAGATCCACTCATCCCTACAACAGTTACTTTTTCATTATCATTGATAGTTAAGTTAATATCTTTTAAAACATCTTCGCCATATCCATAACGATAATTAACCTGTGAGAAAACAATTTTGCCATTTAAATCATGAATACTATTAACTGAAGTTTTATCTTTAAATTCACTTTTAACTAAATAAACTTCGTTTAAACGATTTTGAGCCACATTTGCAGCTTGAAGTGTAGGTTGTAGATTAATAATATTTTGTAATGGATCAACAAAATATGACAATAACGCATTAAATGCCATCAATTCACCAATAGACATCTGGTTATGCATTACAACACTAGCACCTACCCAAAGAATAATGACGTTCAACGATAATCTAATAAAAGTCTTCAAGGCAATCTGAAAAGCTTCTGTTTTGCTATATTTAAATGCTTTTCTCAAATAATCCACAAACTGACTATCAATCTTTTTATATCGTACCTGCTCACTGTTAAGTGCTTTAATTGTTTCAATTCCTTGAATATCTTCAATAATTGATGAACTAACTACCGCGTTACTTTCCATTTGGTCATTATTTAATTTTTCAAATCTTTTAGAAAATCCTAAAATCACAATAGCATAAAGTGGTAACGAAGCTAAAGTAATCAAAAACAGCGTCATATTTTGAACTGCTAAGATAATTCCCATCAAAATTACAATTGAAAGATCAAGGAATAATGAAATTACAGTACTTGCCAATGCATCAATAATTCTACTTGCATCAGAAAAACGTGAAGTAATTTCTCCTGTTTTTCTAGTAGTAAAGAATTCCATTGGTAATTCAAAAATATGTCTAATATATTGCAAATTAAGATCAATTGATAATCGCTGACCTAAAACATTTAATAAAAATTGTTGTCCATATAAAAAAATTGAGTTAAAGATATATGCAATCAATAACCCAATAGCTAAGATTGATAAAGTTGTAAATGTACCATTAGGAATATAAGTGTCAATTAATCCTTGTACAAAATACGAACTGCAAATACTAATCAACGTCATCAATAAAGCAGCTACTATGATATTTCTAACCAACTTTTTCTGTTTAAACATATAAGGAAAAAGAGACAACAGATTATTCTTTTTTTCTTTTACAGGCTTAAAGTCTGCTTTAGGGACCATGAATAAAGTAATCCCAGTCCATTCTTTTTCAAATGCCTTTCTAGACATTTTTTTAATTCCACTGGTAGAATCTGGATCAGCAACAATTATCTTTCTTTTGGTACTTTTAAGAACTACGTAATAATGCAATAGTCCTCCATCTTTTATTACATGAACAATAAAAGGGTATTGAATATCACTCATGTCAAATAAGGACATATCTGCTTTAACTGCTTGAACATTCATATCAAATTTTTCAGCAGTTTTAACTAAACCTAGCGCAGTAGTTCCCTCAGTATTTGTTTTAGCAATATGACGCAAATGTGCTATGGATACTCGAGAATGATAGTTCTTTAAGATCATTGCTAAGCATGCTGCACCACAATCTGTTTCATCAATTTGTGGGACATAGATTGATTTGTACCTAAGCGAAATTACCATTTTCTTCTTCCTTCTTAGCCAATGTCTCAGTTTTATAATTATATTCAGATAGTAAGTCTTTCATCTTTTGCACACTAGTACGTGAAAAATCCTCAACATCTCCATTAATAAACTGTACACGATGTTGCTTCAAATCAATCGATTCAATATTCTTAGGATTTACTAAGCATGACTGATTTATTTTCTCTAGCATTGGATTTTCTTTAGCATATTGATTAATACTACCTAGGAGTTGCATTTCTCCTGTTGTTAGAATCATCAATAATTTATGTGGAGTAACTGTTGTTGAAATATAAATAATATCATCAATATTAACGTTTCTAGTTTGTCGACCAATCTTATATGAAAAAGTCATCTTCTTCATATAGTTGAACTTATGCAAATTATAAATGGCTACTTCAATTGTCTTCACCATCGTGTGTCTAAGCTTATCTAAATCAGACGTTTTTACAATATAATCAATTGGACCTAGACGTCTTCTAAATGTAATTAAAGATAAATCAGCATGACTAGTAACAAAAATAATCTGTGCACGTTCATCTCGCTTCTTAATTAATGAGGCAAGATCGAAGCCGGTATCATTTTCAGTGTCACCACCTAATTCAACATCTAAGAAATAAATACCACCATCTAATTTATGCTCCTTCAAATAAGTAATAGCATCCATATAATTAGTGGCTGTGGCAATCGAAAATTCTACTTCTTCATCATCTGAGAGAATCATCTCGGCTGCACCAAGAATTTTTTTAGTTTGCTCAATCTGATTCTGATCATCATCACAAATAAAAACTGGATATTTCATTTTTAGTCCTCAATTTCATTTTCATCATCAGGCAAAATTGTTAAATCAAAAGTAAACCAACCATCATCAACGTAATAATTGACAATCATTACATTCTCATATTTATGAGTAATTTCTTTTACATTGGCTAATCCCAATCCCATATGATGCTTTTTAGTGGTAAAGTTCTTTTGACTCATTTTATCTGTTGCTATAGTAGCTTCTCTAACTCGATTACGGATTTCAAATTCAAAATTACCATTTTCTTGATAATACATTGCATCAACTCGAGCATTATTAGTACTACCTGTTTCTTTGATTAATGCCATACTTTCCTCAGCTGCATTATCAAATGCAATACCAATAATTCTAACTAAGTCCAAAATATTAACGCTCTTAGGAATTTGATAGATGTTTTGCTCGCAATCAAAACTATAATTTAAATCTAAACTATATAATTTAGAAAGCTTAGCAATTGCTATACTCTTTAAATTCTTCTCATGAATGTGATTTACACCTTTATATTTTCGAAGAGCTTTCTGATCAAACTGCGTGTTAGTATATTGATCGAGTATCTTTACCACCTTTGTGGTGTCGCCCTCTTGAGCACTAACTTTTAAGCTATTTAAAATATTTTGATAGTCATGTTTAAAACGGCGTAGATCATCTTCATTTTTATCAAGATAACTTGAATATTCTTGCAACTGTTGCATTTCAGACTTTAATTTCTGCTGTTTAAGAACAAGTTCTCTATTCTCTGCTTCTTTTGCTTTTCTATCTGCATTTGCTAATTCAAGTTGGAGCCTTTGTTCCTTTTGCTCTTGCTCGGTTAAAAGTTTCTTTTGAATATTAACTGCCGTCGAATAAGCAAATATGGAGAAAATTATCTGAAGTATTAGTAAACTTAAAGACACCTCAAATAATGTCGTCATACGATTATTCTGTAATGCTAACAAATACACAATAGAACTTGATAAATAAATATATAAAATTAATCCAATAAAAATCGAACTATTTCGATCATTTAAGAGCTTACGAATTTTTAAATAATACTTTTGGATTATACATACAACTAAAAAATCTATTAACAAAAAGATAAAAATAATACTACTGAAATTAATATCAAAAATTAGCAGCAATATTTCAACGCTAATCGTTATAAGAAGATCCAATAACTCAAAAAAAGAAATTAATCCAATGATTAATTTGACTTTCTTTTCTTTCCTCACAAAATACGAAAAAAGAAATACTGAAATTGCTTGAATAACATCTACTAAAAAATCATCTATTTGAGTTAAATCACCGAGAAGAACGCATATTCCGATAAAGATTACTGAAAAAACATAATCTCTTATTCTAAGTTTCCAACCTGACACCCTATAAAAAATATACAAATCGATTATAGGAGAAAATAAAGCCTGAAATAGCATTTTTACTTTAATCCAAAAATTCTCTTCCAATTAAAACGATTTTGTTTTTTATTGACTTTAAAATTTCTAAGGACAAAAAAACTTCCATTCGGATCAGCCACTCCACCAATAAATCCGCCTTTAACTTCAACTAATTCTTTTTCATTTAACTTCTTCATAATTCAAATCTTCCTTTCAACTCTTTAACTTTTTACATTACCAATATTACTATGCATTCAATTTTATACTCAAAGTCGTCATATTCTGTACTATTTTAATCATATTCTGCATTTTTATTTAAAAAGCACCTCCACCAGAACCATTTCCATAACCATACGAATTATTTTTAAAGACGCGGCGTCTAATTTTTGATCTTCCACCAACAACTTTCTTCAAGACTAGAATAGATAGTTTTTGCATAATTTTTCCTCTCTTTTTCTCAAAAAATACTATAGAAAAACATACACCCATTTGGACTCCAAAAAACATTTCATCATATTCTGCCTCATTTCAATCATATTTTGCAAAACATCAAGTTACTCAATATGAGAAACTTCTTTCAATTTTATTTAAAAGATCACTACTTCGAGTCCTCCATCTTTTCGGTATCATTTTAGCTCATTTGATACCGCTAAATTAATAATGATACCGATTAAATACTAAAAAAGACTGACAATTCATTTTTACGTGGATTATCAGCCTTTTTGATTACTCATGATAAATATCTTGAATCGCCATACCCCAATATGGAATATATTCCATATATCTTTTACTTGCATTCTTATCATATGGTTTTATTAAATACGCTTCTAAACTTGATGCAATTGCCTTAGATACTTGAGAAGCATCTTTATCTGATAAATTAAATGTTTTACGAATTGAAGAGTTACTAATCTTCATGTCATTTACATATTTCAAACTAGCATCCCAGTAAATTGATTCATTCTTTTCAGTAATAGCCAATTCACTAAATGCTTTTTCCTCACGAATAGTTACTTGCGTAGCAGTGGTACCCTTGCTTAAAATTTCGACCGTTGGTAAATGAGCCTCTTCTAATGAATAAACCACTTTATCAATTCCAGTACCACGTGATTCAGTAATATGAAATTTACTTAAGATATTAGCCAATTCAGGATTACGGGATCGAGGTGGGACGTCTAAAAATCTAAGTGGTTCAATCAAAGGAATTCCTGGTGCTGTGCTTGCTGGTAGTATTGATTTATCATGTTTGAATTTTTTAAGACACCATTATATACAAATTTCCAACACCAAAATCAGAAGATGTCGTCACTGCTATCTTATGCCAGCTAATATTGCCACTCATTGGTTGAGGAACCTGGCTCTGTATCACCTCAGAAAAATCCTTAATTTGATGTAGATTCAACTCATTTTCAAGTGAATCATCAGCTTTTATTTATATCTAAATCATTCCTGCAATTAAACCAACTACATATAAGAAGACACAGCAAACTACTAAATACAAACCGCCCCACTTCACGGTCTCTTTCAGTATTTCGCCTTCATCACCTTCGCGGTTAATTGAACCAGTCGCCACGGCAATATTTTGCGGCGACAGCATCCCTGCCGTTGCACCCGTCATGTTCGATGCCACAACCCAGTACTTGCTTACGCCTAAGTCCGCTGCTGCTGACAGTTGCAAGTTACCAAAGAGCACGTTAGCTGAAGTAGCAGATCCTGTTAAGAATGTTCCAAGAGCCCCAATAAGCGGCGCAAATAATGGATAAGCTGGCCCTAATAAGCTAACTAAGGCCACTGCTAATGCATCGGTCATTCCTGCAGACCATTACTTTGGCTAATCCTACAATTGCACAAACCGTAATTGTTGTCTTCCAGACGCTCTTAATTACTTGTCCTAAAATTTGCATCATTTTCTTAAAACTAACGCCCTGAATTGCCCCACCGATTAAAGTAGCGACAAAAAGCAACGTACCTGGAGACGACAACCAGCTAATTGACAAGGTATTCGGATTTTTCCCCGTATAAACAACCAAATTAGTTGTCACCTTATTAAGTAAATTATTAACTGCTGGCACCAATGATGATGCAAAAATGACGAAGATGAAGACTAAGATAAATGGTGAACATGCCTTGAGCATTTCTTTAGTACTTGGTTTTTCTACATCAGGTTCTTCCTCCTCATCATGCCATCTAGTTAATAAAATCGTAACTGCAATTGAACAAAGTGACCCAACGATTGCTGGCAATTCTGCTCCAACAAACTTAGCCGCAATTACTTGCGGGATTGCCATGCCTAAACCTGACATCAAGGTAATTAGTCCAACGCCTTTAATTGCTTTAATAGAACCTTCCGTTAAAATTACTAGGATAAATGGCACCAGCACAACTAAAACAAATAATTGCAAGGTCACGATGAAGGATAATTATTCTTGCTTTAACCCAGTCACTTCACCCAAGGTAATGATCGGCAAGCCAATTGCACCAAAAGCTGTGGCCGTGGTATTAGCAATCAGACTGATTACTGATGCTCTAATTGGCTCCAAGCCAAAGGCAATCAAAATCCCAGCGGCAATCGCCACCGCGGTTCCAAAACCAGCAATTGATTCCAAAAAGCCACCAAAGCCCCAAGCGATAATCAAAACAATAATCCGCTTGTCTGTTGAAATCGTCGCCAGCATATCTTGAATGGTCTTCATACCACCTGATTCGGTAGTAACATTATACGCAAATAAGGCCATCACAATTACGAACATGATCGGCCAAATGCCCATGATAATTCCTTCCAGTGCGCCAGTCATCGTATCTAACACTGGCAACTTAAAACTAAAGATCGCTAATGCCATGGTTAAAGTCAGCCCAATCACACAAGCACGTGCAGCTGGCATTCTCATTACGCCCAATGAGATGATTAACCAAATAATTGGCAACAACGCGATCGCGAATCTAATCCACATCAAAAGTCTCCATCATTAAAAGTATCTCTTTAGCACAGTTGAACTTCGTCACGCCCAAATCATGTTGACTTACAACTCTATTGACCACCCAGAAACTACTTACTTTGGTTTGTCAGTTTCATGGCAAGAACGTAACAAGGATGGTCATCAAGAACACTCAGACCACTTCATTATTTACTAATCCACTTCTAATAAGCATAAAAAATCTAGTTAGTTTTTTGCTAACTAGATTTTTTGTGTTTCTGTGACCTTATTTGATTAATTATTAATAGCTTTAATAAACTTGTTCTTAGAATTGCGATCTCAGCATCCCTATATTAGATATTTACGATTTATGCGAGTTAAAGTACAAATTTTATAATTTCTATAAAAAGACGGACTGTTTTTACAAGTTCTAAGTCTAGAGAAACCTGTCTAAGTGCTTCACCGCCTAGCAGAACTCTATCAATGGCAGCAAGCTTGAAATCAGCAGTATATTTCTGTTGAGGGCGATCCAGAATATCTTCACCATGTTTTTAAATCAAGCCCACCAAATACTGGATTCCTTCACGCCCCATCCCATATTTCCGGCTAAGGTAGGTGCCTCTTCTGTAATCATTTACTCATTCGTGGTAGATAGCAAGTTTGATTTCTTTAGTGTATTTAGTCATGAAAATAACCCCCGAAATTAGAACACTAATTTCGGGGGTCATATCATTTAAGGGGCTTTTTTATCTATAAAATAAAGTTTAGAAAAGTCTCTATCGTGCCATTTTCATACATGATGTATAGTCCAAGTGGAATGAATACTAAGGGCACAATGATTCGCTCGTATTTTTCAATTGTCTCGGATATTAACGGAATAGAGGATAGCACCCGACTAAGCTCGCAAAAGATAATTACGCCGATTGCAAACACAAGCAACGCCACGAGGGTCTGTGCCCAATCTAACGAAGCAAAATAAGTATGTGCGTTTTTAGCTAATAACAGTAACTTGACTACGGTTAAAGCAAGTTTATCATCAATACTTTCAGCATCAAGTTCTGTTTGAGTAGCATAATAATGTGCATCTGCTACACTTTTCTGTAGTTCTTCATTGTTTTCATCCAGTATTCCTACAAGGAAGTAGCTAATAGCTTCGTGCATTTCAAAAAGTGCTGTCACGGCTTTTCTAGTGTGTTCGCTTGCTGATTCAAGTAATAATTCAATGTTTTCTTCCATTATATGTGCTGAGCTCCCCTATTTTTGATTTTTACCAGGATAGCAAGGATTTAGACAAAAATCTACTTATTGTACTGACATTACAAACAAAATTCAAATTTTATTATTAATTTGCTAACAGAAAAACTATTTTTGTTCAATGTATAAGCTATTTGTGATGTTTGCCAAGCTTGCTTATATCGTTTAACACCTCTCAAAATGTTTTCAAAACAATCTTTTAATCGTTCCGAATGATTTTAAAATCGTTGTTTTGATTATGTTTTTGAGTATTGCTAAATGTATTCAAGGACTATTAGCACGTTTGGCGTGAAAATGAATGCTGAATTAGTTTTCATTGATGTTTAGATACTATAAAATACGCGTGGTGCTAGTTAAATCGTTTTAGTTAACAAAAAAAGTCCAATCTTGTTAGACTCGACTTGTAAACATATTAATAGAAAAGAGTCTGACTAGATTGAACTACCCTAAGCTTAAGCGTTTTTCTCATCCTAACACAAGTTAGTTTTAGTCGTTTAAATATAATTTGTCGCTGTTTGTACAAACTTTATGCCCCAGATGCATTAAAGCAAAGACGGAATATCAATCGATGTAAAATATCTGACAGTTCTATTCTGGCCTTGCTTATTTGGCAGGCTTCATTGGGCGTTGAATCTCAAAGAAGATTTTGTGAAAAGCTTGTTAATTTATCTCACTCTCGCTTTAATCGCAGAGCACGCATGCTTTTGCCATTGATCTATTTAATTCGACATGGCCTTAATGAGGAAGTAGATCTGTCAGGCGACATTTTGATTATTGATAGCTTTCCTGTGCCAGTCTGTCAGCCAATTCGCAATCGTCGAGCAAAGATCTTTCGCGGCTATGCCGATATTGGCTATAAGGCAACCAAAAAAATCTATTATTATGGTTTTAAGGTTCACGCTATTGTTAGCGACGACGGCTACTTGCTAGATTATATCGTAACCAAGGCCTCAGTTCATGATGCTAAGGAAACAGTAGAACTGATTACTAACGCTCATCCTGACAATCGTTACCTTTTGGGCGATGAAGGATATTTGGGCAAAAAACTGCATCAACGCTTAGAGCAAATGGGCTATACGCTTTGGACACCATATCGTAAAAATATGAAGAATGCTCAAAAGCACAATAAGCACTATTTAATGGCACTCAGAAGGACCATCGAGAGTGATTTTTCGCTTTTGTCTTACTACAACGCTGAAAATAATCGAGCTAGAAGTTTAGCAGGTTTTCAAGAGAGACTCGAAGTTGCCATTTTAGCTTATAATATGGCATATTGTCTAGAACGATTTAACTAGCACCACGCGTGATCATAATATATAATCTCAACTTCTGGATGTTTCTTAATATAATCGGAAAATGACTCCAAATATTCATGGGTCATACCAGGGCCACCATGAAGAAGCAACATCTTAATTGGACCTTAACCTTCACGTCTGGTCCATACATGATAATCGTCTTGCAATGTTACAATTTTAGTTTCAGCTGACATGCTATTACCTCCTACTCAATCTGTTTACTTATATTATAGAAGATAAATTTATATATGCGCTTTCTTTTTGCTATAAAAAAAGTCTCTTGACTAAGTCAAAATAGCCTAATCAAAAGACGTTTTTAACTATCTCCTACCTATTCGGCGTAACATCAACGCGTGCTGTTTTAACCTCGGACCAGTCACTGATCAAATTACTGTGAAGTGCACGAACGCGAACTTCGTAAACTTGGCCCTTCTTAAAGTCTTGTCCAAAATCATTCGTTGGATCATCTACTATATCGCCGCTTCTAGTTTTGCTAAAGAAGGTTGCCCACTTACTGCTACCTTTCAATCTATACTGAATCTCATAGCTATCAGCTTCTGGGTTAACGTCCCATTCAATGTTGATATATGGTTCATCTGAACCATGGTCATTATAATAGCTAACCTTAAGCGTTGGCGTCTTTGGTTTCTCATGACTGCCCTTTAAAGGAATATAGTAAGTAAACTTTTGATTTGCTGAAACTGGGCTAAAGCTTCTACCTTCTTCATCATTCACCGCACGAACAGCAATATCGTAAGTTTCACCGTTAATCAGTCTATTCTTTGAAATTGTCTGAGTTAAAACATCAGGATAATTGCCGTCAGGGGTGAAATTACTATGTCCAATCATTGATGCGGCATCAAGCAAAGGATCATTTGATCTATACCGTCTTTGAGAAGAACCATAAATCCCATAACCAGTCGCATTATCAGCTTTAGTATAATCAACCTTAATTCCATCTTCAGTTGAGCTAACCTTAGTCAACTTAGGCGTACTTGGAAGAGCATTCGTATCTTCGCTAGTCAACTTAAAGCTGAAACGACCACGAGCAGAACCTTTTTCTAGATAATAAGTCCCTTTCTCTAAATTCCAGGAATATTTTCCATTTTTTAAGGTTCCTTTGGTTTTCCATGGATTTAACGCATAACCATAATCTGTGTCCTGCACTATTTGAATGTCATTATTGTTAAAAATATTGGACCGACTGTTCTCATACACAGGTTGAACAGACATATTCATCGTTACTTTTTGATCTTTATCCAGCGTAAATTTATATCTATTCATCGTATTCAGCTTTTCAGTATGATACATATCAGTCATACCAGTAACCGTCTGTCCTATTTTTATTGGGATAGCTGAGGTAAAACGCGTTTCTAACGGATAAGTTTTATGAGAGAAAGTCTCCAGCTTATTTCTGATCTTGGTAATCCGTGTAGCGCTAGTCTCAATCTTTACATTTTTACCAGATTTAGTAGTCAAATTGTAATGACCAGAACGCAAATAGAAGACTTTGGTATCCTTGTTTTTACCCTTATAAGGGATGCATTCCCAATTTGAAGTATTAAGGATCTTATATTTTGCCTTAGTGGCAACAGTTAATCTGGTTGGTGCTTTGAAATAGAAACGGTATTGATTGCCTTTTCTCACATAGCTGGTTGCATTATCAGAAATTGGTACTGTTGCAGCTTGAACGTTAGTATTCAAACTAAATAGCAATGCACCAGCAGCTACTGCACCAATTAAATAGCCTCTCCTCTTCATAATTTTAACCTTCTTCTGCTTAATAATCCTCAAGTTCTTCAAGTTGACCATCAGCCGACTGATAAGCCTTCTTGACTTGATCTAACTTGAGTTCAGGGATAAAGTTCATTGTCTTAGCTGGATTTAACACATCAAGCAATTGAACTCGCATCATCTTATCAATCTTTAATTCCTTTTCAGGCAATTTCAAGATTGTATTCATATCTTTCATGCTATTATACTTTTCAACTGTCTTGTTTACTTCGCTAGCTAAATAAAGCCAAGTACGATAATCAACTGTTACAACCTCATTCTCTGGAACTACAAGTTCCAACAAAATTTCACCGGCATCCGGCATTTCGGTTACATGCTCTGGAAATGGTGTACAAGAGATCGGTATCTTTTTAGCCAAAATTGGCTTCTTTGCTTCTGGCAACGTATCTTTAATAATCTTTTGCAACAGATATTGTTCAAGATAGATATTCTTGAAATATTGATCTTGTGTACGAATCGCATTAAGTAAATATGATTGCTCATCAATGCTGATCTTGCCGTTCTGTCTTAAATCCGTCCAACCTTTTTGACTAATTGTATACTGTAAAGTTAATGTTTTCATTTTATCTTCCTTGTTAACGTATTTCTTATATTTATTATAACAAAAAGCCAGCACACTATAGCATTCCATAGTATGCTGACTCTTTAATTTAAGTTAGATTTTTTACCTATTAAAATTTAGAATTAGATCAATCAAATCCTGTACTTTCTGCAGATCAGCAGAGCTAATCACTTTTACTTCATTTGGTATTTCGAAATGAGCATAATAATCAACAAAACGTTGAATGATATCCATATTTACTGAATATTGCCGATCCCGATTACGTTGGTTGAGAATTTTTAACGCATGAGTTAATGATTCCTCACTTAGTGGATCATTGGCATCCAGTAGTGGTTTAAAACAATCGATCACATACACTTGATAATTATCCGGTACTCTTTTCAAGATATCATTAATTGGATTAAATCCATGCCCGCCTAAATTTGTATTATCGACAATAGTTGGTAGGCCATTTTGTAACCGTGTTTGCAGTATTTGATTAAAAATTTGCCATACGATTTTCTCAGTTTGATTCACAAAGTTGATTTGGGGATGCCCATTATTTGAATTAATTCCATTTAAACGAATTCTTATCTCATCAGCTGAGATAGTATAGTTTTGTAAATCGTTCATCTTAATGAAACTAGATTTACCTGAAGCTTGTGGCCCCAACATTAAGATTAACGGTATCCTTTTCATATTATTGGTCATCTTGGTAATACAAATCCGTCAACTACCCTAGACTGAAGTCTAGGGCTTAGTGGCTCGTTAGCTTGCGCTAAC
>OLRR01001254.1_pt1 | contig 16632 bp, 13 predicted proteins | sample 1671941 | NCBI WGS metagenome assembly OLRR01 (sample SAMEA3136628, study PRJEB25190) | human gut metagenome
CAGAATGAAAAATTCGCGGCGCATCTTGGCGCATTTTCATCTGGAAATAGTATTACTTCAGATACTGCACCGCCAGAATCACAACGCCCAGCACCACCAAAACCACGCCGACTACCCGGTTGAGCGTCTCCGGTTTCGATTTGTTCGCAATTTTCGCGGCAATCTGCGCGAACAGCAGCGTGAACGCCATGCACAGCGCCAGTGTCCAGCCGTCCGGCAATCCGCCGATGGTGAAGTGGCTGACCGCGCCCGTCAGCGCCGTGAACGCCATGATGAACACACTCGTGCCGACGGCGGTTTTCAGCTCGTAGCCCATGACGGAGGTCAGAATCAGCAGCATCATCATGCCGCCGCCCGCGCCGACGAAGCCGCAAATCATGCCGATGAACGCGCCGCAGACGATCGACTGCACCATGCGCTCCTTTTTGCTCACGTTCTGCATGGCTTCGCGCGTCGTCATCACCGGGCGGATGATGAACTTGATGCCCAGCAGCATCGTCATCAATACGCTGAAGCTGCCCATCGTTCGGCTCGGCACAAGGCTTGCGACGTAGCTGCCTACGACCGTGAACGCCAGCACCGCCGCCATCATCAGCAAGCCGTTGCGAATGTCGAGATTCTTGTTTTTGCCGTATGTCCACGCGCTTGCGGCACTCGCCAGCACGTCGCTCGCCAGCGCAATGCCGACCGCCTCATACGGCTCCATGCCCAAGAACGTAATCAGCATCGGGCTGATGACCGCCGCGGCGCTCATGCCCGCGAATCCCGTGCCTAAGCCAGCGCCTAAGCCTGCCAGCAGGCATACCAGCACTTTTTCCACCATGAGGAACGCCTTCCTTCTGTCGATTCTTATGCACATTGTAGCGGATTCGTGTGTACTCAGCATGAACATTGCGGACGAAAATGCAAAATTCGCGCATCAGGCGAAAATCCGCCGCTGATGGCTGGAAAATTCCGCAAGAAGCCGCGAAAACGCTTGTGCAAACGCGCATTTCGGGCTATACTACCCTCATCAGCAGAAGGAGGATAAGCATCATGTGTACCGCGATTCGCCTGACCACGCGCGACCACTATTTCGGCAGAAACCTTGACTTGGAGTACAGCTATCAGGAGACCGTCGCCATCACGCCGCGGCGCTATCCGTTCCATTTCCGCCACGAGGGGACGAACAGCGACCATTTTGCCATGATTGGCATGGCGTTCGTCGTCGGCGGAATGCCTTTATATTATGAAGCGACGAACGAGAAGGGCTTGAGCATGGCGGGGCTGAACTTCCCCGCGAGTGTCGTGTATCACGACGTGAAGCCGGATTGTGCGAACATCGCCAGCTTTGAGCTGATTCCGTACATTCTGGGGCAGTGCGAAAGCGTCCAAGAGGCGAAAACGCTGCTCCAGCGCCTGAACATCACCCGCGACGGCTTCAGCGAGCAGCTCCCGCCGTCGCCGCTGCACTGGATGATTGATGACCGCGAAGGCTGCATCGTCGTCGAGTCGATGGCGGACGGGCTGCACGTCTACGACAACTGGTCGAACGTGATGACGAACGAACCGCCGCTGCCGCTGCAATTGGAGAATCTGGCGCACTATCAGGCGCTTTCACCGGAAGAGCCGGTGAATCGCTTTGCGCCTGCGCTGCCGCTGAAGGTGGGCGGACGCTGCACGGGCGCGATTGGCTTGCCGGGCGACTGGTCGCCGTGGTCGCGGTTCGTCCGCGCGGCGTTCCTGACGAACAACTCCGTCTCCGGGGACAGCGAGGAGGAGAGCGTCGGGCAGTTCTTCCACATTTTAGGCGGCGTGGCGCACCCGCGCGGCTGCGCCCACCTGCCGCATGGGTATGAAATCACGGTGTACACAAGCTGCTGCAACGCCGACACGGGCGTCTACTACTACACGACCTACGGCAACCAGCAGATTTGCGCGGTGGACATGCACAAGGTGGATTTGGACGGCGGCGAAGTTGTGTCGTATGAACTGAAAAAGCAGCAGAGGATTCATTACCAGAACTAAAAGCAGGGCAGGGGTGCAGAACGCATCCTTGCCCTTTTTGCTTAGCCGATGCAAATCACCGTTCCCGACGAGAAGTCGCTGGGCAGCAGCGTCGGGTTCAGCGAGAGCAGCCGCCCCCGCGTCGTCCGAAAGCGCACCGCCAGCGTGTCCAGCGTCTCCCTCGGCTGAATGGTGTACGAGCGCAAGCCGGCGCACGTCTGCCGCGTGCCGGACGGCGGCGCACAGTACGCGGTGCCCGCAATCAGGTAGCCCGGCATCAATTGCGGATTCGCGCTGCGCATCGCCCGATAGCTGACGTTGTGCTGCACCAGCAAATCCGCGTAACTCTGCCCCGACTGCACCGCGGACAGCGTATATCCTGACGGACAGACACGGGTCGGCGTGTCAGGCAGGGCGGGATATTCGCCGTCGTCCGGCAGGGGAATCACGGGCGTCTGGCTGTCATCGGGCAGGGCAGGGTACTCACCGTCGTCCGGCAGGGGGATGGCGGGCGTCTGCGCGTCGTCGGCGTCGTCCGATTTTGCCGGAACACACAGCACCTGTCCGACCGTGAGATTGTTCTGTGACACGCCGGGATTCCGCTCGGCGAGTTCGAAGGTCGTAATGCCCAGCCGCGCGGCAATCGACGCGAACGTGTCGCCGTCTTCAACCACATACGGCTGACCGCTGATGCAGGTATAGATGAAATTGGGCAGACAGATTTCCTCCCCGGCGGTCAACGTGGCAAAATCGACGCCGGGATTGATGACCTGCAGCGCCTGCACGGTGGTGGCGTATGTACGGGCGATACGCTCGGCGGTGTCGCCCTCCTGCCAAGTGTAGCTCTCCGCCCCGCGCGGACAGACGCGCCCGATGGCTCTGCGACCTTGCTGTTCCATGCCTGTTTCCCTCCTGTTTGCACTTTTCGGCGGGTTTTGCGCCCACCATTCAAAATTTATGCGCCGGGCAGTGGTTTCATCCCTTGCCCTCGCTGCTATTCTATGCTATAATGTTCGGCAGGTGTGCTGACGCGCCGATTTTCGTGTGCCTAAGTTTCACCAGAATCTGGTTATTTCCCCTGAACCCGACACATTTCGGTGCGCCTCGGTTCGGGCGGGAAAACGAAAGAAGCCATGATGCGTATACAGAAAATGTGCATCAATATACAGCTTTATACTTCTGCGACATCTGCGAAGAATGATGGAGGAAATTCCCATGAAGCATCTGCTGAAGCTCCTCGACCTGAGCAAGGAAGAAATCACGGAGCTGCTTGACCTCGCTGACCGCCTGAAGGCGGAAACCAAAGCCGGCGTGGAGCACCACATCCTCAAAGGCAAAACGCTGGGCATGATTTTTGAGAAGTCCTCGACCCGCACGCGCGTCAGCTTTGAGACGGGCATGTACCAGCTGGGTGGTCATGCGCTGTTCCTGTCCAGCCGCGATCTGCAAATTGGCCGCGGCGAACCGGTGGAGGACACCGCGCGCGTCCTGAGCCGCTATCTGGACGGCATCATGATTCGCACCTTTGCGCAGGAAGAAGTGGAAACGCTGGCGCGCGTGGGCAGCATCCCGATTATCAACGGCTTGACGGACTTCTGCCACCCCTGCCAAGTGCTGGCGGATTTGCAGACCGTGCGCGAGTACAAGGGGCGCATTGAGGGGCTGAATATGTGCTACATCGGCGACGGCAACAACATGGCCAATTCGCTGATTGTCGGCTTCCTCAAAATGGGCGCGCATGTGTCCATCGCCTGCCCGAAGGCGTATCAGCCGGATGCGCAGGTGCTCTCGTTCACCGAGCAGTACCCCGGCAAGTTCGTCATGACCGAAAGCCCAGAAGAAGCGGCGAAGGATGCGGACGTCATTTTCACTGACGTGTGGGCTTCGATGGGGCAGGAGGAAGAAAAGGCGGTGCGCGAGAAGGCGTTCCGCGGCTATCAGATTAACGCGGAGCTGCTGGCGAAGGCGCATCTGGGCTGCATGGTGCAGCACTGCCTGCCCGCGCACCGCGGCGAGGAAATCACGGCGGATGTGTTTGAATCCCACGCCGACCAGATTTTCGACGAGGCGGAGAACCGCCTGCACGCGCAGAAGGCAGTCATGGTTGCTGTTATGGCGGACAAGAAAGACTGGTAAGCAACACGCGGTTTTTGCCCCAATAGAAAAATGGAGGAAACGAGCATGAAGGGCTATCTGCTGCTGGCCAACGGTCAGCTTTACGAAGGCACGCTGATGGGCGCTGCGAAGCCGGTCATGGCGGAGCTGGTGTTCACCACGGCGATGACAGGCTATCTGGAAACCCTGACCGACCCGTCCTACGAAGGGGAAATCGTCATTCAGACATTCCCGACCATTGGCAACTACGGCGTGATTCCGGAGGACTTCGAGTCTCCGCGCCCGCGCCTGTCCGCATATATCGTCCGGGAACTCTGCGATGAGCCGAGCAACTTCCGCTGCCAAGGCAAGCTCGATGATTACCTCAAAGCGCAGGGCATTCCCTGCCTGACGGGGGTGGACACCCGCGCGCTGACCCGCGTTATCCGCAATGCGGGCGTGATGAATGCCGCGCTGCTGACCGAGAAGCCGGAGAATCCGGAGGAAATCTGCGCGCAATTGAAGGTGCTGCCGTTCCATCCGTCGATTCAGGACGTGACGTGCGACGGCGTTCAGCCCGCGAAGAAGCGGGGCATCCACAACGTCGTCCTCTGGGACTTCGGCGCAAAGGCGAACATCCAGCGTGAACTCGAAAAGCGCGGCTGTGCGGTCACGGTTGTTCCGGCGAGCGCGACGGCGCAGGAAATCCTGAACCTGAATCCCGACGGACTGATGCTGTCCAACGGCCCCGGCGACCCGGCGGATAACACCGCCGTGATTGCGAACCTGCGCGAACTCATGCGCCACCGCATCCCTACCTTCGGCATCTGCCTGGGGCATCAGCTGCTGGCGCTCAGTCAGGGCGCAAAGACCGCCAAGCTGAAGTACGGCCACCGCGGCGCAAATCAGCCCGCGAAGGACGTCAAGACCGGGCTGTCCTACATGACGAGCCAGAACCACGGCTATGCGGTGGACTGCGACACGCTGCCGGAAAACGCGTCCCTGCGTTTTGTCAACGGCAACGACGGCACCTGCGAGGGCGTTGATTATACCGATATGCCCGCGTTCTCCGTCCAGTTCCACCCGGAAGCGTGCGGCGGCCCGCTTGACACCCGCTTCCTGTTCGACCGCTTTATTGCCATGATGGGAGGAAATAAGGAATGCCGCTGAATCCCGATCTGCACAAAGTAATGATTATCGGCTCCGGCCCGATTGTGATTGGTCAGGCTGCCGAATTTGACTACGCCGGTTCGCAGGCGTGCCGCGCCTTGAAGGACGCGGGGCTGGAAGTCGTGCTGGTCAACCCGAACCCCGCGACCATCATGACCGACCATTCCTCCGCCGACCATATCTACATTGAGCCGCTGACGCTGGAAACCCTGCGCCGCATCATCCTCAAGGAAAAGCCGGACTCCCTGCTGTCCACGCTGGGCGGGCAGAGCGGTCTGACCCTCTCCATGCAGCTGGCGAAGGAGGGCTTCCTCGAACAGCATGGCGTGAAGCTGCTGGGCGCCAAGTGCGAGACGATTGAAAAGGCGGAAGACCGCCAGCAGTTCAAGGACACGATGCTCTCCATCCACCAGCCCGTCATTCCGTCGGAAGTCGTGGAGACGGTGGAGGATGCGCTCGCGTTCGCCAAGACCATCGGCTACCCCGTGATTGTGCGTCCGGCGTATACGCTGGGTGGTTCGGGCGGCGGCATTTGCCAAGACGAAAAGGAACTGGCGGAAATCGCCGAGAATGGTCTGCGTCTGTCGCCGATTACGCAGATTCTGGTCGAGAAGTGCATTTCCGGCTGGAAGGAAATCGAATTCGAGGTCATGCGCGACAAGCTCGGCAACGTGATTGCCGTCTGCTCGATGGAAAACATCGACCCCGTCGGCGTGCATACGGGCGACTCCATCGTCGTTGCGCCCGCGCTGACTTTGGCGGACAAGGAGTACCAGATGCTCCGCCGCGCTGCGCTGGACATCATCACCGCGCTGGAAGTCGAGGGCGGCTGCAACTGCCAGTTCGCGCTCAATCCCGATACGTTCGACTATGCCGTCATCGAGGTCAACCCGCGCGTCAGCCGTTCCTCCGCCCTTGCGTCGAAGGCGACGGGCTACCCGATTGCCAAGTGCGCCGCGCAGATTGCCATCGGCTATACGCTGGATGAAATGAAGAACGCCGTGACGGGCAAGACCTGCGCCGCGTTTGAACCCGCGCTGGACTACATCGTGGCGAAAATCCCGAAGTGGCCGTTTGACAAGTTCGTGTACGGCAAGCGCACCCTCGGCACGCAGATGAAGGCGACCGGCGAGGTGATGGCGATTGGCGTGAACGTCGAGCAGGCGCTGATGAAGGCGGTTCGCGGCGCGGAAATCGGCTGCGACACGCTGCGGATGAAGTCGATGGCGAATCTCACCGTGGATGAGCTGCTGGAGCTTATCGGCAAGTGCACCGACCAGCGCATGTTTGCGATGTACGAGGCGATTGCGCGCGGCGTGACGCTGGAAAAGCTGCACGAAATCACGAAAATCGACTACTTCTTCCTCCATAAGTACCTGAACCTGTACAACATGGAATGCCGCCTGAAAGAGGGCAACATCGACGCGGAGACGTATCTGCGCGCGAAGAAGATGGGCTATCCGGACAAGGCGATTGAGCGACTGTCGGGCGGAAAAGTGCCGATGCACCGCGACCCGGTCTACAAGATGGTCGATACCTGCGCGGCGGAATTCGCGGCGGAAACACCTTACTTCTACGCAACCTATGACGATGAGAACGAAGCGAAGGAATTCCTCGATGAGCGCCCGAAGAAGCCGTGCGTCGTCGTCCTCGGTTCCGGCCCGATCCGCATCGGTCAGGGCATCGAGTTCGACTATGCGTCCGTCCACTGCGTGTGGATGCTCAAACAGGCGGGCTACGACGTCGTGATGATCAACAACAACCCGGAGACGGTTTCGACCGACTTTGATACCGCTGACCGCCTGTACTTCGAGCCGCTGACGGCGGAGGACGTGCTGGGCGTGATTGCGACGGAGAAGCCGGTTGGCGTCGTCGCGGCGTTCGGCGGGCAGACGGCGATTAAGCTGACTCACGCGCTGGAGCAGGCGGGCGTGCGCATCATGGGTACGTCGGCGGATATGATTGACGCGGCGGAAGACCGCGAGCGCTTCGACGCGGCGATGGAGAAGTACGGCATCAAGCGCGCAAAGGGCCGCACGGTCATGACGAGCGAAGAAGCGGTGGCGGCGGCGAACGAGCTGGGCTACCCGGTGCTGGTGCGCCCGTCGTATGTGCTGGGCGGTCAGAACATGATTATCGCCTATCAGGACAGCGACATTGTGGAGTACATGCGCATTATCCTCGCGCAGGGCATCGAGAACCCGGTACTGATTGACCAGTACCTGATGGGCATCGAGGCGGAAGCGGACGCGATTTGCGACGGCACGGACGTGCTGATTCCCGGCATCATGGAGCACGTCGAGCGCTCCGGCATCCACTCCGGCGACTCCATTGCTGTCTATCCCGCGTGGAACCTGACCGGCGCGATGACGCAGCGGCTGATTGAGGTCACGCGGCAGATTGCGCTCGAACTCGGCACGCTGGGGCTTATCAACATTCAGTATATCGTCTATCATAACGAAGTCTATGTCATTGAGGCGAACCCGCGCGCCAGCCGCACCGTGCCGTACATCAGCAAGGTGACGGGCGTGCCGATGGTTGACCTCGCCGTCCGCGCGATGCTGGGCGAGAAGATTCGCGACATGGGCTACGGCACGGGGCTGTACCGGCAAAGCCCGTACTACGCGGTCAAGGTGCCGTGCTTCTCCTTCGAGAAACTGGCGGATGTCGATACCCACCTCGGCCCGGAGATGAAGTCCACCGGCGAAGTGCTGGGCATCGGCACGAACCTGCAGGAGGCTATCTTCAAGGGACTCGTCGCCGCGGGCTACAAGATGCGCCATCAGGGCGGCATTCTTGTTTCCGTCCGCGACAAGGACAAGCCGGAAGCCATTGACTGCGCGCGCAAGTTCGCCAAGCTCGGCTTCAACATTTTCGCCACGCCCGGCACGGCGCGCGCTATGCAGGAGCATGGGCTGTACGCCGCCGTCGTGAAGAAGGAAGCGCAGGAGAAAATGCTGGAAATGGGGCAGGTGCAGTACGTCATTTCCACGTCCAACAAGGGTCGTCTGCCGCAGCTGGAATCTGTCCGGATGCGCCGCAAGGCGGTCGAACGCGGCATCCCGCTGTTCACCAGCCTTGACACGGCGAATGCCCTCGCCAACGCGCTGACCAGCCGCTACTCGCTGGGCAACGTCGAATTGGTGGACATCAACAACATGCGCACCAAGCACAAGAAGCTGACTTTCACCAAGATGCGCGGCACGGGCAATGACTACCTGTACTTCGATTGCTTCGACCAGACGGTGGAAAGCCCCGAATCGCTGGCTGTGCGCCTGTCCAACCGCCGTACGGGTGTCGGCTCGGACGGTATTGTGCTGATTATGCCCTCAACCATCGCCGATGCGAAGATGCGCATGTTCAATGCCGACGGCACGGAAGGCTCGGTGGCGGGCAATGCCCTGCGCTGCGTCTGCAAGTACCTGTACGAGAACGGCCATGTGCGCAAGGACGAAATGGCGGTCGAGACTGGCAGCGGCGTTAAGACGGCGAAGCTGTTCATCCGCGAAGATCAGGTGTTCTCCGTGCTGGTGGACATGGGCTGCCCGGCGTTTGCTTCGGCGAAGATTCCCGTCAAGCTCGACGGCGACCGCGTGATGATGCGCCCTGTGTTCCTTGCGGGCGAAAAGCGCGAAATCAGCTGCGTCAGCATGGGCAATCCGCATGTTGTCATCTTCGTGGAGGATGTAAACCGCATCCCGCTGGAGCAGGTGGGTCCGCAGATTGAGACGGACAGCCTGTTCCCGGAACGTGTGAACGTGTCGTTCGCCCAGATTGTGGACAAGAACGACATCGTGATGCGCGTATGGGAGCGCGGTATCGGCGAAACGGCGGCCTGCGGCACGGGCGCGTGCGCGGTGGCAGTCGCGGCAGTCGAAAACGGCTTCTGCACCCGCGGTGCGGATATTGATGTGCGCCTGCCCGGCGGCACGCTCGTCGTCCGCTATCAGGAGGACGGCAAAGTCTGGCTGACTGGCGACGCTAACACCGACTTCACGGGGACTATCGAAATTTAAGTGGCAGCGGCATCTCGTTTTTCACGCGGGATGCCGCCCTTTTTGCAAAGGGGAGGAAATTTGCATGAAACACGTTCTTTGCTTTGGCGACAGCAACACTTGGGGCTTCATCCCCGGCACCTGCAAGCGCTACGACGAACACACCCGCTGGACAGGCATTTTGCAGGACGAACTTGGCGCGGACTGGCGCATCCACGAGAACGGGCAGAACGGCAGAACCACCGTCTTTCCCGAACCCGGCAAGAATTTCATGACCGGCTTGGGCGCGCTGCCCTACGCGCTGGACACCATGCGCCCGCTGGACGCCATCATCATCATGCTCGGCACGAACGACCTGAAGGAGCATTCCGCACAGGCGAGCGTCAACGGTATCGGCACGCTGATTCGCACGATTCAGACGTTCGACCAGCTGTACCCCGCGAGCGTGCCGCTGTTCGGGGATAACAAGCCGCGGATTCTGGTACTGACACCGATTGAGATTGGCGAGAATGTGGCGGAGTGGGACACGCTGCACGGCAAAGGGCAGGAATCGCGGAAATTCCCGGCACTGATGAAGGGTTTGTGTGAGTGGCTCGGTGTGGAAATGATGAATACGCAGGAAATTGTGCAGCCGTCGAAGGTGGATGGGATTCATATGATGCCGGAAGAGCATCGGAAACTGGCGCTGGCGGTGCGGGATAGGCTGTTGGGGCTGGTAAAGGCATAAGAGCTGCGGCAGAGGATAGTAGGAAAGCGCAACCAAGCTGGGCAGCCAATTCCAAGGAAGCCGCCAACAAAGGCGCAGGCAGCGAAGCGTCCCTGCCAGTAACTTTGCGCGTCCGCAGACGCGCCCCCAAGCTGCTCTTCCCCCAAGATTCCGTGAAGAACCGTAAAATTAGCAATGAGAAATGAGCAATGATTGCGTTTGTGCGCCAGTCATTGCTCATTTCTCATTGCTCATTTCTCATTGGGCATTAAAAAATCGGAAGTCAAGCCGCTCATTCGCGTGCCTGACTCCCGATTTTTTTGCTTTACTTCGTGTTCTTGATTTCCATCCACAGGTTTTCATAGATCTTGCGGAAGGTGTCGTCGATGTCGTGGAAGAATTCGCAGCGATCCTGAACCTCCTGAGAAGGATTCAGAACGTGGTTGTTCTCGTATTCCTCGCCCATCAGCTCAATCGCGCCCTTGTTGGGGCTGGAGTACCAGATGTATTCGCAGTTCATCTGCGCGATGTCGGGGCGGCAGAGGAAGTTGATGAACTTCTCGGCGTTCTCCTTGTTGCGGGCGGACTTGAGGATGACCGCGCCGTCCACCCAGATGTTCGAGCCTTCAGAGGGCACGAAATAGTCCAGATGGTCGTTCAGGTCGATGGCGTACTGTGCGTCGCCGGACCACATCAGCGCGAGCGCCGCTTCGCCGGCCACCATCTTATCCTTCGTTTCATCCACCTGATACGCCTTGACAACGCCGGACTGCTTCTGCTCAATCAGCTTATCCTTCGCTGCCATCAGCTCCGGAACTTCGCGGCTGTTCATGGAATAGCCGAGGTACTTCAGCGTGATGCCCATGCTGTCGCGGTAGGAGTCCAGCATGAACACGTTCTTCTGGTACTGCGTGTCCCAGAGGATGCTCCAAGACTGGTTGGGTTCGGGAATCATGTCCTTGTTGTACAGAATGCCGACCGTTCCCCACATATACGGCACGGAGTACTTGTTCTCCGGGTCGTAGTCGGGATTGCGGAGCTTGTCGATAATCTGCTCGAAATTCGGCACGTTGTCGTAGTTAATTTCCGCCAGCAGATCCTTGGCGATCATGCGCTCAATGATGTAGTCGGACGGGAAGCACACGTCGAACGCACCGGGGTTCGCCTCAACCTGCACAATCATGTCCTCATTCGTGGTGAAGCACATGTAGTTGACCTTGATACCCGTCTCTTCGGTGAAGAGGGTCAGGACTTCGGGTGCGATGTAGTCCTCCCAGTTGTAGACGTTGACGACCTCTTCCGCGAGGGCGGCGGGGGCGACGGTCAGCGTCAGGCACAGGAGCATCAGCAGGGAAAGCAGCTTTTTCATCAGAGATGTTCCTCCTTAAAATATAGTGGATTAGTCGTTATTCGATGCGGTGCGGCGGTTGACAATCAGCAGCAGCACCAGCAGAGCGACGAACATGAGCGCCGACAGTGCGTTGAGCGTCGGCTCGATGCCGCGGCGGGCGGCGGAGTAAATCAGCGTGGACAGATTCTGCACCAGCGGGGAGGTCGTGAAGTAGCTGATGGTGAAGTCGTCCAGCGAGAGGGTGAACGCCAGCATGGCCCCGGTGATGATGCCCGGCATACATTCGGGGATGATGACGTGGAAGAGGGCGTACATCGGCGTTGCGCCAAGGTCAAGCGCCGCTTCGTAGGTGTGTCGGTTCATTTGCTTGAGCTTCGGCAGCACCGATAGGATGACGTAGGGCGTATCGAACGTGATGTGCGCCAGCAGCATCGTCACATAGCCGCGGTCGACCTTCGTGAAGAGGAACAGCAGCATCAGGCTGATGCCGGTCACGATGTCGGGCATGGTGTTGGGCAGGTTCGTCAGTGTCATCATGAACGACTGCGGCCGCTTCTTCATGGCGTGGATGCCGATGGCGGCGAGCGTCCCCAGAATCGTCGCGACGACCATGGCCAGCAAGGCAATTGTCACCGTGACGGTCAGCGCGTTCATGATGCGCGTGTCCTGAAACAGCTCCGTGTACCAGCGGAAGGAGAAGCCCTCCCACTTCGCGCGGCTCTTGCCCGCGTTGAAGCTTTGCACAATCAGCACGACAATCGGAAGATACAGGAAGATAAGGATGAGCGCCAGATACGCGCGCTTGCAGAACTTTTTCATGCGATGCCGCCTCCTTCGCCGTTGGGGTCGGCCTTGCGCAGGATGGAGAGCGAAATCAAAATCAGCACCATCATGATGAGGGAGAGCGCCGAGCCGACGTTCCAGTTGCCTTCGGTCAGGAACTTCGCCTCAATCAGGTCGCCGAACATCATCGTGTTGCCGCCGCCCAAGACGCGCGGGATGAAGAACGTCGTCACCGAGGGCATGAAGACCATCGTGATGCCGCTGACGATGCCCGGAATGGACAGCGGCATGGTTACCTTCCACAGCGTCTGCCAGTTGTTGCAGCCGAGGTCTGCCGCCGCTTCGGTCAGGCGGTAGTCCATCTTGCTCAGTAGCGTGTAAATCGGGAAAACCATGAAGGGCAGGAAGTTGTACACCATGCCCAGCAGCACCGCGCCGGAGTTGTACATCAGCTGTACACCGTTAAAGCCCAGCGCGCGCAGCACTGTGTTAATTAAGCCGTTATCTTCCAGCAGGCTCATCCACGCAATGGTGCGCAGGAGGAAGTTCATCCACATGGGGATGATGAACAGCACGACGAGGGTCGGGCCGAGCTTGATTTCGCGGTCGGCCATAATCAGCGCCGCCGGATAGCCCAGCAGCAGGCAGATAACCGTGCACTGGAACGCCATCCACAGCGAGTAAACCAGCGTATCCACGTTGACCGTGCCGCGGGAAATGTATGCCTGTCCGGCTTCGCCCATGGCGTCCAGGATGATTTTGTTCGATTCGTAGTTCGAATCCCAGAAACTGCGGAAGTTGTCCAGCGTGAACGCGCCGGAGGAATCCGTAAAGGCGTAGTAGGCAATCAGGATGACCGGAACGATGGTAAAAATCATCATCCACAGCGCATAGGGCGACGCGAACAGGGAACGGTGCATACCGCGGTTGCGGTGGATGGTGATGGCAATCAGCGCGATAAAGACGCACAGCCCCGTGCCCATGAGCGCATACGCCCACCACGGGAGAGACAGGTTGCTCAGCATTCCGCATCCCCCTCCGCCGCGGGCGTGGTGTCCTCCAGCCGCTTCATGATGTGGATGTTGAAGGGGACAATGTTCAGCCCGACGCGGCTGCCCTGCGGCTGCATCGTCGTCGAATGCACCTTGAAGGTGTACGCGCCGGTGTCAATCATCATTTCGTAATGCACACCCTTGAACAGCACGCTCTTGATGGTGCCGACCATCTGCCCGACGTCCTCGCCGACGAGCATGATGTCCTCCGGGCGGACGACGACGTCCACCGGCGTGTTCTCGCCGAAGCCGAAGTCCACGCACGGGAATTCCGTGCCCGCAAACTCGACCAGCTCATCGTGAATCATCGTGCCGCGCAGCAGGTTGCTTTCGCCGATGAAGTCCGCGACAAAGGCGTTCGCCGGTTCGTCGTAGATGGTCTTGGGGTCGCCAATCTGCTGGATGGTGCCGTCCTTCATGACGACAATCGTGTCGGACATGGTCAGCGCTTCCTCTTGGTCATGGGTGACGAAGATGAACGTAATGCCCAGGCGCTGCTGCATGGATTTCAGTTCCAGCTGCATTTCCTTGCGGAGCTTCAGGTCAAGCGCGCCTAGCGGCTCGTCCAGCAGGAGAACCTCCGGCTCGTTGACCAGACTGCGCGCAATTGCCACGCGCTGCTGCTGGCCGCCCGAAAGCGCGTCCACATGGCGCTTTTCGTACCCCTTCAGGTTCACCAGCTCCAGCATTTGCCCGACTTTTTCGGCAATCTGCTTCTTCGGCAGCTTCTTCAGCTTCAGAGCGAAGGCGATGTTGTCGTACACGTTCAGGTGCGGGAACAGCGCGTATTTCTGGAAGACCGTATTGACGCGGCGCTTGTAGGGCGGCAGCGCGGAAATATCCTGCCCGCCGAAGAGCACCTGCCCCTCCGAAGGCGTCTCGAATCCGCCGATAATGCGCAGCGTCGTCGTCTTGCCGCAGCCCGAAGGCCCAAGCAGGGTAATGAATTCCTTTTTGCGGATGTAAAGGTTGATATTCTTCAAAACCTGCACGCCGTCAAACTCCTTCGAGATGCCGACGAGGTCAATCAAATGCTCTTTCTCCACCATGGGGGAAAACACTTCCTTCCAATTACTTAAAATCAGAACGACGGCGGTGTGGAAATCCACAGCACCTTCGCGTGGGATTTGCCCGCATTCATCAGGTAGTGCGTCTCATGCGGATGCAGGCAGAAGCTGCTGCCTGCCCGGACGCGCGTTTTCGTTTCGCCGTCCACCAGGAAGATGCTGCCCGACAGCACATAGCCGAATTCTTCGCCCTGATGCGGCAGAAGCTCGTACGTCCGCCCATCCTCGCCTAAATCGACCAGAATCGGCTCCATCGTATTCTTCTGCGCGTCCGGCACCAGCCATGTGATGCTGCCGCAAAGCTGCTCGTCCTCCTTGACAAACATATCCTGTGGTGTAAAGACGGTCTTTTCGTCCTTGTCCTCGCTGAAAAACTGACTCAGGCTGGAGCCGAGGCATTCCAGCATGTCTGTCAGCGTCGCGATAGACGGGGAGGCAAGGTTGCGCTCGACCTGCGAAATGAAGCCCTTGCTCAGTTCGCAGCGGTCGGCCATGTCCTCCTGCGTCAGCCCGCGCCGAATCCGCAGCAGACGCAGCTTTTCACCGATATCCATGGGGATGCTCCTTTCCGGTTGCTTTCAGTCCATATTGACGCAAAGTTCAGAAATACTAAACTGAAAGCCGTGAAAAAATGGTTTAGTGAAACTAAACCTCAAAGCGGGATTCATTAAACCATATTTCTTTGCGTATGTCAAGGGCTTTTGTCGATTTTTTCGGCAGAAAACGCAAAAAAAGATGAAAAGGCGAACGAAAAAGTCTGCAAAGCGCCTATATTAGCCGAAACTAATGGATAAATCACCGAATTTGGCGGATTTTTGCGCCCTCCGAAGCGATCAAAACAAACGTCAAAAAAGCCGCTCCTCCGACAAAAATCAGAGAAGCGGCGCGATTTTCGGTTTAGCGATTCTGTTCTTTCACTCGCAGAGGATTAGTCAGGCAGCGGCGCATCCAGCGTCACGTTCGCGTCCTTCACGAAGCCGTGCCAGCCGTTCACATCCACCTCGTACCATTCGCCGACCTTGTCCATCACTGCCAGATAAGCACCGACGCGAATCTTGTCCAGACGGCGGCGGCTCTTCGTCAGCTGATATACTGAGACGGTTGCGGTCGTGTTCGTCTTGCCCTTTGCGGACAGCAGACCGGTCGTGAAGGCGTCCTCGTCCGGCGTTTCGTAGAACTTCAGGCAGCTGTTCAGCACCAGCCCTTCCACGCCGTCGTACACAATGCGCGTGTACACATCGCCTACGCGCAGGACGGTCACCACGCGCCCGGCTTTGCAGGTCATGATGATTTTGCCCTTCTTGCTTGCTTCCTCGCGCATGGTGCACTTGCCGGTCGAAGGCGCGTAGATAACAGCGATTCGCTGGTTGTCATCCGCCTCCGTTTCCCACGAGAGGGAAGCGGTCGGCACGCGCAGGAACTCGCCATCCATGTAGATTTCGCTCATGGCGACACCCAGCGTTTGGAGCGATACCGTCTGCGCCTCGTCGCCATCAGAATAGGTGACGGTCAGGCTGTTCCAAGTGTCGTCAGGCTTGCGGGACAAATCGCTGGCAGTCGCGCGGCTGCCGGAGGGCTTTGGCTTGCTGCTGTTCGAGCCGACCCACACCAGCGCGGCGGAATCCACCCATCCGCTGGATGTGCCGCTGCCGTTCCAGTAGCGGACGTTGCGCATGTTGCCGCTGCGCTCCAGAATGCCGACGTAGGTATTCGCAGGCAGCGTGCCGACCGGGACGAAATCCGACAAGTCCGAAGAAGTCGCTGTGCCTTGGGTCACGGCGTAGAGCGTCGTTCCAGTGCCGGTTTTCCACTCGCACTTGGCGTTCCACTCGGCTTCCGTTTCCGCCAGCGCAGTTGTCATCAGAAAAAGGCAAAAGGTGGTCAGGAGCATCAACAGACGCTTCATGTTATAAAACCTCCTTCAAATCTTCATAAGTTTGTAATCAATATAGCATATCTTTGTGAAAAAGTCAATCGCGTAAAACGATAAATTTTGCCGAATGCGCTTGCAATGCGGACAGAAATGTGGTATCATAAAGCCGTGAAACCGATGAGAAGCAGGGGATGCGCAGAGTCGCCCGCAGCGAGCCGGAGAGGGTGCAAGTCCGGCGGTGGATGGCGCAGACCGTGGGGCTTCGAGGGCGCAGGGGAACGGCGAATGCCCAGTATCCCGCGACGGCTTTCCCCCGTGAACAGGATTTGAGAGGCGCAAGCATTTTGCGCAATTGGGGTGGCACCGCAGTCATCTGTCCCCAGAAGAGGGGATAGGATGGCTTTTTTTGTATGGCGAATCGCTCCCCGGCCGTTCGCCGCCTATTCTGAAAGGAGAGATTTCCCATGTCCGAAACGAATACCGCGCCCAAGCCCGAAAAGAAGCCGATTATCTTCTCCGGCATCCAGCCGTCCGGCACGCTGACGCTGGGCAATT
>OLRR01001259.1_pt1 | contig 16590 bp, 10 predicted proteins | sample 1671941 | NCBI WGS metagenome assembly OLRR01 (sample SAMEA3136628, study PRJEB25190) | human gut metagenome
TCTTGAGAAAGATTTTCAATTATCTCAAGAAGTGCTCTCGCATAATCAAATGCATTTCTCTTAACTGTCTTTGCTGTCACGACTGAACAAAAAACACAAATCCATATTAATAATCCTATAAAAACACCATACTTCGGGAATGGGGTGACAATCATTTCCTTCAAACTAAAAGAATCTATAACCATAAATTCCCTAAGAAGCAGAATAGCATACAATATTGTAGACAAGATTTTACATCCATATAAATTTCTCCAAAAATTATATTTTTTCAATTCTTGATACACTCTTGGGAATCTATCTCTATTGGAATTTGCATAGGTGCGTAAGTGTGTCATCGCACTAATATACTTTTTATCAGATATTGAATCGGTCTCTTCTTCTATTAACGACATAGGTAATGAAATATCTTCCAAACAAGTATTAAGCCATTGATGATATTTCACTTTAGAAACATCATCGATCGTATTATCAGAAAAACGCAAAATTATCGTTGTTGGCATTCCCCCTAATTCCTTGAACATCTTTTCTTCGTAAGTTTTTCCCCATTCGCGAACAATATAAGCAGAGAATACAATGAATATTATTGCTATCCCAGATGCAATGGACGTACTTGTCTCTGACCAATTATTAGCTACTATTCCGTTATATACTATTATCACTATCAACGGTAAACCAGCTACCATAGCCGGCATTGCTCTTGCCATAAAAACAAAATCATCAAAATATTTTTTTATTATTTCCATCAATCATCCCACGCCTCTACTTTCTGTTCGAACCCAAGTGGTTCCAATGTGGTCCATCCTAGTCTGTTTGGCATATCCCTGTGATGGTGAATTATATTACCTTTTGTTTGATATACCCTCACACCTCTTCTTGTAAATGCGTTAACTACCATTTGAAGTGGATGATCCGAACTATTGGCAACTGAAACAAATGCAGTTTTTCCAGTAGTTTCACCTTCCTCCACAACATCCCCAATTAGACGATTAAGGATAGATGGACTAATATTATGACGACCTCCATGATGTGGAACTTGAATAAAGCCTACATTGTCTTTAAGCACCTTCCCGATATTTTCAGAATACGTGATACTTTTATCTAGCGCGCGGATTCCAGCATCACCGGTTAATAGAAAATTATCATTTATTTCTCCATAGATAACAACACTCATTTCATTTTCCGCCGAAGTAGACACATTCTCACGTAACTTTTCACTGCTCCATGTTTCAATGAGATTCTTCACATATTGAGCAACACTTTCAAAAAATTTTAAAAGCATAATATTGGCACTGTCATTTATCAAAGGTGTTTTAGTTGATTCTACCAGTAACTCAAGATAAAACTCCTTATTGGGAGATAGTATTGTTAACTTATTATCAATAACAGTTCCTTGAAATGCTTCATATATTGGAATTTCTTTATTTTGTGCAATTTCTTCCAGGCTATTGATATATGGATATTTATTTTTTAAACGTTCAATGAGGCTGTTTTTTGTAATGCGGCCATCTCTTACTTTATCCCAAATATCATCCACATATAACCATGGGCGATTCATGTATAACGCTCGTACTTCAAATTTCTCTAATATATTTTTCAAACCAGAGGTGTGATCCGAATCCGAATGCGAACAGATAACATAATCGATCACCTTTTCATCATTCTCAGCAAAATAATACCGATTTAGATGCTGCTCCATTTTTTCACCATGGGCTTGCAACCCACCATCATACACGGCAATTTTATAATTGCCAAGTACATCTTTCCAACGTAAAACGATAGCATCAGCATCTTTTTTGCACTCATCACCAACACCAATGAAATCTATTTCGTAAGCCATATTTCCCTCTTTCCGCAGATGACTTGATTCTTCTAATAATCCGAGTCATTTCATTTTCCTTATTTCTTATATAATCAGTTGCTCTCCTGCAACTATTAAAAATAATGCATCGGAATGTTTATAGCTTCATATTATCATAAGACATTTTGTATTTCAAGTATATAACTTGTTTTCGGTAAAATAAAAGTCGAGCAAAAGAGCTCCAAAATATGAGCACCCCGATGGCACAAAAAATGAGCCATTGTCAGCACCCCCAATAACAGCTACCATTAGTTTGTGTCCAATAAACTAATGAGGTAGCAGAAAGGTGTTAAGAATGGCTCAAATACAGTATATCAAAGATCTCTACGAAAATGAAGAGAAAAGTCTACGAGATATTTCTCGTATCACCGGTCACAGCTTTAAGCCGGTCCAGAAATACGCGCAGAAAGATAACTGGAGCGAGGGCAACCTCCCGGATACTGAGCCAACGAGTTATCCGGTGCTGGGAGGGTTCATTCCCATTGTAGACGGCTGGCTGGAAGCAGACCGCAAGATTCCAAGAAAGCAGCGGCACACCGCTTGGCGGCTGTTCTGCCGCCTGCGAGATGAGTACGGTTTCACAGGCAGCTACTCCAGCGTAAAGCGGTATGTACGCAAGAAAAAGTATGTGATGAAAGTCCAAAACGCAGGTTTCCTGCCTCTGCAACGCATTCCCGGCTGCGGACAAGTAGACTTCGGTGAGTTTCTGTATTACGACTCTGTTGGACAAGAGCAGAAGGGTTACGCATTGACCATCTCGTTCCCGTATTCCAACAAGGGTTACACACAAGCCTTCCCCTCGCAGAATCAAGAGTGCCTGCTGGAAGGTATGCGGCGAATCTTTGAGCGCATTAGCGGCGTACCGCCCCGACTCCGTTTCGACAACATGACCACCGCTATTGCCCAGGTTCTGCGTGGAAATGAACGCATTCTCACGGATGGATTTAGCCGTTTTATGCTGCCCTACCGTTTCCAGGCCGAGTTCTGCAATCCGGCTTCTGGCAATGAGAAAGGCAATGTAGAGAACAAGGTTGGGTACAGCCGAAGGAACGCTTTTGTGCCGGTTCCCACCATTACTTCTTTTGAGAAGTTTAACGAGGACTACCTGTGGGACTGGTGTGAAACGGATGCCCAGCGTGACCACTACATTCACAAGGTTCCCATTCAAGAACTGTGGCAGGCAGACGCCAATGCACTGCTGGCCCTGCCGGAGTATCCTTTCTCGGTGTTCCGCTATGCTTCGCTGACCGTGAGCAAAACAGGCTTTGTGGTAATTGACACCAACAAGTACGGACTGTCTCCGGCGCTGGCTGGTGAGGTGGTACAAGCAAAAATCTTCTTTGACCACATTGAATTTTTTCACGACCACAGTGCTGCTGGCACCTTCCGACGCAGTTACAAGCAGAATGATGAGGTTTATGACTGGACGCAGTATGTGTCTACCCTTTGTAAAAAGCCCAGAGCGATTGAAAGCACTCGATTTTTCCACCAGATGCCGTAGCAATGGCAAACATACTTGGCATCTATGCAGGGAAAGGAGCGCAAGAATGCCTTACGGCTACTCAACGAGATTGTGAGTGACGGAAATGCCGACCTGTGCAACGATGCGCTGGAACTAGCAGCACAGCACGGACGAACCGATGCTGACAGCCTGCGCCAGTGTTACTACATGATAGCGAAGAAGGAATACCGCCCTGACCCATTGCAGTTGTCCTCTGGACCGACGCTGAACTACAACCCCAATCTTTCCGTCTATGACGAGCTGATAGGAGGTGAAGCTCATGTCTGAACAGATTGAACTGATGATGCGACAGGTGAAGCTGGGAGGCATGGCAAAGGGCTGGCGCTCTGTGCGGTATGAAAATACCGAGCAGTATGTGACAGAGCTTTTGAAACTGGAGTTACAGGAACGGGAAGCCAACCGTATTAACCGCATGGTAAAAACGGCAGGATTCCGCGTACTGAAGACGTTAGATGAGTTTGTCTGGAACTCTGCCATTGAACTTCCCAACGGCTTAACGCAGGAATACATGACCGAGCTGGATTTCCTCGCCCCTATGGAGAATCTGATTTTTATGGGGACGGTTGGCACGGGCAAAACACATCTTGCCACAGCCATTGCTCTGAAAGCCTGCCAGGAAGGGCGAAAGGTCCGGTTCTTTACCGCAGCCGGTCTTGCCAATCTTCTCTTGGAAAAGAATAACAAAGGAACGCCGAACAACTTCCTCGGCTCCCTGAAAAAAGTGGAGCTGATTGTGATTGATGAAATTCGCTTTGTCCCGCTACACAAAGATGCAGCCGAGCTGCTGTTCCAAGTAATCTCTGACTGCTACGAGCGCAAGAGCCTGATTATTACTTCCAATTTGGAGTTCTCTCAGTGGAACACCGTCTTTGGAGACAACAGACTCACAGCAGCTCTAGTTGACCGGTTAATCCACCACAGCTATATCGTGATTTTCTCCGGTGAGAGTTACCGGCTTACGCAGTCCATGAACCGACAGCGGAACTCTTTTTGAAAAAGGGCTTTGGGGCTCCAAAAGGTGAGCAGAAGGGCGCGAGTGTTTCGCGCACCCGACCCTCGCAAAAGGGCTCCAAAACTCTTGCAAAAAGGGCTCGACCTGTTCGCGCACCAGATGGTGAGCGTTGGAGCTCGGTCCATACAATCCTAAAAAGCATATTGGGTGTTGAAGGTGCTCACCTTTTTGACGCCCTTTTGCAAGACTTTTCTATTGACAAACACATATATAACTTTATTGCATCTCACTCGAATTCTATTCGGTAAGTATTATGCTGACAAAATATTCGAAAAATTTCAAAACAAGATAGAACGCATATGGAACACATCCGGAATAAGTTAGAACAAGTCAGTAATTACAATAAGAATTTTCTGTGGTATAATAATATTATGAAAAAGTATAGATAGGCTTAGATACCAAAAAGATTTTGGCATCCAAGCCTTTTTTCATTGCCTATAAAATATCTTGTAATTACTAAAGACCAGCAAAGCTGGTCTTTTTTTGTGCCTATTTCTCATAAAGGATGATATAAATGCCTGTTAAAAAAGAAGTGTTTTATCTTGGTATCCCCTTTCGGATCAGCGTCTATACCGATGGCCATGGCAAGCCGCGCCGACATGTATATCTTCTCACGCCTGATGCCCAAAAAAGCTTTGCTCAGGCTCCTTCTTTTCGCTGTACAGATGACGCCGCTCCCCAGAAAATTAAGCAAATCCAGCAAGAACTCCTTTTACAAAATCGTGACGCTATTACTGCCTGGCTTAAAGCTAATGCCCTTCCTGATGTGCCTCTTGCGCTTTACGTCTTTCTCGAGCAGGATCGTATCCATAATTCACTTGGACTTAGTCGTGCTGCTGAACGTCGTTTTAAGTTGCTCATACATTTCGTAAATATCTCAAAAATCCAACTTTTTTCTTTTTTAAGAGATTATAATTTTTCGAATTCACTCATTAAAAAATTTTTTTCTACTAAAGAGAACCAAAAAGATATATGGATTGCCTTAGAGCAAGTATCACGATTACTATGTAAAGACAACATCTTTAACGAAAATCCCTTTAGTGGAAAATCTCTTTATTTTACGCGTTCCAAAGCTGAGCAAGCTGCCAAAAATATTATGCCAAAGCATGTAGACATTATTTATTTTCAATGTTTTGTAAATAACTGTCTTGACAAAGTAGCAAGTGAGCCTCTCTATGGCGCTACTCTCCTGCACACCCTTACTGGACTGACCATCTACGAGCTTTGCGGTCTGAACATTGAAAGCTTTCAAGCACAAAACGGTACATATTCACTTAAAATTGACCATATTTTCTACCAGAAAAGATATAAAACACCTAAAATGACCTCACTTCTTGAAGAAGAGTCACAATATCGCTATCTACCACTTACCCCCTTGTGTGCATCACTTCTCTGTGAAATCTGCGCATCTCGTCTATCTGCTGGTGCTACCCTTGAATCTCCACTTTTCATTGAAATCAGCGGAAAGCGATTAACTCCAGAACACCTCAAAAAATTTGTTAACCCCCTATATAAAAATCTCTTTCATATCGAAAATCCATCTACTCGTACCAATTTTGTTCGAGAAAATTTTTCCTACTACGCCCGTCGTATCTGTGGCTTTACTGAAGCTCAGGTCGATGTGCTCTTAGGCCGCACACCTCAACGCACTTTTGAACAATATTATCCAGATTATAACAATCCAGGCGTTTGCTTTCACCTTGCTGCACAGCTCGATCGATGGCATCGCCAGCTTCTATTCCCCGCTACAGTACATGGTTCTCCTACTCTAATGCTCTTCCTCTCCGCAAAGAGCGATCTTACTATGCATATTCAAGCCCCTTATGGTGTTACGGCTACTTTCGACTATGCGCCGACTCCTTAAAAGTCGCCATATATTTTGCCCCAAACACGGTAAAAAATATTTAATCTATTGCAAACATAAAACTAAGAATTTATTTACTTTCTATCGTATTTTCCTGTAGTCGTTCACACTATAGTAAAATAATATCACTATTTTCAATATACTGAACTTTTCTCAATAAGAATTTTATCATTTTAGGAGGTTTTATGTTAATTCTGAAACAAATCAGAGCCAGTTCTGGTCGTTATCCTGACACCCGCACGGTTCCTATTATCTATTCCAAAAGAAAATCGTACTCCACCGAAACACCAGACCACAAGTTGACCACATGGGGTGTGTATAACAAAGTTCTTCTCCATATACAGAATAACCGCCTGTGGCAAGACAGCACCTGTGCAGCTTATGACCGTATTTTTAACTTGGTTATTGCAAAGATTTTTGATGGCTTGGCCTACCATCGGCTTACACTGACCGACTTTGAAGAATTGTGGGAAAAGCACCACAATCTTTTTGATAAATATAATGTCCGTGAAGAAACAGCAAGTATCATTTTTTGCTGTTTCATTACAGCCGCAGCAGCAGCCGGATACTCCGATACCACTCTTTGGGGCATGGGTGTAATGAATGACATAGCTGAAGATTCCTACACTTCCAATCGCTCACTTTCCGAAGAACAGCGTGGTAAACTGTTGATAAAAAAGCGACTTACCGCTAAATCCATCCCCCGCAAAATTGTTTTAGATTTGTATAACCGCTGTATTGCCATGAGTCATACGAACGGTGCCTGTATAGCCGTACTTCTGATGCTTATGCTTGGCTATCGTACTACAGAAAGTACCGGCCTTTCTTTCGGCGACATTCATAAAATAGCAGATGACCTATATGCTCTGGAACTGACACATACAACGAAGCACTCTAGCCGTGAACTACAATTCTCAGTAAAAACTTCCAATGGTTACCGTCTGCTTCCCCTAACGCCCAAGCTCTATCAGGTTCTGGAGGAGCGCCGTCAACAAGCAATCATCTGGCTAACGGAGCAAGGTGATCCTCACGCTGAAGAAACTGTTAAAAAACTGCCACTTGCATGCGTTGGCACAAAGTATGATCTACGATGTATGGACAAAGAAGTAAATGGCATTTTTAAGGTATTATGCGAAAAAGTCAAAATTGACGAAGCACTTTTCGAAGCAGCTCTCGCCGATTTACGTGAAGATTCTGCGCTGAACCGAGAGTACGAAGGTAGTCCTGTCGTATATCTAATGCGTCATCAGGCCGCAACCGAACTCGCAATGACCAACGCTTCCCGCGATGCAATCTCCGCGCTGATGGGACACGCACAGGATAATCCCAGTCGATTGACTGCAGATTACGCCAGTGCTGATGGGCAACGCAAGTTACTTCATATCCTCGAGCAGCGACCACTTTATCTAGATATTAACGGCACCACAGCAGCATCTCAACTCCACTTGTCCCCTCAAAAAACACGATATATTCTTGATGGCTCAACCGACATCATCCTGCATAAAGGTGATCAGCTGAAAGTACATCTTCAATCGGTCGAAGATAATCATCCATTTTCTGTTAATCTGGATGGTGAATTCACAAGCCGCTTCTGTGAAACTCTTACTGTTCCCTCTTCTCCAGAACCACAGCAGTCTATCACTACCTTAGATTATCTCCGTACTACCTCCCCTCTGCTGCATCAGGATGAAAATCCACAGAGCAACAAGTGGATCCCTGTCTTCGCTTCTTCAGATCGCCCTGCCTCCATTCCATCAGTTGTTGATTTGCGCCGTGAACCTGTTCCCATAGTTACAGGTCAGCCAGTTGAGGATTCCTTTGCGACTTGTGGCTCTACTACTCTTATTGCGCTGCTTGATAATGGTCAATTTATCACTCTTCCGTCTGATTATCCCTGCAAAAAACGACCACTCTCCGGCAAAAGACTTTTGGACAGCAAAATTTATAAGTCAAAAATTGCTCGTTTCCTCTCTTTTAACCATGCAACAGCCAAACTTATTATGTCCTGCGATGGTGTTATCTGGTATATTCCACAAGCTGTTACTACAAAGGACTTCTTGCAAAGCCATACATGGCAAGACTGCCGTACTGCCCTTATCGAGGGAGGGTGCATAGCAGATTGCATTGAGCAGGCGGATTCTCTACTTTGTATCGCTGAAAGCGGTAAGCTAGTACGCCTTCCGCTTGACAAAATCATCGCTATCAATCCATCGGGGAAGCAGTTAATTAATAATTTATTAGATTCCAGAATAGTTTCTCTCTGCTGTTGCAGTGAACACGACGATATTCTCATCGCCAGCACTTTCGGACATGCTCTGCATCTTCATGTTTCCGATATTACTCGCAGAAAAGGTCTGCACAGTGGTTTAGTCTCCGGTATGAACCTGCAATCCGATGATAAAGTATGCCGCTGTATTATCTATCAACCCAAACGTAATCTGATTGTTGCCACCTGTCAGGGTTATCTCCTGCGCATCAGTACTCAAAGTCAAATTCCTATTCAAAGTCCTGGTTCCAAAGGCGTATACCTTATAAACCTGACTGCCGATCAGCTTGTCGATATTTTGTATTCCGATGAAGCAGTTCTACTGCTAACGGATACTAGTCACGCTCATTGCCCAAATGTGTCTATCATCACTCCTGTTGCCCGACGTTCAAGTGGTGTCGAAAGCATCAAACTGGGTCGTGGAAAAAAGGTTGTCGGTGCAGTTGGCATGACTTTAAAGTAAGTGACTCAGGCTTACTAATAATCTATTCCTCTATATGAGGCACACCAAAAGTGACATTGTTACTGACTGGTTTACACATAGAGCTCGTCCCCAATTAATACACCAACTCCTCCGGCAAAAAAAATCAGGAAAATCCCCTCATTTTTTACCGGATTGGTTCTTTGCTTATAAAGAACACTTTTGAGGTTTCCTACCCGGAAGTTTTCTAAGTGCTTTCAAAAAGTATAAAAAACCGCTGATTTCCTACGAAATCAGCGGTCAAACATGGTTGCGGGGACAGGACTTGAACCTGCGGCCTCCGGGTTATGAGCCCGACGAGCTACCAACTGCTCTACCCCGCGATATAGATTTTATCGCAACTCTCTCTCAGAGTGCTTATATACTATACCATAGGATAGAGCAGTTGTCAAGCATGATTTTCAATTTTCTATTCGACAAATTCAGTCTTTTATCTCGCTGTCCTCTGCGGGCAGCAGATCCGGCAGTTCAAACCAGAAGCAGATACCGCCTTCGACGTTCTCCGCGCCGCAGGCGCCGTGCAGGGTATCCGCGATGGCGCGGACAAGCGACAGACCGATGCCGGTGCCGCCGGCCTCTCGGGTGCGGGCGCGATCGGTGCGGTAGAATTTCTCCCAGATCTTCGGCAGCTCCTCCTCCGGCAGACCTTCACCTTCATTGAACACGGACAGGCGCACGCTGTTTCCGGTTCTTGCCGCCGAAATCTCAATGTGCTTGCCCTCGGGCGTGTAGCGGATGGCGTTGGACAGGTAATTCATCAGCACCTGATCGAGCAGATCACCGTCCGTGCGGACCGTAATATGCGTGTTCTCATATTCCACGGTCAAACCTCGGTTTTCACACAAAACAGCGGTTTTGCGCACCGCTTCCGCACAAAGTGCATGCAGATCAATATCCTCGTCGAACGTCTGCTCTGCACCCAGCTCCAGCCGTGAAAGACTGAGCAGCTGCATGACCAGTTTGTTCATGTGGTCGGCCTCATCGGCGATGGTGTCGCAGTAGAACTTGCGGTCCTCGGGGTCATCGGCCACGCCAGCCGTCAGGCCCTCGGCATAGCCCTGAATGAGCGCAATCGGCGTTTTCAGCTCATGCGACACGTTGACGATAAACTCCTGCCGCATATTGTCGATACGCTCCTTCTCCTCGATCTCCTGCGCCAGCTGATCATTGGACTCCTTCAGCTCACCGATCGCCTGCTCCAAATACGCAGACAGACGGTTGAGCGACTGTCCCAGCTGGTCAATCTCATCGCCGTCCTCCTTGCCGGTGTACTGCATAGAGAAATCCAGCTCACTCATTCGGTCGGCCAGTCCCGCCATTTGAATAAGCGGGCGCGTAAACTGACGCGAGATAACATAGCCGCACCCCAGACAAATCAGCAGCGCACAGCCGCCGGCAATCAGCAGAAACACCAGATTCAGCGAAGAATTCTGTTCGATATACGCATAGGGCATATATGCGATCAGATATTCACCGTGTTCCGCATTCAGCACGCCGATCAGACACAGATACTGGTCATTATCGCGCAGACTGATCGTCATAAAGCGGTATTCGTTTTTACCCAAATCTACCCAGTCACGATTCTGGACCACGGACGCCAGCACCGCAAAGCTGCGGAACTTTTGCTCCATGTGCCCAAAATCAAACCCTACGTCGCCCTCCTGCATGGCAGACGAGGTCATCACATCGCCGTTATCGGTCACCACCGCCAGACGAATGGCACTGCGGCTCTCATAGCTGTCCAGCAGCGCGGCAACATCCGAGGAATCACTCGCGTAGCTGGTGCAGATGCTGCCGTAGGCATCACGCAGCTCGCTTCGGCGTGTCATCATATAGTAATCCTGATAAAAAAACACGTTGAGCAGCACCAGAATACCGATAAACACCAGCGCGATAATGCTGATCGCGGCAAAAAACTTAAACCGGATTGACCGATGCTTCAGCTTCATACCTCAAAGCGGTAACCGTAGCCGCGCACGGTTTCGATCATGGTGCCGCACTCCCCGAGCTTGGCGCGCAGCTTTTTGACGTGCGTATCCACGGTACGCAGGTCGCCGAAGTAGTCGTAACCCCAGACAGCATTGAGGATGCTCTCGCGCGACAGCGCAATCGCGCGGTTGTTCTTAAAGTAGATGAGCAACTCGTACTCCTTGGGGGTCAGGTCGATCGGCTTGTTCTCCACCATGACCTCACGGCGCAGCTCATTGACCGACAGCTTGCCGAGCTGTTCGAGCGGTGCACCGGCGCGGCCTTCTCGTTTGAGCAGTGTGCGCACGCGGGCCGCCAGCACGATCGGCGAAAACGGCTTGGTAACGTAATCGTCCGCACCACCTTCCAGGCCGCGCACCTGATCCGCGTCCTCGGCACGGGCGGTGAGCAGCATAACCGGCAGGTGGGTTTCGCCGTGCTCCTGCTCGCGCAGCTCCCGCAGGACTTCAAAGCCGTCCATCCCCGGCATCATCACGTCCAGAATGGCCATATCCAGTCCCGGACGGCGGTTCTCCAGAATATTCAGCGCTTCCTTTCCATCGGCGGCTTCGACGATGGTATGACCGTCCCGCTTGAGAAAGTCGCTGACCAGACGACGGATACGCGCCTCATCGTCTGCGATTAAAATAGTAGACAATATAATTCCACCTTACATTCTTATAATACCGCAAGTATACCCCCGGTGTTTGTTCGTTGTGTGAACAAAATCATGGGTTTTCAATTTTTGTTGAACAGGAGGTTGCTGCTTGAGAAGCGAACCTAACTTGCCTGCCCGGCAGGGGCACCGTACCCACGGCGAGGGGCACAAGAGGGATGGACACCTATGGTTTCCACCCCTCTTGTGAATCTCCCCGCTTCCTCTTAGCGTCTGCCTGTCATAGAACTGAGACTCGCCAGAGAAACGGCCATATTGTTTATCTTCCGTAGGGGCGACCAATGTGTCCGCCCATTTCTCTACCTTTACGCAGTATCAGATACTCTGCTGCTACACATACGGTTTAGTCTACGCAGGCGCGACACAAGGTGAATTGCCCGAAGGGCAAGAGAAGGTCCCCTGGGGGATACCCGTGTCGCGCAACTCGTTTGCACGTTATTGTGCACGGCACCGTTGGATTAAGCCGTGAATAACTCGTAGCTATACGGCATCCACAGTGCGGGCAGACTGCTGTCGGCTGTTGCCTTGTGCATGGTCAGCTTGACGTATTTGCCGTTTTCTTTACCGGTATTCGGGTCGGTAAACCGATAAGTTATTGACGCAAATTCGTTATTTTCGCCGTAAATCTGCTCGGAATCGCTGTCGAACCTGCCGTATTTATCGTTCAGGCCGAGGAAAGCTCGTGCTCCCTGTTCGGGGGTCTGGTCGCTTTGCAGGGTTTGCTGTATCGTTTTCTGCTCACTGTCGGAGTAAAGCGTAAACTCGAGTCTACTGCACAGCAAATCAAACTGCTCTGCGGTCAAACCCTGTGTAGAATCGGCCAGATGCTCCACTGTTGTCGGTTCGGTATTGGTAATATCCTCGAAAGTCACCCTATCAGCGGCATAGACCTTATACTGTGCTTCGGTTGTCCAGTCGATACGGCTGACATAGACCTCACAGGAATTATTATCCGTATTAACGGCAACCTGATACGGCTGGTCATGCTGTGCGCCCATATGCAGTACCGCATAATGTGCACCGAGACTTGTCAGCAGCTGTGCACGGCGAACAGTACCGTCCTTATCCGTCAAGTCGTCGAGTACAAAATCATCCGCAGTGATATTCTGCGCGGCAGTGAACATTTCCTTGTACTTGGCAGCAATCTCCTGATTGGACGGGTCATACTGCACATCGGACACATACGCCAGATAATAGGTCAAACCGTCCTTTTCGGCAAGCTGCTTGACCGGAGACGGATAGTTTTTCGTCCAGTTTTCGCCGTATGCGCTGTGCAAAACGGCAGTCGCATCCGCACGTAATGTCATAATTACACCGTCCTCGGTCGGGTCGCGGCTGTCATCGCCCATGGCATTCTTCATGCCGAACAGGATACTGTTGTCCTCCGGATTGCGCTTGGCGTAGCCGTTATCAACGAAGGACTGCGGCAGCTTGAGGCTGTAATTCAGCGAATCGTTGTAGTAATCCGTTGAGGTAATATCGCTGTCCTCGTTCTCGTCCGCACTGTCGCTCCCGCTTGTATACACCGCGGTTGCCTTATGCTGAATATGGCTTGCGTCCGTGTATTCCAGCGTGACAGCATGGTAGAACGGATAGCTGATGGTACTCGAGAGCATTTCGCCAAGACTTGTCGGCACGGTATAGACCCAGCCATCGCCGGATTTCTGCAGCGTGATCTGCTCGTCGATCACACCGAACTTCGAGCCGCCCTCCCAGTTCACCAGCCGATTGGTGAGCTGCACACCGCCGACAGGCTCGGTCTCAAATGTGAAGGTGATTTTATCACCGACAGCCAGATTCGGCATTTTTCCGCGTGCCATCGCAGAACGCGCATCCACACCGACGCCCAGTTCCTGTTCTCTGCTCTTGGCGGTAACAGAATCCACCATGCCGATCGGTTTCCAGTAACCAGAATCATTCTGCACCATCTGGATTTTGACCGGTTCACTGCCGTCAGCAAAGTTCAGCTGCACGATTTTGCTCTGATAGCCGTCCGTAGAGGTGACCTGCCAGTCGAGTTCCGTGCTGCTGATCCACGGGGTTTCCCAGTCGCTCATGTCCTGCTCCAGATTGCTGCCGAAGTAGTAGAACGCGTCCTTAGCGGCTTCTTCCGCGTTCAAGCGGTCTTTGCCACTGAAATTACCGACTTCATCAGGCAAATCCGGCCACGACAGACCGGTCGCATAGTACGTCCGGAACAATTCGCTCTGCGTCATGCTGTCCGTACTGAGTTCGCGGATATCGCCAATCACCGAGCTGTTTTTGTTCTCGCGGATGGTCTGCACGATGTACGCCGAGCGCGCATCATTCACGCCGCTGCCAGACAGACGGAATACAACGCAGTAGCTGCTTTCGTCATCGGTGGGTACAAGTACGAAATCCGTTGCAGACGGCGAGGACGGACCGTATTTCCACGTCCATTGCTCGCCGCCGGTCATAGCCATCTGCTGCGCGATAAGGTCTTTCTGACCGTCCGGCGTCAAGATCGGGAAGATATACTGTGCGCTCTTGTGCAGCACGCCGCGTGCGTACTGCTGCGCGAGATCCGCCGCCGTGCGGGAACGAACGCCGCTGCCGTCCGTCCAGTCCTGCGGCAGCCAGCCCTGACCGAACTGGTTTATCATGGTGACAACAACCTTGCTGTTATCCTTAAACGTGAATGTCACCTTGCGGATGTCGTTGTACGGTGCGGCATCTTGGTTGCTGCCTTCCACCTGACTGACCGCCGGAGCAATGCCGAGCAGCACTTCTGCCGCCTCGGTCGGGTCGCTGATATTGTAGCCGTTTGTGATTTTCCACTGGTTGCTGTCCGAGAGAAAATCCGGCAGACCGAGGTCATTCTCATACAACAGCTTAAATTCATCCAGAGAAGTCACGCGGCCGTTTTCCGGCACAATTTCGCTGTTCGATACGGCCCACTCTCCATCCTGTTTTGCAAAGGTCAGCTTTTGTACCACACGTCCGGGAATGGTTTCGCCCGGATTATCGCTGAACTCTCTATCCGTGATCAAATAGGTGTCTTTCCCATCCAGTTTGACCGTATAGCCGAGGTTTTCCGCCTCATTCGCCTGTTTTTGTGCCAGCTGTATACGCAGCTCTTTCGTTAAACCCTTATCGTTATCACCGACCGCGATCGTGCAGCTAAGCGAGCCGACCAGCAGCGCGATCATCACAACGAGCGCGACACCGCGTTTTTTGACCGACTTGTCAAACAGTCCCTCAAACCGACGCATGAGCGTCTTTTTGTCATCGCCGAAGCAGGACACCAAAGCCTTTCTCTTTTGCACCTGCGCAATAGCCGACCGCAGGATGGTCTCGCCATAGGCTCTGCGGTACGCGCCGTCGTGTCCGCGAACAACCGCGTCGTCGCACGCCGCCTCAATATCCTCCTGCGCGAATCGCTCGATCAGATGCACCAGCGGATTGAACCAGTGCAGGCAGCGTGCCGCCAGAAGCAGCAGCTTGAGCCACAGATCGCCATGCTTGTAATGCGTCAGCTCGTGGCGGAAAATGAACGCCGCATCCGTCCGGGAAATGCGCTCATCCGGCAAATACAGCGTCGGATGGATAAATCCGGCCAGCATCGGGCAGTCCGCCGCCGAGGATACCCGCAACGGGATTTCCCGGTCAATAACCAGGTCGGCGCACTGCTCCTGCAAAATCGTGTGCAGATCCGCGCGTTCGACCGAACGGGACGTACCTTTCAGGCTGTGTATCAGCCGGTAATAGCCAATCCCCTGCCAGAGTACGCAGGCAATCACGCCTGCCAGCCACAGCGTCAGCAGAATGTCGGTAATATCCACGGTCTTGACCGTGCCGGTGTCTGCCGCGCTGAGCGTTTGCGCCTGCGTGCCCGTCACCCATCGGGTTGGGTTCTGCCCAACCGGAAGTCCGGCCTGCCGAAACGCCGTCTGGTCGCTCTGCACCACATAGCTAGTGCGCGGCATGACCTGCACCGGCGCCTGCGGCAGTGTCAACTGCACCGGAATGAGCAGCCGCAGCGCGAGAATCGCCCACACCACACATACCATACGGGCCGGATAACGCTTTTTCATCAGCCGCCGCAGAATGAGCGGCACGAGCGCCGCCAGCGATACGGTCAGACCGATCTGCATCAGGTTGTTGAGCAGTTTTTCCGAGAATTGCAGCATAAGATCCCCTCCTTAGTGCGTCTGCCTGTCGAGGAACGCGCGCAGCTCGTCGATGTCCTGCTCGGTCAGCGCGCCCGCATCCGACAGGCTCGCGACCAGATTCTTCACCGAGCCGCCGCACAGCCGGCGCAGAAAGCCGACGCTCTCACGCTGACGGTAGTCCTTCTCGCTGACGAGCGGCGTGTACAGGTTTTGCCGTCCCTCCTTCGTGCAGGAAAGAAATCCCTTGTCGCACAAGCGGGACAGGAACGTGAGCACGCTGGTCATTTTCCAGTCCTTATCCGCGTGCTGCTGCACCTCGGCCGCCGTGACCTGTGTGCCCAGAGACCAGATGGTCTGCATGACCTCCAGCTCCGCATCGGGCAATCGCTTGTCGTTTCGCATAGTCTAACCCTCCTTTTATTCTACAAATGTAAAACACCTTTTATTGCTTATATTCTACAATAGTAGAAGATGATTGTCAATCCTTATTTCACAAATTCCCGCAAAGTGCGCTGACATATACAAATTGTTTACATTTTGTAATTTTTATTGCGTTGACAGTGCTGTTTTTTTAGGATATGCTTTAATTAGATGAGTTTGATTTATCAATTCGGCACGGATTTTTCTGCACCGGCTGAGTGGGGCACGCGAACTGCCGCAGGCGGGTTCGCCCCTAACGGGCGGGAGGTTTTTCGCTGAACCTCAGCGGGGGATTCGCCGCCGCTGCGGCGGGAACGTTGCGGCACCCGCCGCGGGGGCAAAAAGGAAGGGACACCTGCGGTTTCCCTTCCTCTTTGAACTCCTACCTTT
>OLRR01001266.1_pt1 | contig 16534 bp, 10 predicted proteins | sample 1671941 | NCBI WGS metagenome assembly OLRR01 (sample SAMEA3136628, study PRJEB25190) | human gut metagenome
ATGACGTCCGCTTTGTCGAGGACGACTGGGAGAGCCCGACGCTCGGCGCCTGGGGCCTTGGCTGGGAGGTCTGGCTCAATGGCATGGAGGTCACGCAGTTTACGTACTTCCAGCAGGTGGGCGGCATCGAGGTCGACCCCGTGCCTGTCGAGATCACCTATGGCCTGGAGCGCATCGCCATGTACGCCCAGGGCGTCAACTCGGTCTACGACCTGGTGTGGAGCTACCTGCCCAACGGCACGCCCATGACCTACGGCGACGTGTTCCTGGAGAACGAGCGCGAGTTCAGCGCTTATAACTTTGAGGTCGCCAACGTCGAGATGATGCGTCAGAAGTTTGACGACTACGAGGCCGAGTGCCACTCCTGCCTGGAGCGTAAGCTGCCGCTGCCGGCATATGACTGCGTCATGAAGTGCAGCCATGCCTTCAACCTGCTCGATGCCCGCGGTGCGCTGTCCGCAGTCGAGCGCGCCAACTACATCCTGCGCGTCCGCGCCGTCGCCAAGGCGTGCTGCGAGGCCTATATGGCCGAGGTCGCCGGAATCAACGAGAATGCCGATCAGGAAGGCGAGGTGGCGTAAGCCATGGCAGACGCTAAGGATTTCCTGTTTGAGATCGGTACGGAGGAAATGCCCTCTGCACCGCTGAACAATGCCGTCAAGCAGCTTGGCACCATGATCGCCAAGGGTCTCGACGAGGCCGGTCTGGCCCACGGCGAGGTCCGCGTGATCTCGAGCCCGCGTCGCCTGGCTGCACTCGTTGCCGACGTCGCCACCGCGACCGATGAGGTTCACGAGGTCAAGCGCGGCCCCGCGGCCAACATCGCCTTCGATGCCGACGGTAACGCCACCAAGGCCGCCCAGGGCTTCGCACGCAAGTGCGGTGTGGCTGCCGAGGATCTGGTCCGTCGCGAGGACACCGACGGCCGTGAGTACGTATTTGCCGAGAAGAACATTCCTTCCGCCCCGGCCACCCCGATTCTGACGGCCCTGTGCGAGAAGACCATCGCCGGCCTGCAGTGGCCCAACTACCGCTCTCAGCGCTGGGGCCACGAGCGCGCCACGTTCGTGCGTCCGGTCCGCTGGATCTGCTGCCTTTTGGGCGGGGATGTCGTGCCCGTGTCCTTTGCCGATGTGACGAGTGGCAACACCACGCGCGGCCACCGCGTGCTTGGTCCCGGTGACCATGTGGTCGCCAGCCCCGCTGTTTACGAGCAGGTGCTCGAGGACGCCGGCGTGCTTTCTGCCGAGCGCCGTCGTGAGGCCATCCTTGCCGGTATCGCCGAGGTCGAGGCTGCGCGCCCCGGCTGCCACGTCGATACGCCCAAGAAGGTCTTTGAGGAGGTCATCAACCTCTGCGAGTGGCCGACGGTGCTCGTCGGTACCTTCGATGAGGAGTTCCTCAAGGTGCCGCACGAGATCATCTGCGAGTCTATGCTCACCAACCAGCGCTACTTCCCGATTTATGACGGCGAGGGCAAGCTGACACGTGAGTTCGTGGTCGTCTCCAACAGTAAGCCTGAGAATGCCGAGCGCGTGATCGACGGCAACGAGCGTGTCGTGCGCGCCCGCCTAGACGACGCCAAGTTCTTCTACGAGGAGGATCTGAAGATCTCCCTCGACGAGTTCCGCGAGCGTCTGGCCAAGGTCGCCTTCCAGGAGAAGCTCGGCAGCGTGCTCGCCAAGTCCGAGCGTATTGAGCAGCTTGCGCTCGCTATTGCCCGTGAGGCTCACCTGGGTGCCCACCTGGCCGCCGATGCCGGCCGCGCCGCTCACCTGTGCAAGGCCGACCTGGTGTCCAACGCTGTCGTTGAGTTCACGAGCCAGCAGGGTGTGATGGGCGGTTACTACGCTATCGCGATGGGGGAGAACGAAGAGGTCGCTCACGCTATTCGCGACCACTATCGTCCCCGCTTTGCTGGCGACGAGCTGCCCGAGGGCACCGCTGGCTGCATCGTGGCCTGCGCCGACAAGCTCGATACCATTGCCGGCATCTTTGCCATCGGCGAGCCCCCGACCGGCTCTTCCGACCCGTACGCGCTGCGTCGTGCCGCCATCGGCATCATCAACATCCTGCGCGACCGCCTGCCGATCGACCCCACGTCGCTCATCGACTTTGCGCTCGAGCTCTATAGCGAGCAGGGTATTGTGTTCGACGCCGCCGAGGTCGCCCAGCAGGTTCGCGACTTCTTCCACGGCCGTTTGGTGAGCATGGCCCGCGACGAGAAGATCCCGGCCGACACCGTTGCCGCCGTTTCCGCGGTGCACATCATTGCCCCGTCGGTCTTCTTCGCCCGCTGCGCCGCCCTCGATGAGGCCCGCAAGAACGACGCCGAGTCCTTCGACAACCTGGCGACCGCTTACGCCCGCGCGGCGCATATCTCCAAGCCCGAGCTGGGCGCGGAGTACGATCGCGCTCTGATGGGCGAAGTCGAGCTTGCGCTTGCCGACGCCTCTGAGGCCGCTCAGACCGCCGTCGATGCCGCTCTCACCGCCGAGGATTATCCTTCCGCGTTTGCCGCGCTCGCCGCCCTGCGCGCGCCCATCGACCGTTTCTTCGACGAGGTTATGGTCATGGACAAGGACGAGCAGCTCCGCGATAATCGCCTTAAGCTGCTCAACCGCTTCGAGGCCGTTTTCTCCGGCATTGCCAACATCGGTGAGCTTGCCCGCAAAAAGTAAGCCAGCCTGCGCGTAAGCGCAAAAGGAGCCCCGCATGGATTGCCCGGTCACCGCTCGTCCCACCGTTATCGTTATCTCCGACTCTCTCGGCGATACCGCTTGTGAGGTGGTGCTTGCGGCGTCCGGGCAATTTGATGAAGGGGCTTTTCGTCTCTTGCGCCTGCCCAAGGTGAATTCAGTGGAGCAGGTTAAGTCGTTTGTGGGGCCGCGTGTCGATTCCGACCATCGTGATATCGCCGTGTTCCACACTATTGTCGATCCGGTGCTCCGTGCTCGCGTGCTCGACTACTTGGGCATGCTGCACATTCGCTCGGTCGACCTGATTGGCCCGACGCTTGCGGTGCTGTCGTCGCTTATTGGCGTGCCGCCAAAAGGAGTGGCGGGTGTGATCCATAAGACCGATGACCGGTATTTCCACCGCATCGCGGCCATGGAGTACTTTGTCGAGCACGATGACGGACGCGGTTGCGACGATCTGTCGGCTGCCGATATCGTGCTGCTGGGCGTATCCCGCACGTCCAAGACGCCGTTGTCGATGTATTTGGCCTATCAGGGCTACAAGGTCGCCAACGTTCCGTTGGCGCACGGTATGGAGCCGCCCAAGTCGATTTACGAGGTCGATCCGATGCGTCTCTTCGGTCTGATTTCGACCGTCGATGTGATTGCCGAGATTCGCGATAGCCGCCTGGGCGACGACTATGCCCGTGCCGTTGCCGGCTCCTATGCCGAGCCCGAGAGCGTGCGCAGTGAGCTCGAGGAGGCTCGTGTCCTCATGAAACGTTTGGGTTGCTTTGTGGTTCGCACCGACGGCAAGGCGATCGAGGAGAGCGCCTCCGAGATCATCGCTCACCTCGAAGAGGTTCAAGAGGCAAGAGCCCGCCGCGCCGCCCGCCGCGCCCAACTTGGGTAGCTAATTTGGGACGGGGCTATTTTAGCTACTCCGGCTGAGGCCGCGAGCTTTTTGGCCGATTGCCGACGGGGCAGCTAAAAAAGCCCCGTCCCAAATTAGCTACTTATGGTAAAGCGCTTTAGCAGTTTCTACCGCTTTTGACCTGCAATTACTCTGTAGTGGTATCTTCATAAGGTAACCACCTTTACCTACCGTTTACCGCTAGTTTTAGCACGTTTACCAAACCGCGTATCCTCTGCTCAAGCCCGTTCAAATCCCGCCGTATAGTTCCCTCACGGGCCGCATCCGGCGGGTCGATTCGTCACCACGGTCGTGCGCGAGAGCGCATGGAAGGGGAAGTATCGTGAGCGATTGCAAGAGGGTTTACCGTTTTGGAACCGACGCCCAGGGCACCTGTGTCACCGAGGGCGACAAGTCCATGAACTTCGTGCTTGGCGGCAAAGGCGCTAACCTTGCCGAGATGAGCCGCATTGGCTTGCCGGTTCCCGGTGGCTTTACCATTACCTGCCAGACCTGCGTCGAGTATTCCGGTGCCGGCAACGTGTGGCCTGATGGCGCACTCGATGAGATCGTTGCCGCCGAGGCCGACCTCGAGGCCCGTTGCGGCAAGAAGCTCGGCGACGCTCGTGACCCGCTGCTCGTCTCGGTTCGCTCGGGCGCTCCGTTCTCCATGCCCGGTATGATGGACACGGTCCTCAACTTGGGCCTCAACGACGATTCCGTTCAGGGCCTTATCGCCCAGACGCAGAACCCGCGCTTTGCCTGGGACAGCTATCGTCGCTTTATCCAGATGTTCTCCAACGTCGTCATGGGAGTCGATGCCGACTTGTTCGAGAATGCCCTGACCCAGGCCCGCCTGGTCGCCGGCGTTCGCGTCGACTCCGAGCTTTCGGCCGAGGACCTGCAGGAGCTCGTCGTGACCTTCAAGGGCATTTTCTCCGACAACGTCGAGGCCGCCGTGTACCCCGAGCTCGAGGTCGCGGACGGCAAGCCCGTCTTCCCGCACGATCCGGAGCTTCAGCTGCGCCTTGCCATCCAGGCCGTCTTTGGTAGTTGGATGAACGAGCGCGCCTGCATCTACCGCAAGCAGCACGGCATTTCCGACGACCTCGGCACCGCCGTCAACGTCCAGGCCATGGCCTTTGGCAATAAGGGCGAGACCTCGGCGACCGGCGTCGCCTTTACGCGCAACCCGGCCGACGGCACCAAGGAGTTCTACGGTGACTTTCTGGTCAACGCCCAGGGCGAGGACGTCGTCGCCGGCATCCGTAACACCGAGCCCATCGCCGACCTCAAGACCACTCCGGGCCTCGAGTCCGCAGGTGAGGAGCTTGAGCGTGTCTTCCTGACGCTTGAGGATCACTACCGCGACATGTGCGACATCGAGTTCACCATCGAGCAGGGTAAGCTCTGGATGCTTCAGACCCGCGTGGGCAAGCGTACCGCAACCGCCGCTCTGCGCATCGCTATCGAGATGGTCGAGGAGGGCCTCATCATCCGTGAGGAGGCCGTGAGCCGCATCGACCCCGCGCAGCTCGACCAGCTCCTGCACCCGCAGTTCGACTCCTCCATGAAGTACGAGGCGCTCGCATGCGGCCTTAACGCCAGTCCCGGTGCCGCCGTGGGCGAGGTTGTGTTCTCGAGCGATGATGCCGTTGCGCGTTCCGCCGAGGGCCACAAGGTCATTTTGGTTCGCTGGGAGACCAACCCCGACGATCTGAAGGGCATGGTCGCCGCCGAGGGTATCTTGACGAGCCACGGTGGCAAGACGAGCCATGCCGCCGTTATCGCTCGCGGTATGGGTACGCCCTGCGTCTGCGGCGTCGAGCGCTTCCACATTGACGCGGCCGAGAAGGTCGTGCGCATCGAGGGCAGCGATCGCGTGCTGCACGAGGGTGATATCATCTCCATCGACGGCACCCAGGGTATCGTCGTCGACGGCGCTGTCGATTTGGTCTCCGCTGAGCTCACTGGCGACCTGGACACCATCCTGTCCTGGGCCGACGAAATCCGCCTGGACGAGACCGACGGTCACGCCAACCACGTGCGCGTCAACGCCGACAACCCCGAGGATGCCGAGCTCGCGCTCGAGTTTGGCGCCGAGGCCATCGGTCTGTGCCGAACCGAGCACATGTTCCTGGGCGATCGCAAGAACATTATTCAGAGCTTCATCCTGTCTGACGACGAGGCCGTGAAGCAGCAGGCCTTGGCCGATCTGCTCAAGGTTCAGACCGAGGACTTCCTGTCCATGTTCAAGACCATGTCCGGCCGCGATGTTGTCGTTCGCCTGCTCGACCCGCCGCTGCACGAGTTCCTTGACGATCCGCGTGAGCTCGAGGTCGCCATTACCAAGAAGGAGGCCGCCGGCGCCAGCGAGGAAGAGCTCGCCGCCCTGCGCGCCCGCCTGCGCCGCATCGACGGCATGGTCGAGTCCAACCCGATGCTCGGCCTGCGCGGCGTGCGCCTGTCCGTCGTCTTTAGCGATCTGCCGCTCATGCAGGTCCGTGCCGTGGCAACGGCTGCCGCCCGCCTTATCAAGGAAGGCGTCGACCCGCGTCCCGAGATTATGGTCCCGCTCGTTTCCATTACGGCCGAGCACGTCCAGACCCGCGAGGTCATCGAGCGCGTGATCGCCGAGGTTTCCGCCGAGGAGGGCGTCGAGCTCAACATTCCCGTGGGCACGATGCTCGAGCTGCCGCGCGCCTGTATGGTCGCTGACGAGATCGCGCAGCACGCCGACTTCTTCTGCTTTGGCACCAATGACCTCACCCAGACAACCTTCGGCTTCTCCCGCGACGATGCCGAGGCCAAGTTCATCCCGCTGTACATGCACAAGAAGATTCTGAAGGACAACCCCTTCGAGACCATCGACTCAGCGGTGCTGGAGCTCGTGCGCATGGCCGTCGAGAAGGGTCGCGCCACCAACCCCGACATGCACTTTGGCGTGTGCGGCGAGCACGGCGGCGACCCCAAGTCCATCAAGGGCCTGTTCAACGTGGCCGACGTGGACTACGTGTCCTGCTCGCCTTACCGCGTGCCCCTGGCGCGTCTGGCTGCCGCTCAGGCCAAGCTCGAGGCTAAGCGTTCCGCTTAACTGAGTCGCGTTCCATTTGCGCCTTTTACGCCCCCCTTCGCGCCGCCGCGCCCCCTGTGGACGCGGCGGCGTTTTACGTTGGTTCAATACATTGGCAACTGACGAGAGGACTGCGATGAAAAACCTCACCAGGTATTTGCAACGAGCGCGTCGGGGAGCACAGATGACCCTGTGCTGGGTGGACGTTGCGGTCACGGCGCTTTGCGGGATGCCGACAGCCGGTTATGCCCTTCAGGATGAATCGCGCGACGAGCTCTATGGCGACGTGGTCAACCCGCTCACCATTACGGTCAATGATCGCGACTGCACGTTTGTAGATATCGATGACGGTAAGCTCGAGGGCCGCACCTCGATGTACGACAACGTCTCGTTTTACACGGCCGCTGTTAAAAAGGTGCTGCCCAACTGGGCATCGCTTGCCTATAACATCCTTGGCTATGGCGGAGGCGACGACTCCAAGGACTTTTTGTACTGGGACCACGCCGGTAAGGGCTTTGAGAAGGACTTCGGTAAAGGTCACTACATCTATCTGTATGATGCGCTTTCGGGCGGCAATGGTGAGCATTCCGACGGCGCCGACAAATCGAAGCAGAGTGGTCTGACATCTGCAAAAAGCCTCAATGCGGTCTACGAGCGCTTGACCGACGATATCGCCGGCTGTATCGGTCACAAGCTGAAGGGCTCCGATTTCCGTAAAAACGTGCCGCTCGACGGACTGTCGAAAGACACGACTGAGCAGGACGTCATCTATGCCACCATTGCTTGTGTCGACAAGCTCGGCGGCACCTATCAGTACGATTTCAATGGCTTTGGCATCGCGTTCTATAACTTTAGAGTTCAGCAGCTCAACAGCGTGAACAAGCTTAACTGTGCGCCCGAGGACGCGCCGGGCTATTCCTTTGTTGATTCTAAGACTGAGCAGGAGCTCGTTACCTCGGCACTTAACGTCGGCTATGAGGACGCCTCGCAGAGCATCACGCTCGCCCGCGGTACCGAAGAGACGGTCGGCACGAGCACTTCTGAATCCACATCGTATTCCAAAGGCGGCTCGTGGGGAGCATCGGTGAGCCTCAAGGAGTCGCTGGGCGTGCCCGCAACAGCGAGCGAGGAGATTGAGACTTCGTTTTCGGCCGAAACCACGATGTCCCAGTTGTGGGAGGCGAGCAAGACCGAGGAACAGTCGATCACCACGACGGACAATCAGTCGGTCACCGTCAATATGACGATCCCGGCGCACACGCAGGTCAATAGCAAGCAGACGAGTTCTACCACGACGCTGTCCGAGGACTATGACCAGCCGGTGGGCGTGACGTTCGACGTGATTATCTTTAACATGAACGGCGAGTGCTACGATGACAACGCCGCCGTGCAGGAGTTCCATACCGCCGGTTATGACCAGCGCTCGTTCTACACCACCTTTGGCGATCAGTCGACCGACGCCGTGCAGAACCTGTTCCTGCGCGCAATCGCCCATCGTGGCGACGACGGCTACGATACCACCGCCGGAAACGTCACGAGCTGGTCGCATCGCACCAACAACCACATGGTGCGCGCCATCGATTGGAATTCGGTCCTGGCCGATCGCGAGGTGCCTTCGCGCAACGGCGGCGCCCCGCGCACGTGCAATGTGCTCAACGACATGGCCGCCACCTACCCCATGTCCATTACGGGTTCCAATTTGTCGTTTGAGTCGGTGACGGTCGATACGCAGCTGGGCACGCCGCAGCCTATTAAGCCCATCTCCAAGATTCTCGTGTCGCTTCAGACCGATAAGACCCGAAGGCTTACGGTTGGAGACGAAGACCCCATCTCTTCCTATCGCGTGCGTGCAAGGGACGAGGACGATGTTGACTACTACGGCTTTGTGAAGTCGTCGGGTGACTGGCGCGTGGTGGACAAGAAGGGCAAGGAGTGTAAGTCTGACGTCATCGAGATTCAGACCGACCCTGTCACGCACGAACAGGTTGTGGTAGGCAAAAAGGCCGGTACCGCCTACGTAAAGTACTTTATCCCCGAGGACACCTATGTGGACGTGAACGGGCATGTCTCGACCAATGACGAGATTGACGCCGCGGCCTATAAATATAAGGTAAGTGACGTGGCGCCCGAGCCGTTTAACGGCAGCATCAAACTCGAGGGCTCGGCTCAGGCCGTCGTCGGCGTCGAGGAGAACCTTAACGGCATCGAAGGCCTGACAGCTACGGTCTATGACACGACGGGCAAGGAAGTCGATAGAGTCTGCAGCTGGGAGGCCCAGGAGCTCGAGAGCAAGGGCATTTCGGTCGCGACAGACGGCACGATGATTATTTCGCAACCGGGCACCTTCCATGTTCGCGCCTTTATTGACGGCGTGTATTCCGATTGGGCCGAGGTCATCGCCGCACCCGAACCGGTCGACCTGATGACGACCGTGGTCGAGACGCCGGTGAGCGTTACGTCCGTTTCTTCGGGGGATTCTTCGGCATCGACGGATAGCACGGCTTCTGCCCAGGGAGAGCGGGCCGGTTCCGATGCGAACGCGGCCGAGTCTGCTCCGGCGAGCGACGATGCCACTGCAGTGACTGACGACACCACGCCCGCTGCCGCGAAGGATGCTTCGCCGATTCCTACGGGCCTCGTTACCGTTTTGACCGATATCTGCCGCTACGGCATCGATCACGGTCTCATCAGCACATCAAACAAGAAAGAGATGACCAAGCAGGACTTCGACATCTTAGGCATCCTGTTCCTGATGGCGGACAGCCAGGACCTGGTGCCCCAAGACGCCGAGGACGCGATGAGCGAATGGGTCCATGACAACTATAATGACGAAGAGCTTGCCACCTGGAAGCAGCATGCGCTTTCGGTGTTGCTCGAATACGGCTATATTGCGCCCGGAACGACCGTGACGACGCCGACGACTGATGCTGCGGCCGGCGCATAAGTGCAGAAAGAGTGCGTGTTTTTGTCTTTTTGCGCACGGGCAAAATAGTTCTTGCAGCCAAGGTTGTGGCGTGTATACTCGAATACGTTTGTTCAACTACGTGCCGGCCAAGGTGGTACGGCACCTCTAGAAGAGTAAGGAATTGCACATGGATTACATCCGCGCAATCGAGCGTCAGCAGATCCGCGAGGACATCCCGCAGGTCCGCGTTGCCGACAACGTCAAGGTCCACTACCGCATTAAGGAAGGCGACCGCGAGCGCATCCAGGTTTTCCAGGGTGACGTCATCCGCATGGCCGGCGCCGGTGCCCGTGAGACCTTCACCGTCCGCAAGATTTCCTTCGGTGTCGGTGTTGAGCGTACCTTCCCGCTTCACAGCCCCAAGATCGCCAAGCTCGAGGTCGTTCGTCATGGTCGCGTCCGTCGCGCCAAGCTGTACTACCTCCGCGACAAGGTGGGCAAGGCTGCTCGCATCCCCGAGAAGCGCTAAGAAGATCGCAGCGTCTGTCCACTCGTTTGGACAAAAGGGTCACCTTCGGGTGGCCCTTCTTTTTATCTGATTTGCATGCAAGGAGGCCCCGATATGGCCAACATGACGAGTTCGGTTTCGGCATCGCAGGTTGCCGGCGAGCTGGCGAGCGCCACGTTTGAGGAGATCCCCGCCCTCGTGGAGCATTATCGTGAGGATCCGCGCCAGCAAGTGATCAAGGCTTGCGAGCGCGCTCTTAAGCGCCATGCCAAGGAACTTGCCGAGCGCGAGCGCGTCAACGGCATGTACGAGCTGATGCACGAGCTCGGTGGGGATGGCGTGGTCGTTGGTGTCGACGAGGTGGGTCGCGGCTCGGTGGCCGGTCCTTTGACGGTGTGCGCCGTGTGCCTTCCCATGGAACCGCGCGTCTGGGGCATCAATGATTCCAAAAAGCTCACGCCGGCGCGCCGCGAGCTGCTCTCGGTGAAGATTGCCGAGGTCGCGACGGCGATTGGTTTTTGCCATATTGCGCCTGCGGATATCGATGATATGGGCATGGCCCGCGCCATCCGCGCTGCCGTCGCGGGCGCCGTGGCCGATACGGGGCTCGAGCCCGATTGCGTGCTTATGGACGGTAACCCCTTGGGCGCCGTTCCCAACGAGCGCGACGTGGTGAAGGGCGATGCCAAAATCGCCTGTATCGCCGCGGCGTCCATCATGGCCAAGGTCACGCGTGACGAGATGATGGTCGAGTACGACGCCGAGTATCCCGAGTATCATTTGGCCGAGTCGAAGGGCTACGCAAGCCCCGAGCACATCGAGGCCATTCGCAAACATGGACTTTGTCCGCTGCATCGTGTGAGCTTTTGCGGAAACTTTCTGCAGACTGAGCGTCTTTTCTAGGTCAATTGTGGAGACAGGGACCTCTGGCGTTTTATAAACCTGCTGGTAGCGGGCCGTGTGCAACGTGAGTGTTGCGTACGGTCCGTTTTTTGTCGGCATTTGGTCAGCTATTGGTTTGCTTCCGGTACTTACCCGCATGAAAGGTGCCCTCATCATCGGGGCAATGCAGTGTGCGGGAAAGGAGACCCCATGTGTGCCGCAAGCAAAAAGAGCAAGACGCAGCAACTCAAGGAGCGCTGGGAAGACGGCGAGCTCGACTGCGGGGCGATTACGCCCGAGTTTATCAAGGGGCTCAGTCCCCGCGAGCTCGGCATGCTGGGCGAGCTGATCACCATCGATTACTTTAACGAGCGTGGATACACCTTGTTGGAGCAGGGCTATCGTTGCATTGAGGGTGAAGCCGATCTGGTGCTGCTCGATGAGCTCGACGATGTCGTTGTGATGGCCGAGGTCAAGACGAGACGCGTCGCCCTGGATTGCACCACGCGGGTCTTTCCCGAGGAGGCCGTGGACGCCCAAAAGCAGCGTCGGTATCGCCGTATCGCAAGTTGCTATCTCATGGAGCACTATCCGCTCAGGTCGATTCGCTTCGATGCCGTGGGCGTCACCATCCGCGGCGGGCATGTCGCCGAGATCGAGCATCAGTACAATGCGTTCGATTGGCAGGTGTCGTGATGGCGTTCGAGACGTTTGCCGTGCATGCGGCCTGCATCCGCGGCGTCGAGGCAATTCCCGTTACCGTCGAGGTCTCGCTTGCCGGTGGCGTTCCGGGCATCCAGATGCTCGGCATTCCGAGTATGGAGGTGATGGAGTCGCGCGGGCGTATCCGGTGCGCCATGCGCTCGGCCGGCTTCGAGATCCCTCGGTCTGGCATTACCGTCAACCTGGCACCTGGCGATATCCGCAAAACTGGCAGCGGTTTTGACCTGCCGATTGCCATCGCGGTTCTGGCGGCCGATGGGCAGATTCCCCGTGACAACCTCGATCGTTGCCTTATCGCAGGAGAGCTTGGCCTGGACGGCACGGTGCTACCCGTCAAGGGCGAGGTGGCGTTTCAGCTGTTGGCGCGCGATATGGGGCTTTCCTTTATCGCCGGTAGGTCCGATCAGCATGTCCCGCTTGCGGGCGTTGACTGCGGGTTTATCGACCACCTATCTCAGCTTGCCCATGGCATGGGGGATGCCGCACGGCATTACCTGGATTCTGAAGTGCTCGAGGCGACCTTTGAGCCCGAGCTCGATTATGCCGACGTGCTGGGGCAGGAGGTCGCCAAACGTGGCATGGCGCTTGCGGCCGCCGGCGAGCTCGGCTTGCTCATGATCGGTTCGCCCGGTTCGGGCAAGACCATGCTTGCGCGGCGCATGACCGGCATCCTGCCCGAGCTTTCTCTCGAGGATCAGCAAGAGGCGCTGTGCATCCATTCGGTCTTGGGCGAGAACATCGATGGACTGCTTGCGGGGCATCGCCCCTTCCGCAGTCCGCATCACAGTATTTCGACCGCGGGACTTATCGGCGGCGGGCGTCCGGTGCATCCGGGCGAAATTAGCTTGGCTCATGGCGGCGTGCTCTTTTTGGACGAGCTCGCCGAGTTTCCCACCGGCGTGCTGCAGACGCTGCGTCAGCCCATCGAGCGCGGGTACGTGAGGATCGTGCGCGTTGACGGGGCCTTTACGTTTCCGTCGCGCTTTCAGCTGCTGGCCGCGAGCAATCCCTGCCCCTGCGGGTTTTTGGGCGATCGCGAAGTGCCGTGTCGCTGCTCGGCGGCGATGGTCGAGCGCTATCGGGGCAAGTTGCGCGGTCCCTTGGCTGATCGCATCGACATGATGATCGACGTGACCCGCCCCGATCCCCAGGTGATCATTGAGGGCGCGGAGGGTATGTCATCGGCCGAGCTGCGCGATTACGTCGTGCGTGGGCGCGCCTTTCGCGCCTGGCGTGAATCCCGTATGGACGATGCGGACACCGAGGCCGAGGAAGATGAGTCGCGGTCCATTGACGGCGTCGTTTCGACCTTTGGGCTTGATGAGGCTGCCGAGAAATGCGTGCTCGGCCTGTCGAAGCGCACGCATCTGACGGGTCGCGGCATCGTGCGCCTGGTACGCATCGCACGTACGATTGCCGATGTCTCCGAAAGCGAACGCGTGACGCAGGATCACGTGCTCGAGGCGGCGATGTTCCAGGGAAGGAGGGACCAATAATGGGCGAGGGGACTTTCGAGCTGCATCCAGGTGATGCGTTGTATCCCGAGACCGTATTGGAGCTTTCTGATGTACCCCAGACGCTCTATGTGCGCGGCAACCCCGAGGTGCTTTCGACGCCCGCGCTCTCCATCATCGGTGCACGCAAGGCATCGCCGTACGGTCTTGCCGTGGCAGAACTTGCGGCCAAGGTGGCGGTTGAGGCGGGAGTGACGGTGGTCTCGGGCGGTGCGGTCGGCTGTGACCAGGCGTCGGGTTGGGCTGCGGTCAACGCCGGGGGCAAACACGTCGTGGTACTGGGGACCGGCGCCGATGTTGTCTATCCGCGCTCGAGCGCCGGTCTCATCGCACGCACGCTCGATACGGGCGGCGCGGTCGTTTCGATTTCGCCGTGGGGTATGGGACCGCGTAAGTTCGCCTTTCCGCGGCGCAATCGCGTAATCGCCGCCTTGTCGCAGGCACTCTTTGTTTCCGAGGCGGGCATGCCCTCGGGTACGTTTTCTACCGCTGAGGCCGCCATGGACCTGGGACGAGAACTGCTTGCAGTGCCGGGCTCAATCCTTTCTCCCGAGTCGCGCGGGACCAACTATCTCATCGCTAACGGAGCCTGCTGCATCATCGACGAGGAATCAATCGAGATGGCTATCTCGCGCATCTACGGCACGCTGCGTTACTCGCGCCCCGATGCACCTGGCATCGCCGATCTGGACCCCGCGCAGCAGGCCGTGATGCACGCGCTTATCGCCTCGCCGCTCAAGGTCGACGACATTGCCGCGCTCGTCTCGCTTGATGCTGTCGGCGTGCTCAAGCTCTTGGGCTCGCTCGAGCTCGAGGGTCTTATCGAGCGCATGATGGATGGAAGGTATGCGCCCTCAAAGTTTGCGCTTCACGCCCAGACGCCCTTCGGTCACAATGGAAAGCGTGTCAATTAGAAAGGTGTTTGCAGATGCAGTTCGATCAGGTGACGGTTATCGGTGGCGGTCTGGCGGGTTCGGAATGTGCGATCCAGCTGGCAGATCGCGGGTTTGCCGTAAAGCTGTGCGAGATGCGCCCCCAGGTGAGCTCTCCTGCCCACCATACCGATCACTTGGCCGAGCTCGTCTGCTCAAATTCGTTTAAGTCAACCCGTCCGGATTCTGCGGCGGGGTTGTTAAAGGCCGAGCTTGAGCGTATGGGCTCGGTCTTGCTCGATTGCGCCCATCGCGCGGCCGTTCCCGCTGGCGGTGCCCTGGCGGTCGACCGCGTTACGTTTTCCGAGCTTGTCGAGGCCGAGGTTGCCGCCCGACCCAATATTGAGGTCGTGCATGGCGAGGTCACGCAGATTCCCGAGGGCCATGTGGTCATTGCCGCGGGCCCGCTGTGTTCGCCCGCGTTGAGCGAGGAGGTCATGAAGCTCGTCGGTGGCGACGCCTTGGCGTTCTTTGACGCTGCTGCGCCAATCGTCGATGCCTCCACGCTCGATATGGACGTGCTGTTCTCGCAGTCGCGCTACGAGGAGCAGGGGAGCGGCGACTATCTCAACGCTCCACTCAACAAGGAGGAGTACGAGGCCTTTATCGAGGCACTTACCACCGCCGACCGCGTGGTGCTCAAGGACTTTGAGGGTGGCGACCTCTTCCAGGCCTGTCAGCCCGCCGAGGAGGTCGCCCGTACCGGCAAGGATGCAATCCGCTTTGGCGCCATGAAGCCCGTCGGCCTCACCGACCCGCGAACCGGACGTCGCCCCTGGGCGGCGATTCAGCTGCGTGCCGAGAACAAGGAAAAGACCGCCTATAACCTGGTGGGCTTCCAGACCAACCTGACCTTTGGCGAACAAAAGCGTGTCTTCCATATGGTTCCCGGTCTGGAGAATGCCGAGTTCTTCCGTTATGGCGTCATGCACCGCAATACTTTTGTCGATGCGCCGCACGTTCTTGACGGCACCTTTGCCGTGCCCGGTACGAGCGTGCGCCTTGCCGGTCAGATCACCGGCACCGAGGGATACATGGAAGCGGTGGCGACCGGTCTGCTCGCTGCACTCAATACCTATGCCGAGGCAAACGAGGCGGAGCCTGTTGAGTTACCGCGAGTGGGCGCCCTGGGTGCGCTCGTGGGCTATGCGACCGATCCGGCAACCGTGGGCTACCAGCCCATGCATGTCAATTTTGGCCTGGTGCCGCCGCTCGAGGACGGCAAGCGCCGCAGTAAACGCGACCGCTACCAGGCTTATGCGGATCGCGCGCTCGAGGCCCTCGATGCCTACTTGGCCACGCGTTCCGACTTGTTTGGGGGCGACCGGTCATAGCCTTTGACCTGTACGATATCGTCGACTCGTTTATCGCCTACATCGCACGTGTCGAGGGGCTCTCTCCCAATACGGTGACTGCCTATGGATCGCGGTTGGAGCGCTTTGCTGCCTGGTGCGAGCGTACGGGTGTCGATGCGCGTACGGCCGATGTGCGTACCGTCCGCGCGTATTTGGCCGAGTTTTCGCGCGAGCAGGTGGCGCCTCGCACCATTGCCGCGCATTTGTCGGCTATTCGGTCGCTCTATCGTTGGATGGCTGCCGAGGGGATTGTCGAGGGCGATGCGGTCTCGGCGATCGCGTCGCCCAAGCTGCCGCGCGACCTGCCCGGTGTGCTGACGACCCAACAGGTCGAGGCGCTGCTCAAGACGCCTGATACTTCGACGCCCGTGGGACTGCGCGATGCGGCGATGCTCGAGCTGCTCTATGCCTCGGGTGCCCGCATCTCGGAGCTTGCCGCGCTTAACGTGGAATCCATCGCTTGGTCGGAGCGCGTGGTTCGCCTTTGGGGCAAGGGGAGCAAGGAGCGCATCGTTCCTCTGTATCGTCGCGCACTTGAGGCGACGCGCACCTATGTCGAGGAGGGGAGACCGGTGCTGTTCGCCCAGGCAAAGCACCGCGACGCCGCAGCCGGTCTGCATCCGCTGTTTATTTCTGCGCGCGGTAATCGCATGAGTGCCGCTATGCTCAGGCGACGGTTCCATATGCTGGCGACGTGCGCCGGCATTCCGGCCGACATCGCGCCTCATGCGATGCGTCATACGTTTGCGACCGATCTGCTTGAGGGCGGCGCGGATCTGCGTTCGGTTCAAGAGCTGCTGGGGCATGCGAGCCTGTCCACGACTCAAATCTACACGCATCTTACGCCCGATCGGCTTAAGCGCGCCGTGACCCAGGCCCATCCCCGGGGCGAGTAGGCTGGGCGGCTCGCGTTGCGCTTAGGTGTGTGGTTTTGATTGCGGGTTGGCAGGAAGAGGTAATCCTGCTATCATTCATCGGGTTGCTTCACGGCAACAGGTTTTTATCACGCACGCGCGGCTACTTCATACCGTGGTGCCCGGGCTTTGGTAGC
>OLRR01001272.1_pt1 | contig 16466 bp, 10 predicted proteins | sample 1671941 | NCBI WGS metagenome assembly OLRR01 (sample SAMEA3136628, study PRJEB25190) | human gut metagenome
CTACAACAACTCCCTCCTCAGGTGTGACTACTGCTCCGTCACCCATCATTTTGCCGGCAAAAGCCTCATCCGGTGCTGTTGAGAGGTCTGCTGCAATTCCTGTCATAGGGCTTGAGATGATGATTGTGCTTGTCGGCTCTTTTGCATCGCCGGCTTCCTTTTCTGCTTTCACATCAGATTCCTGTGCTTTATCTGAAGCTGCATTTTCATTCTTTGCTTCATCTGCGTCTGCTGTATTATTTTCTACTGCATCGCCCTCGAAATGTTCCTCTGTCACGCTCGCAAGATAATCCTCTAAATCTGATTTAATCACTGTTACTCTTGGTCCATAGATAATCTGTACGCCCTGTCCCTTGTGTACGACTCCTGATGCTCCTGTTGATTTAAGAAGCACATCGTTTACCTTTTCAGGGTCAATTACTGTGATACGAAGCCTTGTTGCACAGCAGTCCACATCTGAGATATTGGCTTTGCCGCCGAGACCTCGTGATATGGTCTGCGAAAGCTCGTCTACAGTCGCTTTGTCGTCAGAAGCTTTTGTATCCTTAGCAGCTTTTCTTTCATTTACATCTGCCTTGGTGTAGAGCTTTGTCTCTGTATCGTCATCCTCACGACCCGGAGTCTTGAAATCAAACTTCTTTATAAGTAAGCTGAAAATAAAGTAATACAGTAAGAAATATACTATTCCCACCGGAATCACGAGCAGCCAGCTTGTCTTGGCATTGCCCTGCAATATACCAAACAGGAAGAAATCAAGAAGTCCTCCTGAGAAAGTAAGTCCTACAGCGATGTTTAAAATATGTGCTATCATGTATGCGCTTCCTGCGAGCACTACCTGTACTGCAAAGAGAGCCGGTGCTACGAAAAGGAATGAGAACTCAAGAGGCTCTGTTATTCCTGTAAACATACATGCAAGTGTTGCAGAAAGTAAAAGACTTCCTGCCTGTTTTTTCTTTTCCGGCTTTGCACATTTATACATTGCAAGTGCTGCTCCCGGAAGACCAAAAATCATGAAAATGAACTCTCCCGAGAAATATCTTGTGGCATCGGCACTGAAATGTGCGATGTTTGCAGAGTCAGCAAGCTGTGCGAAGAAGATGTTCTGTCCACCCTCAACCATATGTCCTGCAACCTCCATCGTTCCACCGACTGCTGTCTGCCAGAACGGCATGTAAAATACATGGTGCAGTCCGAATGGAATAAGAGCACGCTTTATGATACCAAAGAGCAGTGTTCCGAAATATCCTGTTCCTGTCACCACTCCGCCGAGTGCATAGATTCCGTTCTGCACTGTCGGCCAGATAAAGTACATTAGGATTCCTACAAACAGATATGCCACGGTTGAGATGATAGGCACAAATCTTGTTCCACCGAAAAATGACAATGCATTCGGCAACTCAATCTTGTAGAAACGGTTGTGCAGTGCTGCCACTCCCAGTCCTACAATAATTCCGCCAAACACACCCATCTGCAATGACTGGATACCACATACTGATGTGATGGTTCCATCAAGCACATCCTTTGCAATGCTTCCGTCTGCAAGGATTTTTCCGGAAATCTTGAGCATCGCATTGATTGATACATTCATAACAAAGTATGCTATGACTGCTGAAAGTGCTGACACCTCTTTTTCCTTCTTTGCCATTCCGATTGCTACTCCGACCGCAAAAATGAGCGGAAGGTTATCGAATATGGCACTTCCGACCGCATTCATGATTACAAGAAGTGCATGGAGTATAGTCTTATCTCCGAGCAGCCACTGTAAACCATAGGTCTCAATTGTTGTGGTGTTGGTGAATGAGCTTCCGAGTCCTAAAAGCAAGCCTGCTACCGGAAGGATTGCGATTGGAAGCATGAAGCTTCGTCCTACTCTCTGCAGGACACCAAAAATTTTGTCTTTCATGAGCTTTTCCTCCTATAAATGCAGGGTATGTACCGATTTGCACCTATCATTCTTTTTGCTCCAGCGACAAAAAGGAGGCACTTATCATACACTAACCCTGTTAAAAGTTATGTACGACAAATGCCTCCCTAAAAGTAACACGTCTGCTTAAGTTTATATCACAGAAGCCTTATTATTTCAACACAATTTTCCTTACGAGTTTATTTTTTGTTAATCATGCTGTTTTTATACATGTTTTTTTGTGAATTATGTCTAATGTCTTTTTTCTCCAAACGCCTCCATGTTTCCATCACCATAAAGCATTCTTCCCCCGTGATGCCCTCTGATGAATACACAGCCTTTTGTATGATACGCATGTACTCGTCCCAGTGGATTCCGCAATAATCCGGTCCGCAGTATTTTTCCTTCAGGTTAGCCAGATAAAGCTCATCTGTCCTGTTTTTTGAAGGATGTCCCAGTCCTTTGTAGATGCGGTTGTTTATCATTATTGCTGCCCTGCTGTAACGGCCTTTTTTCACCCTTTTTGCAAGTCTTGCTTCCCACAAAATATTTCTTCGCCTTTTGATATAAACTATGATGGCTGTAAGTGCAGTCAGAAAAATCACACAGAGTGAGGTTTTTAAAATCACCGGTGGTATATGAGGTCTCGTTTTTAAGTTCTGAGCATCTGTACGTTTATCCGCACCTGACTGTGAACCATAAGCCTTCTCACTGCCATCACCTGATGTACTGTTTGCTGCAGCTTTTGATGTATCATCTTTTGCTGTGTCATCATTTTCTGCATCTGTATTTTTTGTATCTTCATTTGCTGCATCTTCATCCAGTTTATCTTCATCTGCCGCAGTATCATTCATATGCTCACTATCATTATAAGCGGCACCGGTGTTTGTTTTCTTTCCGTTGACACCAATATAGTCAAACGGATTCTCACCTGTCACATACTCAAAATATCCCGGTGTCATCTCCACCGGAATCCATCCGAAATCATCCAGATATATTTCAACCCAGGCATGCGACTGCGAATCCTTCACCTCACATATATCCTCATCATTTTCACCGGATTTGAAGCTGTCCTCCTTTGCACAGTATCCGCTTACATAGCGGCATGGAACGCCCATCTGTCTGAGTATCATCGTGCCAGCCGATGCAAAATGCACACAAAAGCCCTGTCTGCTATTTGAGAGGAAATTATCAACTACATCCTTACCGCCTGTTGAAGGAGGATTTTTGCTGTACTTAAAAGCCTTCGATGTCAGAAACTGCTGCACCAGCTGTGCTGCCGCAATCCTGTTAGCATCATTTTCTCTTATATAGCCTGTGTACATCATATTGCTTGTGAGCTGTCCTGTCCTAAGAAGCCACTTTGCATCTTCCGCAACAATTCCGTCACCGCCCTGCTTTTCAGTATAGTTTTCCATTACATAATTATTGTATGCCACATAGAAATCATTGTTGACCTCAAGAGGCTGCTCCGGCTCAAGTATAGACATTTCCAGACTACCATCGAAAAAGCCTGGACACGCTGACACCTCGATAGTCTTTGTCGCTTTATCCTTTGTGATAACAAAGTCTTCGTCAAAATCTATATCGCCCTTGGCATCTATACTGTACGGGTCGATACAGTACGGCAAATAGGTGTATTTGGTGGAAAGCTTCTTCATCGTGATTGTATACTTTTCGGTTGCCGGATTGGTCTCATCATCATAATAACCATCAAGCAGCGTTGCTAATCCGATTGCATTCTGCCACGCTGTCATCCTTGAAGCATCGTGATACTCTTTTTCCATTCCTGAAAAATCAGACTTTTTAATCCATCTGCCATTCTCATAGGTATCACCGTAGAAGCTTCTCAGATAAATATTAGAAGGCACTCCTGCCTTTGCTTCTATCGTCATCACTGTTTTTTCACTGTAGCTAGGATAGTGATTGCTAACCGTGCCATCCTGTAAATCAATTCCCACGCTGAAGAATGATTTTACGCTGCCCTCCAAATCCTTTTGAAAGGCAAGCATCTGTGGCTTTTTATCGGCAAGTGTATCAGCAAGAGGTTTGAATGAAAATACACATATGAAAAGTACTGCAGACACTGCCGCCATGTATAAAAACACCGCCGCTATCCTTAAAGCCTCATTGCCCTGTGCACTGCCATTTGCATCATATCCTGCCACTGTGCGTGCGTTGCCATCTGCGATAAGACACCAGAGTGTACACAGCGTGAGCATAACAACCTCGCTGACACTTGGGCTTTTGCCTATGCACAGCTGCACCACAAGCATAAGCGTTGGAAATAATGTGAGCATGCGTCTTCTTTTAATTTGAACCGCCAGTGTCACCAGCAAAAGCATAACTATAAACGATACAAAGCCAACAAATGCCCCCGCAAAGGCTTTATCGCCCTTTTGACAGACAAATGAAGTGCCATAGTACACATTTATCATCTCAAGATACCTGCCCTTTACATATAAAAAGCCGGCTTTTATATGCCCTGCAGCCTGCCAGTTTGCAATAAACACTCCAAGCAGAAATACAAGCAGCAGCCCCGTATTTATCGCATGGCGCACCCATCTTCTTGTGTCAAGCGCTGTAAGCCTGTTTATAAATCCGCTTATCACCGAAAAAATAAACAGCCACACATATACATAATATGGGCATCTCACATGTGAAACGGTCGTATTCACAACAGACACTGCACACACCGTAAGAAGTACTGCGGCAGCTGCATTGGCAAGCTCAGTAAGCAGGACACCAAGCACTGTAAATGCATTATTATAATCAGGCTTTATCTCATTTGCGTCAGATTTCTGCCATCTGCTTTTCCTAAATGACAATCTCGTTTTTTTCATCCGCTCTGCCAACTATCTCCTCTCCCCTTTTTATCTGAAGTCTTCCGTCCACGCTAAGCAGACACACAAGCTTTTCTGCCCGGTACTTTTCCTCATACAAAAAAAGCGCATCATTTTTTGTATCCGGCTTTATTTTAAGAAAACTGTTCAAAAATATGTAAAAGCCCTCCTCGTCATCCACTCTGGCTCTCACAATATCGTTTATGGCGGTATCATACCACGCCACATAATGAGAGCATTTTTGATCCATAAGTGAAAAGGAAAGTGAGACGAGAAGCTTCATAAAAGCATCTGCCTGTCTGCCCTTCTTTATCCCCCTTAAATCTGCTACTATGGCCACCGCACATGCCTTTGGCAGGCTGTTCTCCTTTACCATCAGCTCATCAGTCCTTGCAGAAAGCTTCCAGTGCACACTCTGCAGCCTGTCACCATTTTGAAACTCTCTGACATCAAACAGCTCTGACGGATCATATCCCGGTCTTAAATCATCATAGATATCAGAATCCCCAAAGAAATTTCTTACTCTGTCCGTTATCCTCACAGGAATCTCATCAATCTGCGGCATCACCTCAACATTTGCATATTTTTTAACTCTTTTCGTGACATAAAAAAGCCTTGAAAAGTCATATAGCTTTATCCTTACAAGCTCAAATTCATAATTGCCGCATAGGTTTACGCTGTACAAAAAATCACTGCCTCCTGACAGCCATTTTGTACTTTTTTCGCCAGATAAATTATTTTTCACCGTTACACGGTATTTTACACCATCAAAGCCTGCCTCCTTCAGCCGGCAGGAAAGACTCACCCTGATGCTCTCGCCCTGTGTAGCGATAGCTATCGGAATGTTTATAGCTGCCACTGCCCGGTGCGCCTTTACAAGCAATGCTATAAATGTCAGCACCATAAACACACACATAAAGCAGCCAAGCAGTGCCAATGCAGCATTACCGTATATCATCGACATATAAAAAACTACAGCTGCAATAATTATTCCTATCAAAAAACTAATCACGATTACCTGCCTTTTTCACATAAGTTGTCGGCTGTTTAACAGCCTTTAGTATCTCATCTATCACTGAAAGCTCTGATACGTGTGATACTCTCGCCTTGGTATTTAGCACGATTCTGTGCTTTGTCACATCCGCAAATACAGAAACCACATCAGATGGTATGACATAGCTTCGCCCACTCAGATACGCATATGCCTTTGCCATCCTCACACACGCAATCGTACCTCTCGGACTCACTCCAAGCTCAATGTACGGACTTGTCCTTGTCGCATCAACCAGATCCACAATGTACGAATAAATACTGTCATGTATAAACACCTGCTCAACCTCTCCCTGCATCTCAACAAGTCCCTGTGCATTCATAACAGGCTTTATTGTATACTCATCAGCCTTCACACTTTTGCCCTTTGCGATATCCACCTCAGCCTCATGTGAAGGATATCCCATGCTCATACATATCATAAACCTGTCAAGCTGTGACTCCGGCAACAGCTGTGTACCGGCGCTGCCCTTTGGATTTTGAGTAGCCATCACTATAAACGGCTCCGGGACCTTCCTGCTTATTCCATCCACAGTGACATTTCCTTCCTCCATAACCTCCAGGAGCGCAGACTGTGTTTTGGGACTTGTTCTGTTAATCTCATCTGCCAGAAACAGATTACACATCACGGCACCCCCGCGGTACACAAACTCTCCGGTCTGCTTCTGATACATCGAAAAGCCAAGTATATCAGCAGGCAGCACATCCGGAGTGAACTGTACTCTGTGATTCACAAGCGCCATAGCCCTTGAAAAAGCTACTGCAAGCGTAGTCTTTCCCACTCCCGGCACATCCTCAAGCAGTATATGTCCACCTGCCAAAAAGGCAGCAAATGCCTTGATGATACAATCATCCTTGCCCTTTACTGCCTTTTTTACTTCGTCTATCACTAACTGTGCATTATTCATTTGTCTTATCCCCCGGTTAATCATTTTAAACTGCCGATGATCATCTTCATCATCTTATTCATAAATAGCTATATATATTTTACATATTTAGTATCAATATTTCAACTTTTATCACTTAAATTAAACAATTCTTAAAATTAATCATCTCTGCTGCTACACTGTTCCGGTGATGACAAGTGTGCTCTCACCCGGTGTGACAACCCACGCTCCGGTTGTGCTATCCTGTGTGTAGGTTGCAGCCGGAACAGTGATTGCACCTGCCGTGCTCGAAAATGTGCCTGTCGTCTCATTGTAAGTGTAATCTGTAGCTGCAGTCCAGGCTGTGCCGTTTAATGCGGCTGTAAGATTGTTCAAAACCGGAGCAAATGTGTCTGTTATAACCACGCCTGTGGTATTGGTTGCCGCAACGCTTCCGTAGTTTTGAATCCTGAAGGTATAGGTCAGTGTACCGTTTTCCGTCACAGGAACAGGGCTTACTGACTTAGTAATTGCAAGATTTGGCGCAGCCTCGGCATTTACTGTCTCTGCTGCTGTGACCGGAGTGATTCCGGTACCGCTAACTGTAGCAGTGTTTGTGACTGCAGCCTCTATGCCAAGAGGAGCATACTCATTTAACGCTGCCTCATAGATGACAGTTGCATTGCCACCTGCCGGGACATTTATGCCTGTGATGCTAAGAGGCGGTCCCTGGGTTACTGCAGGCGCTGCCTGGAGTGTGCCGTTTGTATAGTATTTTGCGGTGTTATTCACATAGGTTAATGGTACAAGAGTGTTGGTGTTAAAGGTATAAGCACCTAGATTGTCAGAAAGTGTCAGACCGTTTATCGCGGTATTTCCGGAGTTTACGATGCTCACCACATAGGTTATTGTATCGTTTTGATTGTAGGTGTTTTTGACTGCTGTTTTCGTAGCAGAAAGCACCTCCAGTATTTCTCCGACTGCTATATTTGAATTGGCTACATTGTTGCCATAACGAAGCTGTGCCTGATTAGTAAATCGTGCCATATATTTTCCATCCTTTCATATATTCAGGTATGGTTTAATATATGACACAAATCTACAAATGCCACAGATTATTTACTGTCCTGTTTATTTTTCTCCACATCAGCCTTTTTGATAAGCTCCAGAAGCTTTTCAAGCTCATCCTCATCCACGCCGGTGTAGCCTGAAAGCTCACTAAGGCTCGGCTCGAAACCCTTATCGGATTTTAGTTTCTCCACTGCACGGTTTACCAATGAAACCTTTCCTACCACAGTATTCTCGCTCTCATCCTCACCGGTCTGCTCCCTGATACACTCTTTCATAGACTCCTCTATAGCATCCAAAAGCTCTTTTTCCACATCTATCTCATCCCCGCAGCCGCAGAGCTCAGTAAGGCACATGAAAAGTCCCATGTTTCCCTCCTGTACTACGTCCTCAAAGCCCTCTGATGTAACGGCAAGCTTCTTTGCCATGGCAAGCACACTTTTGAGCCAGAAATTTGATATAGTGTGTATCACACTCTCATCACCTGCGAGCAGCTTTTTGTACATATCGTCCTGCTCGGCCTTTGTGTAATCAGGTATCTCTTCAAGTTCCTCAAGATACATCCTAAACATAGGTGAATCCGGTATGAGGCTGTCCTCATCTATGTCAGGCTCAGCTTCATTATCCTGCTTATCTATATTATTTTTCCCACCTGCTATGGCATCCATCGAATCGCCTTCTGAGTAAATTACATTGTTCAATGCAGCATTTTCAGACGATTCATCCTCATGTAATTCATCCTCATAATCGTCTGCACTCTCATTCTCCTGCTCATGTGGTGTGATGAGAAATTCAAATACCATATCCTCCTGCGCCTTATTAAGCTCCATATCCTTAAAATAAGACATGATTTCATCTCTGCCAATAGGCTCCGCTGATGTCCTGATAATCTCGGCCACGCTCTGCACTGTCTCTATAAATGTATTCTGATCTAACATATTTTACATTCTCCTGTCTGATTCCCAAAAAATACGTAACTATATCAATCCCTGTATAAAAATAAACAAAATTAAAAGCGGCAGTATGAACTGAAAATACGGCTTAAGCTTCCTTGAAATCTTAAGTCCTGATCCTGTATTTGCCTCATCTATATACTTATCAAAGCCCCAGCCCCACTTTGTCACACAAAAAAGCAGATAAACCAGTGAGCCAATCGGGAGAAGCAGATTGCTTACCATAAAGTCCTCGCTGTCAAGCACATCCCTGCCTCCTATGAGGTGCAGATTACTCCACACATTGTATCCAAGTACACACGGCATACTTGCAATAAGTATTATCACACCATTTATTAGCGCAGCCTTGTTTCTGGACCAGCCAAACATATCAATGGCAAACGACATGATATTCTCAAATACCGCAATAACGGTTGAAAAGCTGGCAAAGGTCATAAACAAGAAGAAAAGACAGCCCCATATGCGGCCTCCCTGCATATTTACAAACACATTTGGCAAAGTGATAAAGATAAGGCTTGGTCCTGCGTCTACCTCCACCCCATAGCTGAAGCAAGCCGGGAAAATGATAAGGCCTGACATTATAGCTACAAATGTATCAAGAGCACATATTTTGGCACCCTCACCTGCAAGAGTGCAGTCCTTTCCCATATAGCTGCCGAATATCTCCATTGCGGCCACACCCAGACTCAGCGTAAAAAACGCCTGATTCATGGCTGCTGTTATTACATTCTTTATTCCAATTTCAGAGACCGCATCCAGATTTGGAACAAGATAGAATTTCACTCCTTCCAAAGCCCCTGAAAGTGTGATACTGTGCACCGCAAGGACAATGATAAGCAAGAGCAGAGCACTCATCATAAATTTACTGATTTTCTCAAGCCCATTCTGCAGACCACGGCTGCACACCAAAAAGCCAAGCACAACCGTAACTATCATCCAGAAAGCCATCTGCTTGGGTTCTGCAAGCATGTTTCCAAATGCAGCTGCCGTGTCATCAGTATTCATGCCTGATGTAAAATCTCCCTTTAGGAATTTAAAGAAATACGCAACCATCCAGCCTGAGACTGTTGTGTAATACATCATGAGCATGTAGCAGCCAAGCATGGCTATCCATCCGTGAATATGCCATTTACTGCCCTCTTTCTCAAGAGCCTTGTAGCTCATCACAGCACTTTTTCTGCTAGCTCGGCCTACAGCAAGCTCCATCGTAAGCACCGGAAGTCCCATGCATACCAGAAATATAAGGTAAAACAGTACAAAAATACCGCCACCGTTTTGACCTGTCACATACGGAAAACGCCATACATTGCCTATGCCTATAGCGCATCCTGCACTTACCAGTATAAATCCCAGACGTGATTTAAATGATTCTCTTTTCATATTTATATATCTCCTATTGTTATTGCGTTACGTTATCACCCTGCTGTGAGCATTGACTATTGCTTTGTGCTTTATTACTCTCTTCAAAGACTCGCAGCTCCTTTATTGCCTGTCCACCCATCAGATAGAGAATACCTGTATTGAATATAGTCATAAGGCCGATTCCTACATCTCCGAGATCCCAGACAAATGTGTATGCCGCGATACCGCCTACAAACAGCATAACAAGAGCCAGCACCTTGTACATGGTCTGTGAAATCCAGTTATCCCCAAACAGGTACGCAACATTACTCCTTGCATAAAAAAGTATACCAAGGAAGGTGGAAAAGCTGAATAAAAACAATGTGACTGCTATAAAAATAACTCCAAAATCTCCAAGATGATACCTCATAGCTGACTGTAATAAATCCATGCCCTCTTTCCCTGCCACTATATTCTCCGGTGCAGTGAGCATGATCATTGCCGTACAGCTGCAAATCACTATCGTATCTATAAATACACCGAGCGCCTGCGTCAGTCCTGCCTTTACAGGAGTATCGCACTCTGCCGCCGCTGCAGCGCATGGAGCTGAGCCTGAGCCTGCCTCATTTGAAAAAAGACCTCTCTTTACACCATTCATGAGCACCGCTCCAAAGCCTCCCGCAGCCACCTGCCTGATACCGAAGGCTTCCTCAAATATCCTTGAAAAAACCGATGGCATCATACCTATATTTTTAATTATGATAAAAATGGTTATGGCAAAATAGCACACCGCCATGATAGGAACAACTATGTCAAGCACCTTTACCGTAGCATTTTTCCTAAGCACTATTACAGCAGCCACTGCCACCAGGATTATTGTAGTATAAATAGGTGGTACGCCAAATGCATTTTTAAAGGATGATGTGACAGAATTGCTGATCACCTGACTTATGCCACACCAGCAGATTAGTCCGGATATAGCAAACAAAACAGCTATAATAACATGTTTTTTCTTTTTGCCTGATTTATCCTCAAAGTAATGGTGTATGTAATACGCCGGACCTCCACGATAGCCTGAGTACAATGGATCCGGCTCCTTGTGAAGCTGTGCCAGTGTAGCCTCCACAAAAGCCGTGGATGAACCTATAATGGCTGTTATCCACATCCAGAAAACCGCACCTGCGCCTCCCACTGATATGGCAGCCACAACACCAACCAGATTACCCATGCCCACTCTCGTCGCCGTAGAGACAATGAGTGTCTGGAACGTGGACAGGCTGTCCTTATTTTCCTTTTTACCTGTCAGCGCCTTTATCATGTCCGGAAACATTCTAATTGGTAAAAGTCTTGTCCTTACAGTGAAATAAATTCCTGTCGGAATCAAAAGAATTATGAGCAGGGAGATTCCCACGCTCCCACCGCCGGGCAGTGGAATGTGTATCAGATCTCCCCACAAGAAAGAATAAACTTTTTCAATAAGTGCTACTATCATAGTAAATATCGTCCCCTTAGTTTTCATTGCTTCAACGCATTGAAGATGAAGCCAGTATTACTATGATACAATATGAGCAGGAAACTTTCAATATATTCTGGTTTTTTCTTTCACAAACAGTAATAAATACACTATAAGTCCCTTGCATATGAGATTATAATTTCTTATAATGATATAGTTGAATATTCAAAAGATATACGCCCTGGGAGATAAATAATGATAAAACTAATAGCAACAGATATAGACGGAACACTTGTAAAGGACGGCTCACTGCTCATAGATCCTGAGTACATGTCTGTCATCGACAGGCTCATAGACAAAGGAATAATATTTGTAGTCTGTTCCGGCAGACAGTTTTCAAGCGAATTTAAGCTGTTTGCTCCGATAAAGCACAAGCTTTTGTATATAACAGACGGAGGAACGGTCGTGCGCACTCCAAAGGAAATCCTAAAAACATATCCTATGGACGAGGATATATGGAAGAGCATGTGCCGGATGGTCCGCGATGAGCTGCCTGCATGCGATTACTTTGCTGCTACTCCTGATTTCTGCTTTGCAGAGGATGGTGGCAGCCCAGTCTTTCACCTGCTTCGTGATTCATACGGCTTTGAGATGCGTGAGGTTGATGACATCACAAGGCTTGACCGAAATGACATCATCAAATTCACTGTCTTTCATCCCGACAAATGCGAAGAGCTGTGTACACCGGTTTTCATTCCGACATGGAATAAAAAAGCTCACCTGGCAGCCGCCGGCAAGGAATGGGTAGACTGCAACGCAAAGGGTGTCAGCAAATGGACTGCACTCTCATACCTAATAGACAGATTCGACCTTCTTCCGGACGAAGTATGCTGTTTCGGTGACAATCTGAATGATATTGAGATGCTTCAAAATGCCGGTATAAGCTACGCCGTGTCAAATGCCCGCCAGGAAGTTATCTCAGCCGCAAAACACACCTGCGCGCCTTACTGGGAAAACGGAGTACTTAGTGTTTTAAAGTCTTTTTTATAATTTTTTAAATTTTTTTAAAAAAGTACTTGCATTTTTGTAAAACCCTGTGTATAATATCATTTGTCCGTGTGACACAGATATTCACACAGATGTTTGCGCTTCTAGCTCATTTGGTAGAGCACCTGACTCTTAATCAGGGTGTGCAGGGTTCGAGCCCCTGGAGGCGCATTTTTTGTACCCAAATTAATTTACCAACACTTTAAAAGAAGCCGGATTTATTCCGGCTTCTTTTTTACATATCTCTGTTTATATACATCTGTTTTTACTTTTTATTTGTTTTATTATCCAAAGCAGCTTCAATCGCATCAATCACAATCTTAAGAGCCTTGATTCTCGCATATTTCTTGTCGTTTGACTCAAGCACATGCCATGGTGCGTAAGTGGTATTGGTTTTCTTTAGCATCTCATTTACAGCAGTCTCATACAGATCCCATTTTTCTCTGTTTCTCCAGTCCTCATCGGTAATCTTCCATTGCTTTTCCGGAGTATTCTGGCGTTCCTCAAATCGAGCCAGCTGTGTATCCTTATCAATCTGTACCCAGAACTTTATGATGACAGCTCCCCAGTCTGACAGCTCCTTTTCAAATTCATTAATCTCATTGTAGGCACGCTGCCATTCATTCTCGCTGCAAAAGCCCTCTAGTCTTTCTACCATAACCCTGCCATACCATGTCCTGTCAAAAATAGCTATATGCCCGGTCTTAGGAAGACGATTCCAAAATCTCCACAGATAGTGTCTGGCTTTCTCGTTTGGCAGCGGACTTGCAATCGGATGCACCTCAAAGCCTCTCGGATCCAGCGCCTCTGTGATTCTCTTTATATTTCCACCCTTTCCTGCTGCATCCCAGCCCTCATATGCTATGACAACAGGAATCTTTCGCCTGTATAGCCTGTTATGCAGCTCGCTAAGCTTAGACTGCAGATTTTTGAGCTCCTTTTTGTATTCTTCCTCAGATAGTTCCTTATCAAGTGATATCTCAGAAAGCTTTGGAATCTTCTCAAGCGGGAACACATTCTGTAACAGCGGCACAGCAAGATTACTGTTTTTAAGTGCTGTCTCTATTCCACTAACCAGCGTCTCCAGCACCTGAAGCTCAGCCCATTTTCTATTCTTTGCATCAACTATATACCAAGGATCTGCAGGCGAATTTGTATCATTCAGATATCTGTCAAACACATGCATACACTTGTCATAATGCTTATTCTGCCAGTCTTCATCTCCACTGACACGCCATCTGGTATCCTTATTCTCCTTTAATACCTCAATACGCTTTTTTTGTTCCTTCCGGCTGATTTGGAAGAAAAATTTCATAACAAGATAACCATTGTCAGTCAGCTGTCGCTCGAAGCGCTTCACGCTTTCAATTTTCTTCTTGTACTCCTTCTCTCCTATCCTGTCGTGCAGTACGTCCTTTACTACCTCATCCATCCAGCCCGAATCAAGAAACTCAAACTTCCCCTTCGCCGGAATCTTTACAAAATACCGATATAAAAAAGGCTTGCGTCTTTCCTCCTCTGTCGGCTCGTCCATGGTTGCGACCTTGAAAAATCGCGGATCAATATTCTTGATTACCTTACCGAGCACACTGCCCTTTCCTGCAGTACCCCAGCCCTCAAACAGCACAAGTACAGGCAGTCCATGCTCCTTAATCTGCATCTGAAGCACAGACAGCTTAGAGCGTGCTGCATGCAGGCGCTCATCCAGCTCTTCCTCCTCCGGAATTTGTGGTTTAATCCAGTTTTCTAACATGTAATTACCTCCCAAATATATAATTTCAGCCATAAAACCGCTACATCATTATATTAGTATAGCTTTTTTCAAGCTAATATACAATCTTCACACTATATTTGTTTCAGGTATGTTTCAGTTCTCCGCTTCTCCAATATTTGTCATTTTAAAGCCCTCTCCGTGCACCTCATGAGACTCAACAACCACAATAAAAGAGTCCGGGTCTGCATCTTTTACGGATTTACGCACCTGGTACATTTCCTTACTGTTGCATGCACACATTACCACCTGAATATCGTCCTGCTTATATCCTCCCTGCGCCTTAAGAATAGTGCTTCCGCGCTGACTGCATTCATCAATTACATCGCATATTCTCTTTCCATTTTTTGTGACGATAAAGGCTACTTTGCCCGAATTCATGCCATATATCATTTTATCAATAACAACCGCAGACAGTATATTCACTATCATGCCGTAAATCATTCCGTCAATATCCCGAAACAAAAGTCCTCCAACCAGAATAATTCCGACATCAGTAAGAAAAGAGATGTTGCCCATCGATAAATGAGGCCGCAATGCTTTTACAGCCATGATGATAAAATCAGCTCCTCCTGTTGAAGAATTTCTTGTATAAATCATGGCATAGCCTATTCCGCAAAATACACCTGTGCACAATGCCGCAAGCAGTCTGTCGCCCTGATACACCGGAAATAACGGCGCAACATAGTCAACAATAAAAGAAGACAAAAGCATGCATCGTATTGAGCTGACAAAAAATTTCCTGCCCAATAATTTGCAGCATAGTATCGCAACCGGAATATTAAGCAGAACCGTTGATAAACCAATGGAAATATTAAACAGCCGGTATAAAATAATCGAAATACCCGAAAACCCTGTCATAGGAAACTCTGCCTGCAGGGCGAAATTATATATACCTATTGCATAAAAGATGCTTCCCGCAAGCTCCCACATAATCTGTACCAATAATTCTTTTTTCTTATTCATATTGCATCTATCCTCCAAAATAAATAAGCGTCCGGAAACAAATCTTACAGTGTAAATTACTGCACCTACGATTTGCTCCCAGACGCTTTAACCACTCATCCGGTGAAGAGTGAACGTTTTCTGATGTATGCAATTATTATATTTGAGATGTTAAATTAAGTCAAGCCGGAATCATCAATTTTCCAGATACTACTTCACAAGGTATGACAGCACATCACAAACTGCTGTAGAAACCAGTATTGCAACATACACTCATTATTTCTGCATAAATTCAAACACTGCCTCTTTCGTCGGAATCGCAGGTATTCCACCTCGCTTTTGCACACACAATCCTGCAACTGCATTTCCCAAAACAGCACACTTTCTGATTTCTTCCCATTCCATCTTTTCTACGGGCTTATTTATAGAAAGAATACTGCATAATACGCCTCCCCAGAAAGAATCCCCTGCTCCGGTCGTATCGACCGCATGTGTCTGAAATGCTTTGATGATTTCTCTTCTGCTTTTTGTTGCCATAAGAACGCCATGTTCTCCCAATGTAATTGCAACCAGCTTTGGTCCCATAACAAGAATTTCTTCTGCAGCCTGCTCATAACTTTTAGCCCCTGTCAGGAGAATACTCTCTTCATCCGATACTTTCATGACATCTACCAGTTCTACAACAGACTTCATTTTTTTCACTGCATACTCTTTGCTCTTCCAAAGAGACGGGCGGTAATTTGGATCATATGAAATAAGTACACCCGCTGCTTTTGCCATTTTTACTGCTTCGATCGTTGCGCTTTCTGCCGGCTCGTCTGTCAGCGATAATGATCCAAAATGAAAAATTCTGCATCCGGAAATTAATGTCTGATCCAGTTCTTCTTTTTTTAACTGTGTATCTGCACCCGGTTTTCTTGCAAAAGAAAAATTTCTTTCTCCATTTTCACCGATTTCCACAAATGCCAGTGTTGTAAAATAATCCGGATCTTCGACAATAGCATCTGTATTGATTCCTTCCGTTTGCAGTGTCCTCTTTAAAAATTTACCATGCATATCGTTTCCAACTTTTCCAATAAAAGAGGTGCGATACCCAAAATGACTTGCAACTGTCAGAAGATTTGCCGGAGCACCGCCGGGATTCTGTTCAAACAGTTTTCTCCCACCCTGACTGTGTCCTGCTTCCGTAAAATCAATCAGCAATTCTTCCAATGCCACGATATCAA
>OLRR01001273.1_pt1 | contig 16458 bp, 17 predicted proteins | sample 1671941 | NCBI WGS metagenome assembly OLRR01 (sample SAMEA3136628, study PRJEB25190) | human gut metagenome
GCATTAGCAATCATCAGCGGAATCAGCTTCTCCGGGAAGTGATACGGACCATAGTTGTTAGAACAACGAGAAATGGTCACAGGCAGGCCGTAGGTACGGTGGTAAGCCAGAACCAGCAGGTCAGCGGCTGCTTTGGAGCTGCTATACGGAGAACTGGTGTGGATCGGAGTTTCCTCGGTGAAGAACAGATCAGGACGATCCAGCGGCAGGTCACCGTAAACTTCATCGGTAGAAACCTGATGATAACGCTGGATACCGTACTTGCGGCAAGCATCCATCAGCACACTGGTACCGATAATATTGGTCTGGAGGAAGATACCCGGATCTTCGATGGAACGGTCAACATGAGATTCTGCCGCAAAGTTGACCACGATGTCCGGATGTTCTTCTTCAAACAGTTTATCCACTGCTTCGCGGTCGCAGATATCAGCCTTCACGAAGCGGAAATTCGGGTTATCCATAACAGGGGCCAGTGTGGACAGATTGCCCGCATAGGTCAGCTTGTCCAGACAGATGATCCGGTAATCCGGATACTTCTTCAGCATATGGAATACAAAGTTACTACCAATAAAACCAGCGCCGCCGGTAACAATAATATTCATGATTTATTCTCCTCTACACTTATCTATGTATCTTGTTCTCGTTTTCTAATTAATACAGACGTTCCTGATACTTGCCGTCCATGACGTCCTTCAGATACTGTCCGTACTGATTCTTCTTCATGACCTCATAGACTTCCGTCAGCTCATCCTTGCTGATCCAACCATTCAGATATGCGATTTCCTCCAGACAGGCAATCTTACGATGCTGATGCTGTTCCATGGTCTTTACAAAGTTGGTAGCATCAACAAGGCTCTCGTGTGTTCCAGTGTCCAGCCAGGTAAAGCCCTGTCCCAGCAGTTCCACATTCAAGGAACCCTCTTCCAGATAAATACGGTTCAGGTCGGTAATCTCCAGTTCACCACGCGCAGAAGGTTTCAGGTTCTTTGCAAACTCGACCACACGGTTATCATAGAAGTACAGGCCAGTCACGCAATAATTGCTCTTCGGATGTTCTGGCTTCTCCTCGATAGAAATGGCCTTACCGTTCTTATCGAACTCAACGATACCAAAACGCTCTGGATCGTCCACATAGTAGCCAAACACCGTTGCACCCTTGCCGTTTTCTGCCTTTTCCACTGCAGCGTTTAATCTCTTCTTCAATCCGTGGCCCGCAAAGATGTTGTCGCCCAACACCATAGCCACAGAATCGTTTCCGATGAAATCAGCACCAATGATAAAAGCCTGTGCCAGTCCATCCGGAGACGGCTGAACTGCATAGGTCAGATTCACACCAAACTGATGACCATCGCCGAGCAGATTCTCAAAGCGAGGAGTATCCTGCGGTGTGGAAATAATCAAAATATCGCGGATGCCAGCGTTCATCAGAACAGACATCGGATAATAAATCATCGGTTTGTCGTAGATTGGCAAAAGCTGTTTACTTGTTACTTTTGTTAATGGATACAGACGTGTGCCTGAACCTCCTGCTAAAATTATGCCTTTCATAATTGAACCCTCTTTATAATTTATTTTCTTTGCCATCATTTTTTCTCAAACTATTCTCAACTTTTTGCCACCTACTATTTTCAGTGCCCATCATCCGCCACGTGGAGGCTGTTGATTTAGGATGACAACCACCCACAACAAGGGTGGCGCAGTTCGTAAAAACGACTTATCATACAATAATGTTTGTAAACATGCCCTTCACATTGATAATGCGATGCTGTAGCTTCTAACTTCTATTTACTCCGCCATAAATTAAAATCTCACAAATTTCCCCGGATAAAGAATAAATTCTGCATACTTCATCTTCTTTAGAACAATAGCCACAAGAATCGGCCCACCAAAAGATACCGCTAAACCAATAGGAATATGTATCCATGCAGACGTTATTCCAATCTTGAATAAAATCGACCGTGTCGGAGCTGCACAAATTGTATGCATGAGAAATACAGGCATCGTATACTTGGACATAAATTTGAATACACAGTTTTCAGCCAAATTATCTTGATACGCCTTCGTCATTAATATTACTGAAGCACATGCCAATACTCCAAGTAAGAAGGAACTTGTTAAATTAGGTACTTCTCCTCGCAACAACAACCCACTCATTGCCAAAAATACTATACCAACAGCCACACCTTTTTTTGCTTTATTAGAAACATTTACACTAAATATGCAAAGCACCATTCCACTTACAAACCAAACCTCATCTTGCAACACAACGGACAGTGCGTAAATTCCGTATCTCCCCCCCGCTAAGGAAGAAGAATTTCCCAATAATAGCACCTATCAGATAGCATATGGCTATCTTGGTATTCGAGAAAGTCGGTGTGATTAAAAAGATAAAGAAAAGTGCATACAGATACCAATATGGTGCCGTAGGCTTCAAGAAGATTGTTTCCGCTAATCCTGTTTGCAATCCATTATTTACAGCTCCAGAAAAAACATGCTTCAACATCCACGTCGCAGTCGTAAAAATCAAATATGGAATACCAAGGGAAAGTAACTTTTTCTTTATATTCTTTATCCATGTACTCATATTATTTACTTTGCTGTACTTTTGATAAAGAAAACCACTGCAAATAAAAAACAGTTGAACATGGAAACAGTAAATCGTATTGATAAACCAATTGTAGATTGTATTATCTGGAAGTATGCCTGAAACCACCATACTCTGATAGAAATGCCCTATCACAATTAAAATGCACGCTTCCACTTTGACACAATCAACCCACTTTATGTGCTCCTTCATTCTTCCTCCCCATGAATTTTCATACCATATTTCAATCAATCGTTGACGTGCGGAAGAACTTCCCAATAATACTTTTCAACTTCTTCCACTTCATTAGCAATTGTATAATTCTTTCGATTCTCTGCAATTCGCCTTTTTGCCAATTCCTCTGTCCATCCGATTACCTTAGCTGGATTTCCTCCAACGATAGCACCTTTCGGAACGTCCTTAGTAACCACACTACCACCAGCTACAATTGCGCCTTCTCCAATCACAACACCGGGCATAATTTTCGAGAAACCACCAATACATACATTGTCCTCAATAGTAATTGTATCAAAATGAGGATAGAATTTTCCTAAGTCACTGTATGTTTGATTAAGTGCATGATAAAAAATGTCGTGGGTTACAAACTCCACGGAAACAGCAATTATAACATTATTTCCGATAGATATTAGGTATGGATCCGAGGGAATTCCTCCCCACAGATGAACATTCTCGCCTATGTGATGGAAAATGTGTTTCTTACGAAGATAGTCGCCCCTCCACTTGGCCGACTTCTTTTTATAAATAGTCTTAAATAGAATATTTATCAGTCTATATTCTTTTCTTTTTTCTGCAATTGTCATTATAGCGCCTCTTTTCATTTAACGATCTCAGTAGTGACAAGATTCAAAAGTTCTTTTGGTTCTCGTATAAATTCGATCTTAGAACTATAGAATTCCACATCTTCTTTTTTAAACCCAAATCCATATAGTACTCCGATGAAATCTACGCCAACCTTGGCTGCACCTTCAAAATCATATACGCTGTCTCCAACCATAAGAACATTATTAGATATACAAAGTGTACTCATTGCTTGTCTAATTGTATCCTCTTTTGTCATAGTCTCGCTGTCATTCATTCCAACAACAACATCCATATAGGAATATAAATCTTGGTTCTTTAAAACACTTTCTGCTATTCCCTGAGACTTTAGTGTTGCCACTCCTAATTTGCATCCACATTCTTTAAGTGTTCTTAGTGTACTTTCAATGTCTGGATACGGTTTAGCTTCATAAATTGCTCTCGTCCGACCGTATTCCCTATGCTTTTTAGCAACTTCAAAAGCAGCTTTATCATCTAAGCCAAATTTCTTCATATACATTTGCTTTGGTGGTGGACCAACAAAATCCGAAAGTTGATTATCAGGCAACTGTGGTAATCCGGATTCTTTCAATGCAAATCGAACACTATTAAATATCCCCGGTGAAGTATCTAATAATGTTCCGTCCAAATCGAAAAGAATCAACTTATATTTCATATTTGCTTGGCGTAAGCAGTTCATATTTCACCTCACTAAGTGCAAGTTTTAGTTGCTTAGAAATGTCATCATTCTTTTTTCTTACAGCATCATAATCCATAGCTGTCTTAAAATCTGCAACAAAATAGTTCATTGATGTATCAACATCAAAACCATCAAATCCAGCCAAGTAAATCTTTCTTACATCGCATTTTTTCAAAATTCTTATCAGCATCGCTCCGGCATTGTCGGCGCAATCACCCTCACCAAGAAGTGAACTGTAATTAAATACAAGTGCCTTTGTCTTAAATTCATCTTGTAAATTAGATGTAATCAAATTAAGACGTTTCTCATCAATATTGGTATAAACGCTAGCAAGTCTCTTTTCATTTGAAATAAAAATTGCATTTGATGTCATATCTTGCAACACAAAATTCACAGTTATAACATACAAATTTTGATCCTTAATTCTCTCAAGGATCTTACTTCTATATGTTTTTATGTTCGCCCCAGCACCAAGAATTAAAACACTTCGATTCTCAATTGCAAATTTCAAACTATTAATACTTTCACTATCATCAATAGCACATAACTGCATATTAACATACATTTCTTCAATTAGTTCAGAATCAAATTCAGCTCTGTTTTCCAAAGGTATAAGGCTTAAAAGCTTTTCAATTTTCTCAATACTAAGTGTTTCCTTACGTAATAAATACGCCGCATAATTAGGATGACACTTTACCGTTGCTGCCAGAAAATATGGCAAGTCATATCCCCATCTATGCTCGGCATAAATCGGCATAAGAAATTTATCGACAATATTTAATACTGGAAGCATGGAGTATCTTTGTCCTATATTTGAATTAATATAATCCGTAAGGAGTTCTGTGCATAGGTTGCCTACTCCTCGTCCCATTCCATAGCACGATGAATCGATAATAATCGTTCTTTGATGATTTAATCTAATCATCTCTTGTGCATTTGCAAATGACATTTGTAAATTATTATGTGAATGGAAACCCAGGCAGATATTTTTTGCAAGATTGTTATCGATCAGATAAAAAAACCTGCGCATATCATGCTGATACATAATTCCCAGCGTATCTACTAAATAAAATGCGAACGGATTTAATTCATTAACATCTTTTAGCATCTTGATTAATTTCTCATCACTATAAGATGTTGTTCCAACAGGCTGTATACAAACTTTATAGCCCTTTTCCATTAGTTCCTTCACTGTAATTTTTGCTTGCTCCCATTCTTTTTTACGGAATGTAAGTCTGATTATATCCGCCCCAGCACCAGAGTACTCACTTATGAGTTCTGAATTGTAATTATGTTGTTCTATCATAACAGCATACTGCACGCCATCTTTTTTGGGGCGAATAACCCGCTCCACCTGTTGCATGGAAGCGAATACAGTAGAATCATTAGATTCAGTCGCGTTTCGTATGAATCCGCATTCTATAATATCAATTTTTGCTTCTTCAAGATTTTTTATAATTCCATGAATTGCATTATTTCCAAAATTCCAACTATTAATATACCCTCCATCTCTTAATGTACAATCCAGAACTTTTATATCACTCATATTGTCCGCCATCTAAATCAAAGGCTTATCTCACCGCTTCTGATTTTGCTCTCGATTATGCCTCTCACATGCTCTAAATCTTTAGGCGTATCTACTGACAGAGAATTTGCCTCAACTTTGACCATTTTGATTTTCTTTCCATGCTCCACAAATCTCAGTTCGTTTACATCTTCGATTTTCTCATTGTAGCCCTTTGGTGTTTCAGCAAAAAACTTTAATGCGTTAATATCATAAATTAAAACTCCAACATGTTTATAATATTTATAATCGATTGACGACTTCGGATACGGAATCGGACTTCTTGAGAAAAACAACGCATTTGATTCTTCATCCGTAACAACCTTAATATTTGTAAAGTCAACCGCCTCAACAGGACTTTTAATTTCTGTCATCAAATTGCTGACATAAAAACTCGAATCCGGCTTATCCTGTGGAATAACAGCTTTAATAATGTTCGGATCGATAAGCGGTTCATCTCCATTAATAACTACATACAAGTCGGCTGGTATCTTCTTAGCTACTTCATATACTCTTTCTGTACTTGTTCCGTGGTCACTTCTCGTCATAACAGCATTTAAATCATATTGTTTGCAGACCTCCAGAATTCTTTGATCATCTGTAGCCACATAAACAGACTCAATGTCATTCACTTTTTTCACTTGGTTATAGACCCACCATATCATAGGATAACCGCACAAATCCGAAAGCGGCTTTCCTGGAAATCTTGATGACTGATAACGAGCCGGAATTACAGCAATAGTTTTCATATTTAGTCCTCCTTAATTTTCCAAGCATTCTTTATATTTAAATGCCGATTCTTCTCCAATGTAAGAGATTTCATTTATAGCCATTTTTGAACAGTCAAAATTATCAAAATGTTTTACACATATCGTTAAATCATCTAAAGTACTAAATACCATATTTTTATCAACAGGAAAGAACGGAACATTGCTTTTATATTTAAGTACTTTTTTTCCGCTCAACAAATATGTAAAAATCATAGTAGTTGTATGGGCTACTATAAAAAACGCCCCATCCAAGTCACTTGAAAATTCACATATTTTACTATCCACTCTATAATTTTCCTTTTTATCTGCTGGGTGGATTCTAAGTCGAACTTTTCTCGATGTGTTTCTCGCGTAGCCTTCAACAACGTCAATCATTTTCTGGTTATATTCATGCATTCTTGGGAGATCCATTGCAATTCCTATTATTGCAGCATTTTCATGATACTTTTTCTCTGTAATTGTCGGATTCCCACAGATTTCACATTTCAAATTCAGATTAAAATTCCTATACTGTTCTTCTGTATATTGTCCCCACAACAAAGCTGTCTTCGCTTTTACCATCCACATGTTTAAAATATCATATGTTGAATTACCAATGCTTGGAATAAATAGTGCATGTTGACATGTAACTGAAGCTATTCCTTTATCATTTGCATACTGCACGAGCATTGACTCTTCTTGCCAAACATCACCTAATACTACAATCTTCTCTGCCTGTGAGAAGTCCAGCTTTGAAAAGCTATTATATATCCCCATCCCAGTAATCAGATTGAAAAATATAACCACTCGTTCCCAAAAACTCGGTTTAACAATTGTCTCTTCATCACCTACTTGAGGCAATGCAATTAACTTTGTCTGTGCAAATATATCGGTTCTACGAAACATCATTGCTAAGTTCTGCAAATTTATGCAAATATTGACCTTTTTCTGCAACTTGCTTTTTTCATATACTTTTTCAACCGCAGAATCCATAAAATTCTGGTAGTCTTTTCTTTCCAAAGACACATAGTATGTCACACCTTGCGGTACACCAATGTACTTATATTTTTTTAATAGCATTTTAGCAAGTGCATGCACTACCTGTGAACCCATTCCACTTTGATTGACCCTAATGGAATAATACTGATACAATATATCTCTTTTAAATACTTCTATTTTCTTCTTCACTGTTACATACCCTCTACTTTCCTTATAGCCTATTTCCAGAACGGCATATTAGGAAAATACACCTTTAATCTGTTGCGTTCCTTATAAAACATTGCCAAAATGTATATAATCATTATCGCCCAACGTATCGCAAATATCTCTTCAAACACATAAAACAAAATCGTCACAGCAAGTAATTCAATTAATGGATATAGGAATCGTTTTAACGGATACAGATTGGGTTCTAGCTTCTTGGCGTATCTAGTGTGCAACATAAAAGATATTAGATAAGAAGCCAGTGTTGTATATGCGGCTGCAATATATCCATATCTTGGAATAAAATTCAGAACAATGTTACTTGCAGCTGCTATAATTGTATTAACTGTTATATCAGTCGATATTCTTTTCTCTTCTTTGCAATATTCAAATTTTTCCCTCCAACAGCAAATCATTTATTTCGTATCATTTAACAGCGAAGTTACCTTCATCTCCATCTATTATTCGAAAAAATTCATTCGAGACATATATAAAAAGTATAAAAGCAGTAGTCAAATCGAGCCTTTAATTTTTCTTTTTATTGTCCCCATCGCTGTCCGCATCAATTTAACTTTCGATATTTCTTTAGATGCTTCAAATAATTTTTTAATATTATATTGTGGAATCAGATTGCAACCCACTATTTTCATCCCAACTATTTTTCCACTCATTGTTGTCTGCATATTATAATGGTTTGGCTGGATGTATTTTAAGTCATTCATTTTTGTATAATTTTCTAAATATAGATATCCTTTATTACTTGCTTCTATTAATAAATCTCTTCCCGCTTTACTTCTTGCAAAGATTATATTTTGCCCTTTTCCCTCTGTAAATTCTGGTTTTTGATTTTGATCCAAATTCCACAAATCACCACAGGATATATCTGCATACATTCCAACGCCATTCACGCAAAACTTACACATTTTTCTTATATTACGTCCTAATATATGATTCCATGAATCAATATAGTCCATGTGTCTTTCTGACTTATCCTTAAGTGTTACCGTAGCTTTACCGGGCCACCCATTTCCTCTATAGCGGACACTATCTATCTGATCTGCCTGCACTCCTAGATTTTCTGCCAATTTCAATGTTGCATTTTTGCTTGGCGCTCCCGCACAGAAAAATGTCATCGTATACTTAATGCATTTTTTCAGTTTCTCATCAATCTTTTTATAATTGATAAGAGCTTCTATATCACATGGTTTCCCTATCACCACATATTCCTTATCATAGTCGATAATATTCAAAATAGTATCATATGTAATTCCAGTTATATAGCGAGAAGACGCACATGAAATAATCTGTTCTCTCTTTTCATTGGCATAAAGTCTTAACTCGCAAGGATCATCCGGTGATGGACCAATTTGAATTACGGCATCACATTTTCCCGTTTCCACAAGAAAACAAGCCATTGCAGTAATAACTCCGCCCGATGCAGCTTCGTATCTTATTTTATCGTCTAGGGACCAGCCTTTATAAATTCCATAACTAGGCCCCCATAACTCTTTGTCCTGTCGCTTGTTGTAATTAATACCATTTACTGGGCATATTTTCTCACACAGTTCAACTTGATCCTCAGTCAAAGACAATGGATAAGAAAATCCATTATAATCCACATATTGAACATCTTTCGCCGCTTTACACAAGCCACATCCAGAGCAATATTCTGTATAATATTTACTTCTCTCTTCTATATTCTTTTTCTTAGTCATTGAACATCCTCATATATTGTCAACTCGGTTACATATCCTTTTTCCCTAAATGTGCCATATCCTTTTTCAACACGCTAAGCTTTTCTTTTGTTATCTTGCTTGCATCTTTCGCTGCTTCTGCGAGTGTTTTATACTCTCTTATATAAGTTTGTGTCTGTTCTAATGCAGCCTCGGTATCTAATTCTCTCGCTTCGATTGTGTAATCATAATGCAAATTGCCAAACATTGTTTTAAATTTTTTACTATATGCAAATGGAATTGTTGCTACTCCAGCAGAAAGTGCACCTATTGTAGCGTGCATTCGTGCACCGATAAACACATCCATATTTGCTATGTAACTTTTGGCCTCAATCGGATTTTCAAAGGAAGGAGCGCAAATAACTCTTTCAATATTTGAGAATTTTTCTTTTATTTCCGTACATGGTCTAATATCATTTTCGGCGGCATTATAATCCTTTTTTGCTATCACATGTGGAATTAGATGAATAACATAGGTATCATCCTCCAACAGTTCTTCTATAAGACTACTTATATACAAACGATAATCAACCTTCAAATGAAATTTATTATCTTTTGCATAGTCACTGTCCCATAAAAGTGCCGAAACATTAATTCCAATATTCGTTTTCGTATCATCGATCTGATAACGTACTTTATCGTATGGCAATGCAAATGCCATATCAGTTAACACTTTAACTTTTCCGCTACATTTAGTATTCATTTCTGTCGCTGAAGCCGTATCTCTGGAGTATGCTGCATACGATTTATTTACTATGTGTTCTGCCCACATTTTGAGAAATGGACTTTTATATGGTCCGTACGTCTGAGGTAGCAGAATTAATGGCTTTCCTGATTGAATGGCAAGTTCTTTTAACATGTCTGTTGTTGCATTCCACATTTTCCCGTATATATCTGAAAAACCATCACCAAAAGTAACATCAAAAATCATGTCAAGGGTGGACATTTCTCTTTTGATTTTTTTCCAATCTAGTGGATTTTTGATTTTAGGTCTTCGGATCTCAAACTCAATTTCTGGATATTGCTTTGGAAAAACTCCCAATCCACCATACGAATAATTGATAATATTCAAATCATTTCCGAAACATTCTATGAGCATATTAATAAATGAATATGTGAGTGCTTCGCAACCTTTATTTGGGCTTTCAAAATCAAACCCTAATATTCCGATTTTCATTGAATTCTCTCCTCTATATTATGTCCGTTCATTATTTTCCCTTTAAAACTGGAATATTCGGGAAATACGTTTTTAATCTCTTTCGTTCTTTATAGAACCTTGATGCAATATACACAACCATCAAGAGCCAGCGAATCACAAACTTATTTTTGAACGCATAAAAAATAACGGTAACAGTTAATAAATGGATTATCGGCTCCATAAATTGCCTCAATGGATATAAGTTCGGCTCCAATTTTCTTGCATATCGAGAATGAAGTACAAAGGAAATAAGATAGGAAGCCAATGTTGTATATGCAGCCGCAATATATCCATACTTTGGAATAAAAATAAAATTCAGAACAATATTACTTGCAGCTGCTATAATTGTATTAACTGTTATATAAGGTGTCTTTTTATGATAGTGCTCTATATTAACATAAAGTGAATATGCAAAAATCACATAATTAGCCAAAACAACCGGTGGAATAATTGATATTCCCTCCCAATAGCTTTCATTTGCCAATATTTTTACGACTTCAGGAGCTATCAAAATTAAGGCAACCATCGCATAAGTCATTAAATTAATATAGTCTTTAGCAACCATATTTATCTCGTCTCTTGAATTCAACTTCAGTTTATTAATAAACCACGGAACCCAAATTCCTTCCAAAGTTGTTGTGATTACCGTTGCAATCATGCTGAAATTGTAAATCAAACTATATATTCCAGTCTGTGCCGCACCAGCAAGAGACGTAATCATTATTCTATCCGATTGCGAAAGAATATTTAATGCAATACCATGAAGAATCAGCGGAGCTGATATTGCCATTGCATATTTAATGTATTCCTTATTGATTCGGAATTTTCCTTTTTTTAGCGTAAGGCAAACAGTAGCCAAACCAAAGAAGATCGTTACTACAGCCGTAGGAATAATGCGTCCCAGGTACAAATCCGATTCTAAAACATATTTGATCAAGTAAACCGAAAGAACAACGGAAATGAGATTAGGCAGTATCATCAAAGCAGTTCTTGCTTTATATTCATATTTCATCATTAAGTAATTTGAATAGTCTTCAATAGTAGCTGATGCATAAGCCTGTAATATGCAGATAATCACCAAAACGACATTCGCGTCAATATGAAATAGTTTTATACCCCCAGCGACTACCGCTGTAATACCAAATGAGGTTAATGTTACAAAAAGAATAATAGATGACATAAAATCATCTAACTTGTTTTTATAGTCTACTGCAGCCATTCTGACGCTCATGTGAAGTGCAAAGCCAACAATCATGCTTAAAATTCCAATCCAAGAATTGTAGGTAGTTACAATTCCATAGTCAGATGTCGACAGAATTCTTGTAAATATAGGAACAGTCAAAAAGGAAATTCCTTTATTGAAAATATTTCCTATAAAATAAAATGTTCCTGCTTTTTTATAACTATTTTCACTCATTCACTTGGGTACTCCTTACTATTCTTCAACCTCTGCTTTGCTTGATGCAATTCGATTATACGCAATCAAAAGTGCTATAAACACAGTGTAAATTCTCGCCATATCCGATTCTTGCACTCCAAATTCAACAACATAATAAACAAGCATCGTAAAAAAGGCACACATATTAAATGATATTGTTTCTCCAGACTCCAATATATACTGGAGTCTATTTTTAAACGAATAAATCAATGTCGAGAGATATGACAATATCAAAAATCCCAAACCTACTAAGCCATTATGCCAGAGAATATTCAGATACTGATTTTCAATCGAGGTCTTCGTCTGCCATTCGTAAACCTTATATGCAAATTCAGCTGTAGGACCATGTCCCATGAGCCATTTATTGCCCATAGATAAGTAAACCCATGCCCACAAGTCGAATCGATTACCTACTCCGACAGTACTACCAGATGATGCAGTGTTTCCCGATAACAATTGGTTAATTGTCTCTAGCAAATCATCAATCAATGGTATTTTAAAATCAAAAGAAGTTGAAGCAATCAACAAAATCAATGCTCCAATCAAAGCAAAAAACATATAATTTGCAAATTTTTTCTTTGATTCACGATGCCAAAAAAGCAACTGAATTACAATAAATGCAATTATAGGAGTTCTGGAAACCGATAAGAAAACATTAAGAACTGAAATCAAATAACAAATTTTCAGTCTTCTGCTTCCTCCAAAAACACTATTCTTATAATTTATCAAGGCAACAATGAAAACTTGATACAACCCGTATGCAATTGGCTGTCCAAATGTAGTCATAATTCGAAGCAAGCCATATCTAATTTCGTGAAAAAACTCTACATTGCCACTAGCTAAAGGCTGGATAAAATTAAATTTCAGTAGTGCTTCCACAATGCCAAGTATTCCCAGAAAAGCTCCTCCTGCTATTAATGCATCAATTACTTTGAAAAAGCGTTCTTCCGTATTGACAATAGAAATCACAATCCAAGGTAAAAGAATAAATGACATTATATATGTTATTGTTTTTAGAATTCCAGCATCTGTAAAATAACTGACCGCCATCACAATTAAAAACAGCCAATAAAACGGGATATTATTCTTTATTCCTATTTTTGCAAGTTTTTTGTACCACAATACATAAATTGCCAAAAACAATGCAAGCAGACCATTAACCACATTTATTCCGCCAATAATATACACATACTGTGGCAAAATAGGGTACAGAAACAATACTGCAACAGTTAATGAAAAAATATTTATTTCAAATTTCCTCGTCATTTCTTGTTCCTACTCATTCAAGAATTTTATGAAGTACTTTAATTTTCCCTTTCCCATACTTCAAATCAGGTTCCATGTATGCACCTTCGCCCCATTCATTCCAAGAGTTCAAGAACACAATTCGATGCTCTGGCGCCTTATCTTCAACACACTCAACTGCTTTTTTTGCCGCCTTTTCAAAGGTCTCCGGCGTGTTATTATAATAAATAATTGCTTTTCTGCCAGACCTTGGAGAACGATCCCAGCCTGCAAGAAGTTGCGGATAAACATCATCTCTTCTATCAGACGGAGAATAGAAATTATCAATAATTTTGCTGTAATCAAATTTATCTAACAACGCTCCCGGAAATAGTTTTCTAACTACCGCAAAGCATACTTTTCTAAACTTACCACCAGTTTTTAATTCTGCATATTTCTGATCTGTAGTACCGACTGCATCAAAGCCTAAGGCTTTAACTTCCGAAATATTCTCATCGACTGCTTTATCGATATTTTTAATGTTATCTTTCGTAATAGTCGGCATTGAATCAATTATTCCAACAAAATGGAACCCAGGCAGTCCATTTTCTTTTGCGAGTCGGTTCCACAAATCCATAAACCGCTTCGGTTCCGGCATTGCTCTCGGGACAAGAATCGAGAACAGCAACTTACCATCGACTTTAATGTAGCGTTTATCTTTGAAAGCATCTAACAAGCGATAAAAATGTTTTATATCGTCTTCTTCTCCAGGAAACTCCTGTTTGAAAATCATTGTGTCTTTTGCAATAGAAGAACCCTTTTCCCATGTTTTTGTTGTCCAGTCATGGAGTGCCCAACCCAAGCAGAACGGGAAATCAGGCTCTCCACTCTTCACTACTTCATCAAACGGCATTTGAAGAACTTCTTTTCCATTGCCAAACCAATAATGCCAATAGCAAAATCCCTCAATACCAGCTTCCTTTGCCAGTTCAGCCTGCGCTTTTCTCACTTGAGGTAATCTCAAATCATAAAATCCCAAATCTGCAGGAATTCTAGGCTGATAATGTCCCTTAAACAAAGGTTTTGCCTTAGCCACATTTGTCCATTCGGTGAATCCCTTTCCCCAGTATTTATCATTTTCTGCCACAGGATGATACTGCGGCAGATACAATGCAATCACTCGTGCTTTTTTTGTGCTTTCCATTTTATTCTCCTTTAACAAGCCGCACACAAGCACGGCGTTTTATCTAATCGGCTCCCACAGTTGGGTCTCAAGATTATATCTCTTTAGTATTTTTGCTGGACTCCCAACTGCTACGCAATAGTCCGGCACATCTTTAGTAACCACTGAATTGGCTCCAATCACGCAATGGTTACCGATCTTTACATTACCTACAATCACCGCATTAATTCCAATGTAAGAACCTCCTCCAATGGATACTTTCTGACCTCTTTGTACAATTCCTTGATTAATCACCGAAACATCTATGTTACGGTACTCATGGTCACAATCAGTTATGTACACATTTGGCGAGAGGAGTACCTTCTCTCCAATATCCAGAGAATTGGCAATAGATATCCTGCATCGCTCACCAATTTCGGAGCCCTTTCCAATTTTCACTGTACCCCCCCAGACCAGATTTGGGTATAGGGGCGTACCGTTACGGAATCCTCCAAGGTGATATGGTGTTTTCCTTTTAGGCTACAATGCTTACCGATATAAACGCTCTGTCCAGCAGTTACACCAAAGATTTTTGCTCTCATCAGTCCAAGGATTTCCTTGGCCTTTCCTTTAAGTCCCATCCTTACGATACCTTTCTAATAAATTTATTCGGATACAGGAAGAATTCCAACCACTTCGTTTTCTTCATAATCCAAGCTGCAATAATCGGACCTGCAAAGCTAATTCCAAGTCCCAGCACTACATGAATCACAGCGTTTTCGATGCCGATCTTCATCAGGATAGATCTCAGCGGTGCTGCAAACAATGTGTGCATCAAGAAAATCGGCATTGTGTATTTTGCAAGGAAGTCCATACCTCTACCGAACTTTTCCTCAAAGCCTGCCGCTATCATGATAACAGCTATGCAAGCCAATAATCCCAGTGCAAAAGAAATCGCACTACCGCTAATTTCCGCCATATATACCACAATACTCAGAATTATAAACAGTAATCCGCATATCGTTCCTTGTACTTTTCTGCCCTTCAGCTGCACGTTAAACGCACAAATACTCATGCCGAACACAAACCATATTTCGTTTGAGAGAACGGTCGATACTGCGTAAACGCTGTACCCCCCCCAGTCAAAATCAGAACTTTTACAGCCAATGCAATTATTAGTCCTACCGCAGCCGCTTTCACACTGTTAAAAGTCGGCGTAACAAGAAAGATGAAGAACAATGCGTACAAGTACCAATATGGAGCTGTTGGATGTAGAAGCAGTGTATCGCCAAGACCACCAATTTGGTCATTAACGCTACTAGAAAACATCTTTTTCAGCACCCATGTAGCGGTTGTAAAAGTGGCATAGGGAACGCCGAGTGCCAATGCTTTTTTTACCACATTATTGCACCAGCCACCTACGCTGTTTACCCTGCTATACTTCTGATACAAGTATCCACTACAAATAAAGAACAGCGGCACATGAAAGTAGTAAATCGTCGTTTCAAACCACTCATACAAATCATTTTCAGGCAGAATACTTGCCTTTGTCATACTTTGGAAGAAATGGCCCAGTACAACCAATATACAGGCAATGACTTTTACATCATCGACCCATTTTTCTCTTGTTCTTACCGCTGTCTTTTTATCCATTACTTCGTCTCCATCTGCTGTGCGATATCAGCATCCACGATTTCCTCGCCGGTCTTATGCTTCAGCTGCTCCTTAGAAGCTTCACTCAGACCGTTGTTGATCACACAGTTCATATCGCAGGTGCTGCACTTATCCAGATCTTCTTTGGTGACCTTGCCATCACGGTAATCGCGGCAGATTTTCAGCTCGTACATGCTATACGGATGCTTAGTGAACAGAGCCTTAAACTTGTGAACCAAAACCCAGGTAGCAGGCTTCCAGATGTACTTGTGCATAGCCGGGGAAACAGAACCGATCATCCAGCAATCGCGGTCACAGCAACGAACCTTCGCACGAACCTTCTCGGCTTCCGGGCTGTTCCACAGCTCATCCCAGGTCTGATTGTTCAGGTTGCCCATGACTTCCTTATCCTTGGTACCATTGCAAGGCAT
>OLRR01001274.1_pt1 | contig 16454 bp, 13 predicted proteins | sample 1671941 | NCBI WGS metagenome assembly OLRR01 (sample SAMEA3136628, study PRJEB25190) | human gut metagenome
TCAACAGGTTATAAAAAATATAACCAATGAAAAAGAAAATACACCTTCGCGTAAGGTCAAAGAAATGATGCGTGCGGTTGCACTTGAAAAACAGCTTACAAAAGACGAAATACTTACAATGTATCTGAATATCGTATATTTCGCTAACAACTGTAACGGTGTTGAGGCTGCCGCAAACACTTACTTTAACAAAGACGCAAGCGCCCTTACGCTTGCCGAAGCGGCATCAATCGCAGGTATAACACAGTTCCCGTCAGAATACGATCCGTTTGTACATCCGGATAAGAATATCGAAAAACGTAATCTTGTACTCGGCAAAATGCGTGAACTCGGTTATATCACAGACGCTGAATATGCAGAGGCATCAGGCAGTGACCTTGTTGTAAGCAACGCTTACAGGCAAAATCAAGGACGTATTACTTCATACTTTGTTGACCAAGTTGTAAATGACGTTATCGCCGACCTTATGACTCAAAAAGGTTACTCGGAAGATTTCGCAACCCAACAGGTATACAACGGCGGTTTGAAAATTTATTCAACAATGGATCCCGACATTCAAAATATAATGGAAGGCATATTTACCAATACGTCTAACTTCCCTTATACAGGCAAGGGTGCTCAATCGGCAATGATTATAATTGACCCTTACACAGGTAAAATTCGCGGTCTTATAGGCGGTCTTGGCAAAAAGACTGATATTCGCGGTTGGAACAGAGCCACTCAATCAAAACGTCAACCGGGTTCATCAATCAAACCGCTTTCGGTTTACGCACCGGCGGTTGATATGGGTAAAATCACAGAAGTCGATACCGTAACAGACGAAGAAATAACCATCGGCAACGACAAGTGGAAACCAAAGAACTCATACAACGACTTCTTAGGCGATATGACAATTAAAGAGGCAGTTGCACGTTCGGCAAACATTCCTGCCGTAAAGGTATTGGATATGGTCAACCTTACAAACTCATTCAACTACCTACAAAACAAATTCCACATCACAACACTTGAAGAAAAAGATAAAAACTACAGTTCTCTTGCACTCGGCGGTCTTACACAAGGTGTAACCGTTGAAGAAATGGCAGGAGCATACTGTACATTCGTAAACAGCGGTAAATATATTAAGCCGTATACTTACACAAGAGTACTTGATTCAACAGGTCAAGTTATTCTTGAAAACACATCAAGCACAAGTCAGGCTATCAGTCCTGCGGCAGCATACATTACTGCTGATTTACTTTCGGGCGTTGTAAACAGCAGCGTCGGTACAGGTAAAGGCGCAAAGCTTGACTGCGGTATTTCAACATACGGCAAAACAGGTACAACCGATGATGACTGTGATAAGTGGTTTGTTGGTTTCACACCGTATTATGTAGGTGCTTGTTGGTACGGTTTCGATAATCCTGCATCAATTTCAGCGGCAGGTGTTTCGGGCAATCCGACAGTTACCGCATGGAATCTTGTAATGGAAAAAATTCACGAATCGCTTAACCCTAAAGAAATCACAAAACCAAGTAATGTTGTTGAGGCACAGGTATGCGAATACTCCGGTATGCTTGCAACTGACACCTGCCCTACCACAACCGCTTACTTCGTTGAAGGAACACAGCCAAAGGCATATTGTGACGCATCACACGCAAGCAGACGTAATAAACCAACGCAAACACCTCTATCAACGGTTGCACCGGTTAATACTCCAAGCGTTATGCCTACAGTAAATCCTGCGGCTTCGGAAATACACGAAAATCAAAACGGCAATAATTCAAATACATCTTCAGGTATAAATTCGGGTTCTTCGTCAAGTACTAACAGCGGTTCTTCGTCAAGTACAAATTCGGGTACTAACAGTGGTTCTTATGATACAAATTCGGGCGGCAGTTCTTCGTCAAATTCGGGCGGAACTGATTACGAACAAGGCAATACAGGCTCATCTGAAAGTGAAAATACAGCAGGCGGAGCAGAAGAAGATACTTCATCGGAAGAATAAGACAGCAAAAATGAGGCTTTTTCAAAGCCTCATTTTTTGTTACTGATTCAGATTTTATAAACAGATATACACCCCTACACAATAAAAAAAAAGGTTATCGGCTAAAATGCCGATAACCTTTTTATATGTAGCTACCTATGCTACATAACACGTTATTATTCTATCCATATTAAAACCTCCCATATTTTCGATAATTAAGAGGTTTTTAAAATCCGCCGAGTCCGAAACTTATTGACAATGCATTATTAACACTTGTCATAAGTCCGTCATCTATACGGCCTATTTTCTCTCGTAATCTTCTTTTATCAATCGTCCTGATTTGCTCAAGCAATATCACAGAATCCTTATTAAGTCCGTAATCCTTTGCAGCAAGTTCAATATGCGTAGGCATTTTCGCCTTATTAATTTGGCTTGTTATAGCCGCCGCAATCACCGTAGGACTGTATTTATTACCTATGTCGTTCTGTATAACAAGTACAGGTCTTATACCGCCTTGCTCACTTCCGACAACCGGGCTTAAATCGGCGTAATAAATATCTCCTCTTTTCACAATCAATTTACTCACACTCCGTCAGTTTTTCCTCACACAGCGAAAGACTTTCGTTATCCGCCTCCAAACACATTTGTGCCAGTTCAAGATTTATATCCGCCATTTCCTTATAACCTTTTTCAAGTTCGGCTACAAGTTTATTTTCATCGGATTTTTTGATTTGTGACAAAGCAATCAGGCCCCCTTTTCAGTTTTCAAGATAACCGTTTATCAACTACATAAGGTAGTTTAATACCTTCACCGCCTTTCCGTCTTTTGTATAAATTCTCGGGATACGCTTACCTATTACGCATGACACCTCGTAGTTTATCGTTTCAAGCCACTCGGCTAAATCGTCAACGGTTACTCCTTCACGTCCGAATATGATTACTTCATCGCCTTTATCAATATTATGGACATTTGTAACATCAATCATACATTGGTCCATACAAATTCTTCCGATAATAGGGACTTTTACACCGTCAACAATCATCTTACCATGCTTTGCAAGCTTTCTTAAATATCCGTCAGCATAACCGATAGGTACTGTTGCAATTTTGGTTTTCTTATCGGTTATGTACTCTTTTCCATAACTTACACCTCTGCCCGGTTCAACTTCTTTTATATGCGTTATTGTTGATTTTAGCGTCATTGCAGGAATTAGGTCAAGTCTTGACTTATCCACTTCGTCAGACGGATACATTCCGTACAAAATAACACCAGGACGCACCATATCAAGGTGCATTTCAGGGTACATCATTATTCCGGCACTGTTGCAAATATGCTTAATCGGAATATTAAGTCCTTTTTCTTCAAGTCTGTTGCAAACATCCATAAAACGTCCGTATTGCAAAAGTGTATACGATTTATCGTACTCGTCAGATGTTGCAAAATGCGAGAATATACCTTCGATTTCAATATAAGGCAGTTTTGATATTTTTATAATTTCGTCTACAATTTCTTCATTATTTTCTCCGGCAAGAAAACCTATACGGCTCATTCCTGTATCAATTTTGATATGAATTTTCGTAACTTTTTCTTTTCTTTCTGCCTCATAAGAAAGTGCTTTTGCAAATTCATATGTGAATACACTCGGTGTTATATCAAAATTGATTAAATCTTCAACAGCTTCTTCACCGCTTGCACCAAGTATCAAAATCGGCACGGTTACGCCACGGCTTCTAAGCTGTTTACCCTCCTGCAAAACCGCTACGGCAAGACGGTCTGCGCCGTTTTCAAGGAGCGTTTTTGCAACCTCCAAAAATCCGTGACCGTATGCGTCGGCTTTTACTACCGCCATTATTTTTGCATTCGGATTTGTTATCTTTCTTATTTCCTTTATGTTATGAGCTATTGCATCAAGGTCAACCTCTGCCCAAGTTCTTTTATCCATTGTTATACTACTTCCTTTCCGAAAGAAAATCATCCACATTGCTGCGAGAGATTTAATTCAGTTCTTCTTAATTATAGCATATAGCCATTTAATTTTCTACTTGTAATATTTGTCTTAAAGCACACGGAATACACTCCATAACTTTAGACGCGGTTACGGACTCGATTCCATACTTGTCTTTGGCAATATCACCCGCCAAACCGTGTATGTACACCGCCATAGCTGACGCAACGGTTTCGTTTATACCTCTTGATACAAGTGACGCAACCGTTCCAGCAAGCACATCACCGCTGCCGCCTGTTGCAAGACCTGAATTGCCTGTAATATTAATATATTGTTCTCCGTCCTGACCTGTTACAATCGTATGATGTCCTTTTAAAATCAAAGTGACTCCGTTTTCCTCCGCGAACTCCTTTGCGGTAACAAGTCTGTTATCCTCAATATATTCCCTCTCAAGTCCCGTTAAACGTGACATTTCAACCGTATGCGGTGTAAATATCACAGGGCAAGTACAACTGCTTAAAGCCTTCATATTTTCTGCTACGGCATTTATTCCGTCTGCGTCGATTATAACGGGAACTTTTGAATATTCAAGCACACTTTCAACAACTTCCGAAACATCGTCACATCTTCCCAATCCCGGACCTATAAGCACAGTATCAGCCTTATCGACTCGTTTTAAAATTTCGTCAATCGCACCGTCAGAAATACGTCCGTTTCTGTCGCTTAACGGCACTGTCATAACTTCTGTCGTTTTTGCTTCCATGGCACCGTTAAGACTGCTCGGTACTGCAAGCGTAACAAGTCCGCTGCCTGTTGTAACTGCGGTTTGTGACGACAAATATGCCGCTCCTGTCATTCCGACCGATCCTGCTATAACAAGTACCTTACCGTAATCGCCTTTCTGCGAATTGTTTTCACGTTTAGGGAAATTTGAACGCACAAATTTATCGTCAATTACGTTAATCTTCAAATTCTGTCCGTCAATTATATAGTCCGGAATTGAAATATTCTTAACCTCTACCTTCCCCACATAATCAGCCGCAGGAAACATAAGCATACCGACTTTGTAAGCCGCAAAAGTCACTGTTTTGTCAGCCTTTATACATACTCCGCAAATTTCGCCGCTGTCGGAATTAATCCCGCTCGGAACGTCAACCGCCATTATATACTTTGCGTTATCGTTAATTTCACTTATAACGTCATAACTTATTCCGCGTACAGTTCCGCTTATGCCTGTTCCGAAAATTGCGTCAACAATTATGTCATACGAACGCACGATATATTTCAAATCCTCTATATCTGAAATGACATCAATGTTGATATTCATTCTCTTGATTATATCAAAATTAATTTTTGCGTCGCCTTTAAATTCATTTCCGCATACCAAATAAACCGCCACATCAACGCCCATATTGTACAGATGTCTTGCGATTGCGAAACCGTCACCGCCGTTATTGCCTTTTCCGCAAAATACCGCGACCGATTTCTCCGAAATGTTTGCAAAGTCGTTTTTTAGTTCTTCCACACAAGCCATAGCGGCATTTTCCATAAGCACAATACTCGGTATTCCGCCGATTTCGCTTGCCGCCTTGTCCACACCTCTCATTTCAGAGGCAAAACACGCTTTCATATTTTAGTCCTCCATTACAAATACATTTCTCGGATTAAATCTCTTGATTGACTCAATCATCTTTGATGTAGGCTGGAACAATACTCTGTAATTTTCACTGTCTTGGCTGTAATCAACAAAGTAAACATTACCTCTCGACTTATCGCCCGTAACGTCAAAAGTTTTGCTTACTGTTACGTTTTTATAATCGTGATTATGCTCGTTATCATTGATATTCGCACAAATATTTATTTCTTTAAAGTCAAAACTTGCAATTCTTTTTCTTGCTTTCTTTGACATAATCTTATCAATATCAATTTCGCTGTTTGTAAGTATATATTCGTACTCAATATTTTGCATACTCATAAGCAAATACGCACCGTACCACGCAAATGCTATAAGCACAAGTCCGATACTAAATGAAAATGAACCGAATTGAGTGCCGGAAAGTGCAGTAGCCGTTGCAAAAATAAGTAATAGCAAAGCCACCGATACAATAATCGCCGCAAAAATTATAACTGCGATAATCGCCTTTTGTCCGCCTGTCTTTTTCTTCTTTAGTATGTATTCCAAATATATATCATTCATCATAGCAATCTGTTACCTTTCTTATATTTAATTCATTTTCTTCAACTTATCATACAGATTTTTCAATGCACGTCCGCGATGGCTGATTGAATTTTTTTCTTCATCACTGCTTTCGGCAAACGTTTTACCGAGTTCGTTAGACAAAAATATCGGATCATATCCAAATCCGTTTTCACCCTTAGGCTCTTTTGTTATCGTGCCTTTTACTTCACCCTCAGCGGTTATTTCCGTACCGTCAGTCATTATAAACGCTACCGACGTCACAAACTTTGCTCTGCGGTTTTCATTGTCGCCGAGTTCCGTTAAAAGTTTGTTAATTCTGTCCTCATCCGTTGCATTGTCACCGGCATATCTTGCACTTCTGACACCCGGTGCACCGCCAAGTGCCTCAACACATATGCCCGAATCGTCCGCAAGGATAGGATAATCGCAAACCATAGCAACCGCTCTTGCCTTAATAAGTGCGTTTTTTACAAACGTGTCGCCTGTTTCTTCCACATCAACATCAATTTCAAGCTCTTGTTGTGATACGATTTCAATGTCAAGCGGTGCAAGAATTTCTTGCATTTCTCTTATTTTTCCTTTGTTTTTTGTTGCAGCTATTACCTTCATAAGACTGCCTCCGTAATTTAATTATTTCTCTAAATATTCTACTACATATAGCGTTTTTTTTCAAGGTCTAAATAGAAAATTACACAATTTGAGTACAAAAAATGCACTCCGTAAAGAGTGCATTTTCACGACTGTCGCCGTTATTTCTATTTGCTTAGTTCTTCATCTATTGCAGCGGCTGCGGCTTTACCTGCACCCATTGCAAGAATAACTGTTGCGGCACCTGTTACAACGTCACCGCCGGCATATACATGGTCTTTTGAAGTTTTACCTGTTTCCTCATCAGCAATGATACAACCTCTCTTGTTTGTGTCAAGACCTTTTGTTGTCTTTCTGATAAGCGGATTCGGAGTTTGACCGATAGCTACAACTACTGTATCTACGTCAATAACTTCTTCACTGCCCTCGATAGGAACAGGACGTCTTCTGCCACTGTCGTCAGGCTCGCCAAGTTCCATCTTGATAACTTCCATACCGCTTACCCAACCTTCCTCGTTGCCAAGAATCTTTGTCGGATTTTGAAGAAGTTTAAATTCGATACCTTCTTCTTCTGCGTGGAATACTTCTTCCGCTCTTGCAGGAAGTTCTTCCTTACCACGTCTGTAAACGATATATACGTTTTCAGCGCCAAGACGCTTTGCCGATCTTGCAGCGTCCATAGCAACGTTACCGCCGCCAAGAACCGCAACATTTTTACCTACATATACAGGTGTATCGTATTCAGGGAACTTATAACCCTTCATAAGGTTAATTCTTGTTAAGAATTCATTTGCACTGTATACACCGTTAAGGCTTTCGCCCTCGATACCCATAAAGTGAGGCAGACCTGCACCCGAGCCGATATATACCGCGTCAAAATTCATTTCGTCAAACAATTCGTCAACAGTAAGTGTCTTACCGATAACTACATTAGTTTCGATGTCAACACCCATTTCCTTTAGGTTAGAGATTTCCTTTTGCACTATATCCTTTGGAAGTCTGAATTCAGGAATACCGTACATCAAAACGCCGCCCGCTGTATGGAATGCCTCGTAAATTGTTACTTCGTAACCCTTTTTAGCAAGGTCGCCAGCAACTGTAAGTCCTGAAGGACCGCTTCCTACAACTGCAACTCTCTTACCGTTTGAAACAGGCTTTTCAATTTCTTCCTTGACATTCTTCATATGCCAGTCGGCAACAAATCTTTCAAGTCTGCCGATACCGACGCTTTCGCCCTTGATACCTCTTACACACTTTGATTCACACTGCTTTTCCTGCGGACATACTCTACCGCAAACAGCAGGAAGTGCATTTGTTTCCTTAATCTTCTTATAAGCGTTTTCAAATTCACCCTTTGCAACAAATGCAATAAATTCAGGGATTTTAACGCTTACAGGACAGCCTTGCATACAAGGCTTATGTTTACAGTTAAGACATCTCTGTGCCTCGTCTATTGCCATTTCCTCAGTATAACCTGTTGTTACTTCAAGGAAATTCTTGTTTCTTACATTAGGACATTGCTCCGGCATCGGATTTTTGTCCATTCTCATATTTGGCATATTAAAAATCCTCCCTTAATCAGTCTTGATGATTGGTTCTGCCTATTCTGCAGTGACCTTCTTTACATGATTTTTCTTCGTAATCCTTAAACATTCTGCCACGTTTCATAGCAGTATCCCAGTCAATCTTGTGACCGTCAAAGTCAGGACCGTCCACGCAAGCGAACTTTGTTTCGCCGCCGACTATTACACGGCAGCCACCGCACATACCTGTACCGTCAATCATAACAGGGTTCATTGAAACTGTTGTAGGAATGTTGTATTGCTCTGTCAGCTTACAGACAAATTTCATCATTACAAGCGGACCGATTGCGATTACTTCGTCAAACTTTTCGCCTGCTTCGATTTCTTTTTTAAGCATATCTGTAACAAAACCTTGATTTCCGTTTGAACCGTCGTCTGTTGCAACGATAAGTTTGTTTGAAACTTTCTTTAGTTCATCTTCAAGAATAACTAAATCCTTGTTTCGAAAACCTGTGATAACCGTTACGTCGGCACCAAGGTTATGAAGTTTCTTAGCCTGCGGATAAGCGATAGCTGTACCAAGACCGCCGCCGATAACCGCAACTTTCTTTAGACCTTCAAGCGGTGTAGGTGTTCCCAAAGGTCCGGCAAAGTCAAGAATTTCTTCGCCTTCTTCAACCTGTGCAAGGTCCTTTGTTGTCTTACCTACGATTTGTACGATAATTGTAACTGTTCCCTTTTCTCTGTCAAAATCTGCGATTGTAAACGGAACTCTTTCGCCGTATTCATCAATTCTCAAAATGATGAACTGTCCCGGCTCTGCTTTCTTCGCAACCAATGGAGCCTCAACCTCCATTAAAAAGATTTGCGGATTAAGCACATTCTTTTTAACTACTTTGTAAGCCATTATATCACCTCTTAAATTTAGTTCAATACATTAAAATATTAATACATATATGTTATCATATCATAACTTTACTGTTTTTTCAATAATTTTACGAAAGTTTTTCGATAAAAGCCCTCATATCTTCTGCCATTTCGTCTTTAAACTCCATTATTTGACCTGTTATCGGATGCGTAAAGCAAAGATAGCACGAATGTAACATCTGCCTTTTGGCAATATTATGGTCCTCCGTTCCGTAAAGCCAGTCGCCTACAAGCGGATGACCGATATATGCCATATGCACACGAATTTGATGCGTACGCCCCGTTTCAAGCTCCATTTCAAGCAATGTATACTCTCCGTAACGTTTTATAACCCTGTAATGTGTTACGGCTCTCTGTCCGTCAGGTGCCACAATTCTGTTTATAACACTTCCGTCGGCACGTCTTATCGGTGCGTCAACCGTTCCGTCATGTTCTACATCACCGCACACGATACACATATATTTTCGCTTCAATTCTTTTTTCTGTATTTCTTCACCCAATCTTGCGTGTATGTATGAATTTTTTGCAACAGCCATAAGTCCCGAAGTATCTTTATCAAGACGGTTTACCGCACGAAAAACTCTTTCCTCGCCCTTGCTTTTGTAATAATACATCACACCGTTTGCAAGCGAATTTTCGTAATTTCCCATTGACGGGTGAGTCGGCATATTCGACGGTTTGTTTATAACAAGCACGTCCTCGTCTTCATACACAATATCAAGCGGAATATCGGTAGGCACAATATTTTCGGATGCAGTGTCACGAATTGTTATTTTTAAAATATCGCCCTTTGCCGCCAAATCCACAACACGTTTGTGTTCTCCGTTTACCTGTATTCCCTCTTTGTATTTCTTTAATTCCTTAATCAGATTGGTTGAAATTTTAAAATGCTGTTTTAAAACAGTCGTTATATTCGCTCCGTCATATTCTGACGGAATTTCATATTCAAGTACTCTGTCCATCAGTTGTTAAACCCGTTTAAAAGTCTTGTCGCATATGACGCGTCAACCATTTCCCAACCGAAGCTGTACGGTTTCATACCCGATTCAAGAAGTTGTTTATGGATTGTGTCGTATGTTTCTTTAGGCACTTTTGATGTGTATGTTTGATTTTCGATTGTGTCGTATATCATAAATTCTATCACTTCATCCTGACACTTTCCGAAACGGCAAACTCTCTGCTCCGCCTTTTCCAAGTCCTGCGACAATACCATAAGTTTTATAACCTCCATAGTCTTGTCGTTCATATCGTTATCAAAGATAAGAATTTTTTCAAGCAATTCATTATAATCGGTTACAAAACGTAAATTATACCCCTCAAGTTTGTCAAGTTCGCCAGATTCTTTTGACGATTTTTGAACATTGTCAAAAAGCTGACTTTTCAAAACAACATCGTCACACGGTGAAAATGAAATCATAAGACGCTTATCTTCATCGTGATAAAGCATAGGTGTAGGCATAAGTGCCGAGTACGAACAAGACGGACAACGGAACATATTCACCTTACCCATAAGCAAGTCATGCTTTAAATCTTCACTGTCCTTAACCGTAATCGAGTTCCATACAGTAACTTCACTCATTTGACTGCACTTAGGGCATTTTACATTTTGCTTTAAATTAAGACTCATATTTTTATTCCTTTCTAAGCATTTTATCAGCAGCAACCATTATTCCGAGTTTTGCGCTTTCGTATGTCAAACCGCCTTGCATATATGCAATGTACGGCGGTTTTATAGGTGCGTCAGCCGATAATTCTATCGACGCACCCTGTACAAACGCACCTGCCGCCATAATCACCTGTGACGAATATCCCGGCATATCCCAAGGTTCAGGTGTAACAAAGCTGTCCACCGGTGCACCTTTTTGTATTCCCTGACAAAATGCTGTAACTTTATCGGGATCACCGAATTTTATTGATTGAATTATATCGTGTCTGATTTCGTTAGGTTTTGGGTCAACCTCAAAGCCGAGTTTCTCAAATACCGCCGAGCAAAGCACTGCTGCTTTTAAAGCCTGTGACACAACGTGCGGTGCCATAAACAAGCCTTGATACATCTGTCTGTTAAAACCGAGTGACGCGCCTGCCTCCTTGCCGATTCCGACAGAAGTAAGACGGTATGCGCAAAGCTCTACATACTTCTGTTTACCTGCAATATATCCGCCGGTCGGAGCAAGTCCGCCGCCCGGATTTTTTATAAGTGAGCCTGCTATAAGGTCTGCACCGTATGCGGTAGGCTCTTCCGTTTCGACAAATTCACCGTAACAGTTGTCAACTATACAAATAGTTTCAGGCGAAATTTCCTTTACAAATTCTATAAGTGCACCTATATCCTTTGCACTGTATGTCGGACGCCAGCCGTAACCCTTTGAACGCTGTATTGTAACGGCTTTTACATTCATATGAGTAAGAGTAAATTTAATCTGTTCAAGATCAGGTGTTCCGTCATGCTTTAAATCAATCTGAACATATTTTACACCGAAATCTTTAAGTGAGCCGTTACCCGCCTCACCTTGTATTCCGATTACTTCTTCAAGCGTGTCATACGGCTTGCCTGTTATCGAAACAAGTATATCATTCGGTCTTAAAACAGCAAAAAGTGCGGTTGAGATGGTATGCGTACCAGATATGAAATTGTGACGTACAAGTGCGTCCTCCGCACCCATAATATCCGCATATACTCTGTCAAGCGTATCTCTGCCCAAATCGTCATAACCGTAGCCTGTCGTAGCAACAAAGTGACTGTCAGATACACGATTGTCCGCAAATGCTTTCATAACTCTAAGCTGATTTATTTCACAAATATTCTCTATATGCTTAAACTGCTCTTTTATACTCTCCTCCGCCTCACTTACCAATTTAAGCGTCTTGTCCGATATACCGAAATTATCTTTTATAAATTTATTCTTATCCATAAGTAAATATGTCCTTTCAAAGCTTTATACTAACCTATTAATTATATCACTTATAATTTTTTCCGTCAATCATTATTTATTGGTCTTGTAAAAATTGCACTAATATGGTATAATAAAAATATCTATATTAAGGAGTTGAAATTAATATGATTACTATAATAGCAAAATTCAACGTACTTAACGGCAGTGTTGACGAATTCAAAAAATGTGCTGTCAATGTAGTGCGTGACACACGCAAGGAAAAAGGCAATCTTGCGTACAAGATATACCAAAGCAGAGAAGATGCAACAAAATTTACATTCATCGAAGAATGGCTTAACGACACTGCAATAGATCAGCACAACAATGCAAAGCATTTTCTTCAATTTCTTGAGGACATCAAACCGCTTACAGATGGTGACGTTCAAATCGAACAGCTTACAAAAGTACCGTCTGTATTTTGCTGATTGAGGGATTTATGGATATTTACGATAATAACATTAATGTACTTACAAATTATATAGCCGATGGCTCAAAGGGCTGTAATTCAAATGCAGTCGGAGTTGAGCTTGAGCATTTTGTAATTGACAAAAACGGCGATTGTGTGCCGTATATCAACGGTGTTGAAAATATAATCGAACAGCTTGCGCAAAACTTCTCCAAACACGTTTACAGCGAAGGTTTTCTTATCGGTCTTTCGTGTGATAAATACAACATCACTCTTGAACCGGGCGCACAAATTGAAATCAGTATAAAACCGACTGAAAACATTTGTGAGATTGAAAATATTTACGGCGAATTTTTATCGGTGATAAATCCCATACTTGATAAATATTCATACAGACTTACAACACTCGGTTATATGCCTAAAAACAAAGCAAAGGATATATCGCTTATCCCGAAAAAACGTTATGAATATATGAACAAATACTTTAAATCGGTCGGCACACGCGGAATAAATATGATGCGCGGTACCGCGTCTGCACAGGTATCTATTGATTTCGCCGATGAAAAAGACTGCGTTCAAAAATTCAAAAAAGCAAACATAATAAGCCCTATTCTTTCACTTATATGCGACAACGCACCTGTTTTTGAGGGCAAGCCGTTTTTGGGAAATACGTTGAGAACATATATTTGGAATGATGTTGACAATGACCGTTGCGGTATTGTTCCGACAGTGCTTGACAGTGATTTTTCATTCAAGAAATATGCCGAATACATTTACAATTCACCGGCTATACTTACTGTAAACGGTGACGATATAGAATTTACCGCCGATAAAAAAATATGCGATATTTACAAAGATACTCCTATTAACGAAAGCATAGCGGAGCATCTTCTTTCTATGTTCTTCCCTGACGTAAGACTTAAAAAGTATATTGAAATCAGACCTGCCGACAGTATGCCGATTAAGTATGTTTTAGCTTATGCAACGCTTATCAAAGGTATTTTTATGTCTGACTTTTCACTTGATGTTTCACTAAGTGCCATTACTCAGGCAAAGAACAATATAATATTAAAGGGTTATAATGCCGAAGTTTACGGAACCGACGCACATACGTTGGCTATGAAATTGTGCAGTGCAGCATATAACGCACTTGATTCAAGCGACAGAGAATATCTTCTTCCGCTTAAACAGCTTATAGACAACAAACAAACATTAAAGGAGACGATTAACCTTGCAAAAGGCAGAGGAATTTTATAAAAAACTTGTAGACGATAATTTTGCGGAAAGTCTGCAAAGCGCAAAAAAGCAACAGGAATATATCAAAACTTCAACGGCACGTTATCACGGCTATTTTGTACACACGCTTTATATGCCGAAAATGTTTACGGAAGAAATGGCGGCATACTTCAAAAAAGCCGCCGAAAGTATGTACAAAATACTTGAAAAAGTTATTCATGAATATCAAACTAATGCCGAATACAGAAAGCTTTTCGGTTTTGACGAAAAATTGGAAAAGCTAATTCTTCGTCCAAATCACTATGAATGTGCCTTGCCTATCGCAAGAATAGATATATTTTTTAATGAGGACGATTTTTCGTTTAAGTTCTGCGAATTTAACGCGGACGGCTCAAGTGCAATGAATGAGGATAAGGAGCTTAACCAAGCCATTCGTCTTACAAGCACTTTTGATAAGTTTACCGAAAAATACAATGTGAGAACATATGAATTGTTTAATTCATGGGTTAAAGCATTTATGGATATTTACCGTACATACGACAGAGCGGTAGAAAATCCGCATATTGCAATAGTCGACTTTTTCGGCGGTGACATAAGCCGTGAATTTACCGCATTCCAAAAAGCATTTGAGGACAGCGGTTTAACGTGTGAAATATGTGAAATCACCGACCTTTCATACGAAAACGGCAAACTTCTTTCACCAAGCGGCAAACAAATCAACGCAATCTACCGCCGTGCAGTGACTTGCGATATTATGCGTAATTACGATAAAGTTCAGCCGTTCATAAAGGCTGCCGAAAATAATGATGTGTGCCTTATCGGTGATTTTAAAACACAGGTTATTCATAATAAAATCGTGTTTAAGGTACTTCACGATGATATGACTTCCGCATTCCTTACCGATGAAGAAAAGCAGTACGTCAAAGATCACATTCCGTACACCGCGTCACTTACACAAGAAGAAATCGATAAACACGATGTTCTTAATACAAAGGATAAATGGGTCATAAAACCTGAAGATTCATACGCGTCAAAAGGCGTGTATGCAGGTGTTGAGGGTATGAGTGACCACGCGTGGAAAGAAGAAGTTTTGAGTAACGTTGATAATCACTACTTACTTCAAGAATACTGTACCCCATATGCAACTTGGAATATCGACATCACCCACGATGAAAATGCAAAATATAAAAAGTACAGTAATATAACGGGTATGTATGTGTATAACGGCAAACTTGCCGGTCTGTATTCAAGAATTGCAAAAAACAGCATTATTTCAACTCAATACAGTGAAATGTCACTTCCGACAATTGTGGTAAGTGAAAAATAGCACACAAAAAGGCGAACCGAACGGCTCGCCTTTTATAATGTTATTTACTTTAATTTATAAGCAATATCGTTCCAGAAAATTTCTTTTTCAAAATCTTCAACTGTTGTATTTTCGCCGATATGTAGGAATTCAATACCCATCATTTCAGCCCAGTCTTTCATCATTTCAGCAGTAACGTCATATGAAAGAACGCTGTGATGAGCGCCGCCGGCTTTAATCCAACATTCAGCCGAAACAGCAAGTGACGGAAGCGGTTTCCACATTACACCCGCAACAGGCAATTTAGGCATTGGTTTTAACGGATTACAAGCCTTAATATCATTTACGATTAAACGCATTCTGCCTCCCATATCAACAAGCGAAGCAACGATTGCGTCACCGTTCTTTGAGTCAAATACAAGTCTTGCAGGATCGCTCTTACCGCCGATACCAAGAGGATGTACCTGAATTTTCGGCTTATCTGCCGCAACAAGCGGGCAAACTTCAAGCATATGCGCTCCCAAAATATGTTCATTACCCTTTTCAAGATGGTATGTATAGTCCTCCATAAATGCAGTACCGCCTGTCATGCCCTCAGCCATCGACTTCATTATAACGTCCATAGCGGCGACTTTCCAGTCACCCTCGGCACCGAAACCGTAACCGTCTGCCATCATATTCTGTGCAGCAAGACCCGGAAGTTGGTCAAGACCGTGCAATGTATCAAAGTGAGTAACGAATGCACTGTAATCAAACTGTTCACACATTTTTCTTATAGCGATTTCTTCTTTTGCCTGATAACGAACAGCATCAATATTATCCGTATCCATTGTATAACGGCTTTCATATTCAGCCATTTTTGCATCGATTTCAGCCTCTGTAACTTCATTCAAAATGTCAACAATATCGCCGATTGGTCTGTATTCAACGTCCCAACCGAACTTGATTTCAGCCTCAACCTTATCACCCTCTGTAACGGCAACTTGGCGCATATTATCGCTGAAACGTACCATTTTAAGTTCTTGGCTGATTGCATAACCGCAAGCACTTCTCATCCAATTTGCAAGCTTTGTCTGAGGTTCTTCGTCCTCCCAATAACCTACGATAACCTTTCTCGCCATTCTAAGTCTTGAACCGATAAATCCGTGTTCTCTGTCACCGTGTGCAGACTGGTTAAGGTTCATAAAGTCCATATCGATTTCATTCCAAGGAATTTCACGATTAAACTGTGTATGGAAATGACAGTAAGGCTTTTTGAAGTCCTTTAGACCGTTTATCCACATCTTTGACGGACTGAATGTGTGCATCCAAGCAATTACGCCGGCACATTTATCATCATATGATGCCTCTTTGAAAACTTTTTTAATTTCAGCAGGAGTTTTCACTGTCGGCTTGTACACAATCTTACAAGGCATTTTGCCTGACG
>OLRR01001286.1_pt1 | contig 16312 bp, 11 predicted proteins | sample 1671941 | NCBI WGS metagenome assembly OLRR01 (sample SAMEA3136628, study PRJEB25190) | human gut metagenome
CACGTCGTCGCGGCCTGAGGCATGCTCGGGGCCTCCCGTGATTGTCGAGACGGCCGCGCTGTAGGGCACGCCCTCGTCCATGACGGCAGCGAGGCGCTTCGCGAGCCTGCGGTTGAGGAACCCGAGCTGGGTCCCGTCCAGCAGCTCGACTGCGATCGCGTTCGCGTCGAACTCGTTGTGCGGCTGACGCACGAGCGAAAGCTCCACACCTGCCTCGATGCTGGAGAGCACCGCCTGACGGTTCTCGAACGTGACTCCCACGATCTTGGTGTTGAAGCGGGCCATCTGCGTGATGCCGGCGTAATCGCCCACGTCGGTGATCTCGAGCGCGTGCTCGAACAGCTCGTCGACGCGTTGGCTGATTTCGGTCTTGGACTCGGCGGCGGGGGCATGGACGAAGATGTCGCGGGTCATGAGCTTGGCGGTGAAGCGCCCCTGCCACTCGTCGACCGTCGGCTCGAACAAGATGTCGCATGCGGAGTCGCAGGCGACGAGCTCGTAAATGTTGTCGACGCCGAAGTAGATGCCGGCAACCCTGCTGATGCCATCGGTCGCGACGTAGCGCAGGTGGTTGCCCTGCTTGCCAACGGCGGCGCGCTTCTCCATGAAGACGTCGGGCGCGGCAAGCACCGGCACGGGGTTGTCGTTGCCGAACGGCTGCAAAAACTCGAGCTCGTTGAAGCCGGCCACGTCGCACTCCGCCAAATCGGCAATGGCATCGACCATGCGCGGCTTGGGGCGCGCTTGCTCGCCGAGGGCGGTGACGGCGCTGCAGAGCCTGTCGCGCAACTCGGGCAGCTTAGCCGCCGGCAGCGTGATGCCGATTGCGGCGGCGTGCCCGCCGAATTTCGTGCAGAGGTCCTCGCTCGAGGAACTGACCAGATCGAACAGGTTGATGTCGTTGTAGGTGCGGCCAGAGCCGCGTGCCTCGCCGCCTTCGATGGTGAAGATGATGGTGGGGCGCTTGTACTTGCGCGCGATACGCGATGCGACGATGCCCTTCACGCCCTCGTGCCAGCTCTCACCGCCGACGACGATGACCGGTTCGTCGTGGAATTCGGCCTGGAGCGCCGCCTCGGCCTTTTCGGTGAGCTCGGATTCGACCTCGCGCCGTTGGTTGTTGACGGCCTCGAGGCGCGTGGCGAGGTGCTCTGCCTCTTCGAGCTCGTCGCTCATGAGCAAATCGAGCGCAATGGACGCATCTCCCATGCGGCCCGCGGCGTTCAAGCGCGGAATCAGCGAGAACGAGAGCTTCGTGGAGGTGACCTCCTCGGGGAGCACGTTGCAGATGGCGCACAGCGCGAGCAGGCACATGCGCGGACGCTCGTTGATCTTTCTGATGCCATCGGCGACGAGCGCACGGTTCTCGCCCTTCAAGACCATGAGGTCGGCAACAGTGCCCAGCGCGGCGATGTCCGTTAGCTCACGCCACAGGTCCGGCTGACCGAGCCGCGCGCCGAGCAGGCACAGGAGCTTCAAGGCGACGCCGACGCCGGCGAGGTTGCGCGAGGGATTGTCTTCCTCGAGCTTGGGATCTGCCACGGGGACACCTTGCGGGACATGCCCGCCGTCTTCGTGGTGGTCGGTGATCGCGATATCGAGACCCTGCGCGAGCGCCCAGGCGACCTCCTCATCGCACGAGATGCCGCAGTCGACCGTGATGATGAGGTCGGGGTTGTAGCCCATGGCGCGGGTGAGCGCCTTCTCGGAAAGCGCGTAGCCTTCCTCGTAGCGGTGCGGGATGAGTCCCACGACGTCTGCGCCCAGCGCACGCAGCCCACGCAGCGAGACGGTGGTGGCGCTGACGCCGTCGACGTCGAAATCGCCGAAGACGAGGATTCTCTTTTTGGCCCGTATGGCGGCCTCGACCTTGTCGGCGACTTCTGTAAGGCCCGGGATGATCTCTGGGTCGAGCCAATCGCGGTCGAGCGAGGGGGTCAGGAACTCGTTGGCCGCCTCGGGCGTCGTGATGCCACGCGACACGAGAACCCGTGCCGTCAAAGGCAAAAGACCGCAGTTGACGACGATGTCGTTAACTGCGGTCTCATCGATATCCGGAATGCAGAAACTTCTTGCTTCGTCAGTCTTTTTCATGCCACTGATTGTGGCACAAACCTGAGACAAAGTTTTCCGGGCCTACAAACTATTCATCCACGCTCTTGCCCACCGAAGCGGAGCCTGGAGCATCGCCCTTTGCGGGCTGCTGTTCCTTGCTGGCAGCGTTAGATGCCTTGAGCTGGTACTTCTCGTCTTTGCGCGCCTGCTTGGCGTCCACGCGCGCCTGCAGGAGCATCTCTTTGGTAAACGTCGACTGCACGACCTCGTATGGGTACTTCTTCTCGAGGCGCGCGTACTCGGGCTGGCGGCACTTCCACAGCGTGTAGATGGGCGCCGAAATGGCAATCGTCGAGTACACGCCGATCAGCATGCCACAGAACATCGCGAAGGCGAAGTCGCGCAGCGTGTCGGTGCCCAAGACGAGCATGAGCAAGACGGGGAGAATCGACGTGATGGACGTGTTGAGCGAGCGCACGATGATCTCGTTGACCGAGCGGTTGGCACAGGTCTTCATGCTGCACTTCATCTGCGGCGAGGCGTTCTTGTTGATGCGGTGGAACACGACGATCGTGTCGTAGAGCGAGTAGCCGATGATGGCGAGCAAGGCGGCGATGACGTCGGACGTGACCTCCATGTGGAAGAACATGCCCGCCCAGGCATAGACGCCGATGATGATGAACATGTCGTGGAACAGCGTGATGAGCGCGACGACGCCCATGCGCGGCTCGCGGTAGCGAATCGCGATGACGATCAGGATGCCGACGCATGACAGGAGGAAGGCCAGAATCGAGCTGCCGATGACGGAAGCGCCCCAGCTCGCGCCGATCGTCTCGATCTGCACGTTCGTGCCGTTGATGCCAAGCTGGCTTTCGACGTTCATCATGATCTGGTTGGCATCGGTCGAGACGGTGTCGGTCGTCTTGACGATGAAGCCGGGGTTACCGCTCGCGTCGGTCGAGGTCTGAATGGACGAGATCTGCGATTCGATGCCGAGCGAGTCTGCCGCAGACGAGAAGGCATCTTTGACCTGGTCTTGCGTGATGTCGCCCGTGTTGGTGATCTGGATGGACGAGCCGCCCGAGAACTCGGTGCCCAAGGTGAGCGCAGAGCCCGTGGTGACAAGGCTCACGACGAGGCCGACGGCTGCCAGCGCTATAAGGATTCCGGAGAGGATGAACCCGTACTTCCAGAGTCCGACGAAATTGAATTGCCTATGCGGACGCAAAGATTTCATGGTTACCTCCCCTCCTTTGCATGGAACGCGCCTTCGTTGACATCATCGCCAATCCCCCAGAACCCTGGGTGCCTGCGGATGACGCCCGGGCCGAGCAGACGCATGATCGGGCCGGAGAAGAGGAACATGATGACGAGGTCGCAGATGATGCCGAGTGCGAGCGTCAGGCCGAAGCCACGCACATCGCCCATGGCGACGAAGTACAGGATGAGGGCGGACACGAGCGTGACCACATCGGCGTCGATCGAGGTGAAGATGCCCTCGTGAACGCCCGAGACCGAAGCGCTCTTGACCGACTTGCCCTGCCTGATCTGCTCGTGGAAGCATTCCATGATGAGAATCGAGGAGTCGGCGGACATGCCGATGTTGACGATGATGCCCGCGATGCCGGGAAGCGTGAGGCTGAACCACCCGAGCTGCGAAAGCCCCGCGAGAAGTCCCAGGTACACAACCGACATGATCACGATGGACACCGCCGGCAAAAGGCCGAGGCCGTTGTAGAACACGAGCATCCAGATGATGACGAACGCAAGGCCGATGAGCGCCGCCATGATGCCGGAGAACAGAGCGTTTTGGCCGAGCGTCGGGCCGACGGTGCTCGCCTGCTCGATGTGCAGCGAGACGGGCAGCGAGCCGGAGTTGATGATGGTCTTGAGCTGGTTCGCCTCTTCGGCCGTGTAGTTGCCCGTGATCTGGACCTGGCCGTTGGTGATGGCCGCCTGGACGGCAGGCGCGCTTTCCACCACGCCGTCGAGCAGGATGGCAATCTGGCCATGCGTGCTCACGAGCTCGGACGTGACCTTGGCGAACTGGCTCGTGCCCTCGGAGTCGAGGTCGAGGTTGACTGCGTAGCTGGCAGAGCCCTGCGGCCTGCCCACGGTGACGTTGGAAACGCTGTCTCCCGTCATGAACGCGGTGTAGCTGACACCGGACTCTTTGAGGTTCATGCCCGTGAGCCCCTGCTGGATGTAGGTGCGGACGTTTTCGTCTTGGATGTCGTTGACGTTCACGAACTCGAGGATGCCCTGGCTGGAGAGCGTGTCGAGGATGGCCTGGGAGTTTTCCTGAGCGCCGGGAATCTGCACCAGGAAGGAGTTGCTCCCCTGCTGCTGGACCGTCGCCGCCGAGGCACCGGATGCGTTGACGCGGTTGGTGATGACCTGCTGCGCCTGGCTCATCTGGTCACTCGTGATTGCCGAGCCGTCGTTGGTGGACGCGCTCAGGTTGACGGAGACGCCGCCTTGGATGTCGAGGCCCATGGTGATCTTGTCCTGCGGGGGATACAGCAAGAACACCGACGCGACGAGGGCCGCGAGGATGACGACGAGGGCGACGACACTGCCCTTCTTGCGCCCGCTGCGTGCCTCGGCGGGCGTGCTGTGCGCGGCCTTGTCTGCGCCCCTGCGCGAGCTGCGCTCCACAGTGGCGAGCCCCTCCTTGCGCATCGCCTCTTGCTTGGCCTTGGAGCGCGCGGCGGCCTTGGCCTTCTTCTCGGAGCGCCTGCGCTGCTTTTCCATCTCCTTCTTGCCGCGCGCCTTGAGCTTTTCCGCCTCGCGACGCTGCTTCTCGAGATACTTGGGATCGTTTTTCAGGGCCTCTTGACGGGCGCGCTCGTCGGCGGCCTTCTGGCGCGCCTGCGCTGCCATCTTCTGGTAGCGCTCGGCGTCACGCTGCTGCCGTGCCCTGTCCTTCTCCCGCTTCTTCGCGGCCTTCTCGCGCTCTTTCGCGAGCTCCGCGTTCATCTTGTCGGCTTGAGCGCGACGGCGCTCCTCGCCAGCAGATGACTTGTTGTTCTTCGCCATCAAAACTCCCGGATATGACTGGCATTATTCTTTATTGTGAATAGCTGTTGCCTATTGTAGCGCAGCAGCCACGTGCTGCATTCTACAGCAGTGATTGCTGTTGGCCGCAGATGTTGCCCAGAAACGAACGGCGGTGCAACACGCACGGCCCCAGTTCGTGCAGGGCCTCGATGTGCGCCGCAGAGCCGTAGCCCTTGTTGCTGTCGAAGTGGTAGGCGGGATAGCCTTGCGCGTATTCGACCATCAGCGCATCGCGTGTGACCTTCGCGACGATGCTCGCCGCGGCGATGCACGCCGCCTTACCATCTCCCTTGACGATGGTCTTCTCGTTGGCATGAAGATGGATGGGGTTGCCATCGACGAGCACCGCATCCGCACCGTTTCCGTTGCCTCGCGCGGCGATGTCGCGCTCGCAGGCGGCAAGCGCCCTTGCCATGCACACGCGAAGCGATGCGGCCATGCCACAGGCGTCGATCTCTTCGGGAGGGATATGGCATATGCCCACCCCCAGCGCAACCTCGCGAATCTGCGCGGCCAGGACCTCGCGGCGTTTGGGGGACAGCTTCTTGGAATCGTCGATGCCGATGACCTGCGGCTCGCCGGGAAGCGCCACGGCGGCAACCGTGAGCGGTCCGGCAAGGGCACCGCGGCCTACCTCGTCGATTCCGACGACGATGCCGGGACCGCCTACCTCCCGCATAAAAGAGTAAAGCTCCGACGTGTGGATACGCCGGAGCTCCTCGCGCTCTTTTCTGGTGACGCCGATGGCCTAGAAGCCCTTCTCGCGGATGCGAGCAGCCTTGCCGACCTTGTCGCGCAGGTAGTAGAGCTTTGCACGACGGACAGCACCGTGGCGGACGACCTCGATCTTCTCGATCTTGGGAGAGTACACCGGGAAGGTGCGCTCGACGCCGACGCCGAAGGAAATCTTGCGAACCGTGAAGGTCTCGCGGCTGGAAGCGCCCTGACGGCGGATGACGTCGCCCTCGAAGACCTGGATACGCTCGCGGTTACCCTCTTTGATGCGATAGTGAACCTTGACGTGAGAGCCAGCATCAAACTGCGGAACTTCCTTGATCTGCTGCTGCTCAATTGCGCGGATGTAATCCATGTTGAGTCCCTTTTCTCTAACGATGCGATGCGTTTCGCGTGCGGGCTCATCCCCACGGAGGAAACGACACAAGCAGACAGAATACAGCAACAGCAGCGCATCCGCAATGGCAAGATGAGCTTTTTTAGAACAGGTCGAACGGGTCCACGTCCACGGCGACGCGCACGTCTTCCGCCGACTTCCTCCGCTTTGCCAGCAGAGGCGAAAGGATGTTCGAGATGTCCGCGTTGACCGGCGTCTTGATGAGGATGTGCCAGCGGAAATACCCCCTCAGCTTGCCGAGCAGGCACGGACTCGGCCCGAGAAGCGTCCACTCATGTCCGGCGCTGATGAGCGCAGACCCGATGGCAAGAGCGAGCTCGGTAGCCACTTTGCGCACGGGCTGTTCCCGCTTGCCCCAGACCAATACGTTGGCAAGCCGCGCGTACGGCGGGTACAGCAGCTCCTGCCTGAGGGGCAGCTCCTCTTCGAGGAACAGCCTTCGGTCGTGCGCGGCGGCGGCGAGGATTGCCGGATGCTCGGGCCAATAGGTCTGGACGACCACGTGCCCGGGCTTGTCGCCGCGCCCCGCCCTGCCGCTCACCTGCTCGAGCAGCTGGTAGGTACGCTCGCCGGCGCGAAAGTCGGGCAGCTTCAAGGTCGTGTCGGCGTTGATGACGCCGACGAGCGTGACGTCGGGAAAGTCCAGGCCCTTCGCGATCATCTGCGTGCCGAGAAGAATGCGGCCCTCGGACTCCCTGAAATGCTCGCGCAGGGGCTCATGGGCGCCCTTGCCCTTGGTCGAGTCGGCGTCCATGCGCACGATGGGCATGTTGTCGGGCACGATCTGCCTAAGCTCGGCCTCCACGCGCTCCGTGCCCGTGCCGAACTTGCGCAGGTACGGGCTGCCGCAACGTGGGCAGCGCGGCGGCACCGGCTCCACGTGGTCGCAGTGATGGCAGGCAAGGCAGTTGTCCCGCTCGTGGTAGGTCAGCGAGACGGCGCAATCGGGGCAGGTGGGCACGAAGCCGCACTCGCGGCACAGCACGAACGAGGCAAAGCCGCGCTTGTTCAGCAGCAGCACCGCCTTCTCGCCGCGTTCGTGGACGCCCATGAGCGCATCGGCGAGCGTCTTCGAGAACATCGAGCGCGAGCCGTTCGAGAACTCCCTGCCCATGTCCACCACGTCGACCGGCGGCAGGGGCCTGCGGTTGGGCCGCTCGGGCAACACGACGTGGCGCCAGCTGCGAAACGGATTGGCCCCTTCCTCGCAGCTCGCGAGCGTGTCGATGCTGGGCGTCGCCGAGCCGAGCACGAGCGCGGCCTTTCTGACCTCGCACATCTTGAGTGCGACGTCGCGTGCGCTGTAGCGTGGCGCGGAATCCTGCTTGTAGGAGCCCTCGTGTTCCTCGTCGATGATGACGAGACCCAGATTGGCGATTGGGGCGAACAACGCGCTGCGCGTGCCGACCACCACATGCGCCTCGCCTTGGCGCACGAGGTCCCACTGGTCGAAGCGCTCCCCCACGGACAGGCGCGAATGCAGCACGGCGACATCCTCGCCGAAACGCGCGCGGAAGCGCCCGACCGTCTGCGGCGTCAGCGAAATCTCGGGGACGAGCACGATGGCGCCCTTGCCGCATTCGAGCGCATGCGAGATCGCCCGCAGGTACACCTCGGTCTTTCCCGAGCCGGTAATGCCGTCCATGACGACGACGTTGCCATGTGCCGCATCGCGCCCCTCGACCGCCGCGTCCACGGCTTCGAGCGCGCCAGCCTGCCCCTCGGTGAGCTTGTCGAGCTCGACGTCCGGACGCCTGGACTGTTCCATGGCGAAGCGGATGCGTCTTCTGCTTTCCAGGCGCACGATGCCGCGCTTCTCGAGTGCCTTGAGCGTCGCGTTGACCGACCCGAGCTCGACGGTGAGCTCGGCGACGCGCATGCCGCCTTCTGTCAGGGCATCCAGTACCGCACGCTGTTTGGCGGCCGTCTTTGCGGGAACGAACTGCGCGGCAGCGGAAGTCGGGAACACCCAGCGGTCGTCGACGGGCCCGACTCCCGGATGCACGAGCTTCCATTCCCCATCGACGCGCTTGATCTTGGGAGCGCCCCCCGGGGGTGTGAACAGGTGCAGCGCGCTGGTGAGCGGGCAGAGGTACTCACGCGAAATCCACCTGATGAGCTCGACGGCACGCGCGTCGAAATACGGCGTCGAGAGCACACCTGCCAGAGGCTTGATCTTTGCCGGATTGCCGCCGTCGGCAACGATGTCGTCTTCGGAAAGCTCGTGGAGCCCTACGACGTAGGCGACGACGGGACGGTTGCCGAAGTCGACGCTCACCGCGCAGCCCACTTGCACCGATGCGAGCTCATCCGGCACGCGGTAATAGAAGGCTCGGTCGAGCGCACGCGCGGATACATCGACTATGACTGACGCCAGGTACATGCGGCTTTTCCGTTCTAGATACAAAACGGGACGCGCAGCACGCGTCCCGCTCGCTTCATCTGCGTTGTCAAGTGCGACTACAGGCCGCAGGCGGCCTTGAGCTCGTCGACGCGGTTGGTCTGCTCCCAGGGGAAGCCCTCGCGGCCGAAGTGGCCGTATGCAGCGGTCTTGGAGTAGATCGGACGCTGCAGGTCGAGGTCGCGCAGGATAGCGCCCGGACGCAGGTCGAAGACCTCGGACACGGCCTTTTCGATCTTTTCTTCGTCGACGTGTGCCGTGCCGAAGGTCTCGACGAGGAGGCTGAGCGGCTTGGCAACGCCGATGGCGTACGCGATCTGAATCTCGCAGCGGTCGGCGAGACCCGCGGCGACGACGTTCTTGGCAACCCAGCGGGCTGCATAGGCACCGGAACGGTCGACCTTTGTCGGGTCCTTGCCGGAGAACGCACCGCCACCGTGACGGCCCATGCCGCCGTAGGTGTCGACGATGATCTTACGACCAGTAAGACCGGCGTCGCCCATGGGGCCGCCGACGACGAAGCGCCCGGTCGGGTTGACGTAGATCTCGCAACCCTCCCACTCGACGCCTTCCTTCTCGAAGACCGGCTTGATGACGTTCTCGATCAGGTCCTCGCGGATCTTGGCCTGCTCGACCTTATCGGAATGCTGCGTGGAAATGAGCACCTTCTCGACGCCAGTCGGCTTGCCATCGACGTAGCGGACGGAAACCTGGGTCTTGCCATCGGGGCGCAGGTACTCGAGCGTGCCGTTCTTGCGGACTTCCGTCAGGCGCTCGGCAAGGCGATGCGCGAGATAGATGGGCATCGGCATGAGCTGGGAGGTCTCGTTGCAGGCGTAGCCGAACATCATGCCCTGGTCGCCGGCGCCGATCTCGTCCAGCGGGTCCTTGTCCGCGGAGTCCTTGTAGTTGGAGCTCGCGTCGACACCCTGCGCGATGTCGGGGCTCTGCTCGTGGATGGCGTTGATGACACCGCAGGTGTCGGCATCGAAGCCGAACTTGGCGCGCGTGTAGCCGATGTTGCGGATCGTGTCGCGGACGACCTTGTCCACGTCGATGTATGCCTGGGTGCGAATCTCGCCCGTGACCATGACGAGACCCGTAGTGACGATGGTCTCACATGCGACGCGCGCGTTCTTCGGGTCGGCGGCAACGCCATTCGGAGCGATGTAGCCCTTCGCGGCGAGCTCGGTTTCCTTCTCGAGGATTGCATCGAGAATCGCATCTGAAATCTGGTCGCAGATCTTGTCCGGATGGCCTTCCGTCACAGATTCAGAAGTAAAGAGATATGAGTTCTTGCTCATGTACACTCCTGCTGGTATAGCTTTAACAGATGGGCACTACCTTAACACTCTAGCCAGGATAATTGCACCCCAAATGTCGATACGCCCGCTCCGTGGCCTGTCTTCCCTTCGGGGTACGAAGTATCAGGCCCTGCTTGAGCAGGAACGGCTCGTAGACGTCCTCGATGGAATCGGCTTCCTCGCCCAGGGCGCTCGCGAGGGCGGAAAGGCCGACGGGTCGCCCTTCGAAGGTGTTCACGAGCATGTCGAGGATGCGGTTGTCCATGGGATCGAGCCCCAGCTCGTCCACCTCGAAAAACGCCAGCGCCGCACGGGCGACCTCTGCCGTGATGATGCCGTCGTAGCGCACCTGGGCAAAGTCACGCACGCGCTTGAGGAGCCTGTTGGCGAGACGCGGCGTCGCACGCGAGCGGCGGGCGATCTCGATCGCGCCCTGCTCGTCGACCTCGACGCCCAGAAGCGTTGCCGACCTCACGACGATATCACGCAGCTCCTCGACCGTGTAGTACTCGAGGTGAAACGCCGCGCCGAAGCGGTCGCGCAGTGGACCGGTCAGAAGGCCCGTGCGCGTCGTTGCCGCGACGAGCGTGAACCGCGGGATCTCGAGACGAATCGAGCGTGCCGCGGGGCCCTGACCGATAACGATGTCGAGCGCATAGTCCTCCATCGCCGGATACAGCACTTCCTCCACCGCACGGTTGAGACGGTGGATCTCGTCGATGAACAGCACGTCTCCCTCTTCGAGGTTCGTGAGTATCGCCGCGAGGTCTCCGGGGCGCTCGATCGCGGGACCCGACGTGGTCTTGATGTTGACGCCCATCTCATTGGCGACCACCGTGGCGAGCGTCGTCTTGCCCAGGCCCGGAGGGCCCGAGAACAGCAGGTGGTCAAGCGGCTCGCCGCGAAGCTTTGCCGCCTGGATGAGCACGGAGAGGTTGTCCTTGATGCGCCGTTGCCCCAGGTACTCGTCAAGCGTGGCCGGGCGCAGGCTCACCTCGCCGACGGCGTCTTCGGGCGCTGCGTCCGCATCCACGAGGCGGGCGTCGCTGTGAAAGTCCCCGTCGGAGACGAAGCCGGGCGCTTCCCATGCACTCATGCCCTACCCCCCAACTGCTTAAGCGCATAGCGCATGATGGCAGAGACGTCCTCGGACGTGCACCCCTTGAGCGCCGCCGCGATTTCCGGCGACGTGAAGCCCATCGACTCGAGCGCCGCCGAGGCATCCGCCATGGCGCCGCTTCTCGTCGAGTCTTCGGCGGCGGCGAACCCGTCTGCCTCCGACTTGAGGATGCCCTGCAGCTCCAAGACGACGCGCTGCGCGGTCTTCTTGCCGATGCCCGGCACTGAAGAGATCCTCGTGACGTCGCCAGCGGCGATCGCCGAGGCAAGCTCTTTGGGATTGAAGGTCGAGAGCGCCGAGATGGCCATCTTGGGGCCAATGCCGCTCACCCCGATGAGCTTGACGAACATCTCCTTCTCTGACGCATCGCAAAACCCGAACAGTGATATGCCGTCGTCTTTGACGTGCAGGTAGGTCCACACTTGCGCCGTGTTGCCGACTGCAGGCAGCGTGCCGAGCGCCTTCGAGGACATCGACATCTCGTAGCCAATCCCGTTTGCCTCCAGTATCACGCCGTAACCGTCTTTGCGCGCGATGATGCCCTTCACGTACGCGATCACGTCATGCCCTCCTCTTCTTCATGCTGCGCTCCTTGTCCAGGGCCGCCTGGACACGCGCCTCGAACTTGCTCTTTGCCTCTGCGGCAGACGCCTTGTCGTCCATGCGCCCCGACAGGCGCGCGGCGCTTTGCTTCTCTATCTCGCGGGCCGTACGCAGGCGCGCATGCGTGATTGCCGCCGCGAGCGCGTCGGCAGCGTGATCGGGCTTGGGCTCGTGGTCCAGCTTGAGGATGGCCTTGACCATGTATTGCACCTGTTCTTTGTCTGCCGCGCCCGTCCCGACGACCGCCTGCTTGATCTGCATGGGGGTGTACTCGCCGTACTCGAGCCCCTTGTAGGCGCAGGCGACGAGCGCCGCACCACGTGCTTGCGCCGTGGGGATGGCCGATTTGGCGTTCTCGCCGAAGTAGATGCCCTCGACGCTCAGCGATCCGGGCATGTACCTGTCGATGATCTCGCACAGGTTGTCGTGGATGATCGCGAGCCGCGTGGGCAAGTCGTAGCGGTTCGTCGTGGAGATGCAACCGTAGGCGAGCGGCTCGACGCGCGCGCCCGTGCACTTGATGACGCCCCATCCCGTGTTCGCAAGACCCGGGTCTATTCCCATGATGACCGATGAAACCACGATGACTCCTACAACCAAACAAATGTTCGCACACAGCATAGAGGTTCGGCTGCTCGAGCGCAAGGCAGGCGCGTCGAGGGCAGTCACGCTCGATTTCCCCTGCTGACCTGCGCACATCGTATCCAGCTCCGATATTGCTCTGAGATAGGTCGTGGTCGCCTCTGGGAAGTGCTCAGATTTTAGGGGGTGGTTTTGGCAGGTCGTTCGGATTGATGGTTTGCCCGTGCGCAAAAGGCGCATCGATCATTCGACCTGCCCGACTTGGGCACGGGGAAAGTAGGTACACATGAGAGGACAACCACGACGCCTGAGAAAGGCCCCACGAAACGCGTTCAACGTAACCTTGGCCCTCGCACTCATAGTCTTGACGTGCGTGCCGGTGCTCTCGGGAGCAGCACCCGTCAAACGCGCAGATGCCGCCTCCGACGCAATCCACCTCAACGTGGGAGGCTCGATCTACTACGCGGGCTACGAGACTCACTGGATGGATGTCGACGGGGCCATGGCGTATTGCGCCCAGCCCCAGATGCAGACCCCGCCATCGGGCACGTACGAGAGAAGCCCGCTGCGCACGGTGCCGTCTGGCGTGACGCAGGCGAGCGTCGAGCAGATGGCAGCGGGCGTCTACTACGGCTTCGGCGGCCCGGGCTTCGACGAGTCCAAATGCTACTTCCCCGCCACCTGGTTTGACGGAACCCCCATGAACGACGAGCGCTACGCCGCGCTCACCCACATCGTCGTCTCCGACATCTATTCCTGCACAGGCAGCCTCGCGCTGCAGGGCACGAGCGACGAGTTCAGAGAGTGGGCGAGCTACAACGTCATCGGATACTCGGCAGACGACGGGCGCTCGCTCAACCCCAACGCGACGCGGCGCGTGCTCGCCGACGTCGGAAACGAGCTGCCGGCACCGCCTGCGAGCTTTGTCGACACGTGCTTCACGCTCAGGACCGGAAACGGCAGCCAGGATATCGTCGGCTATGTCCCGCAGGGAAAGCTCTCTGTCCAGAAGAGCAGCGCAAATGCGGGCATCTCCGGAAGCAGCGGCGCCTACTCGCTTTCCGGGGCAGTCTACGGCATCTACTCCGACCAGGCATGCGCCAATCAGGTCGCGACGATGACCACTGACGATGCGGGCTACGCAGAATCCGAGTACCTCCCCCTGGGCACGTACTACGTGAAGGAACTCACCGCATCCTACGGCTTCGCCCTCGACGCGAAGGTGCAGGGCACCACCGTCTACAGTGGCAAGACCTCGCCGCTCGAATCGAAGGAGATGCCCAACTACAGCAAACCCGACCTCCTCATCCAGAAAGTCAACAAGGAGACGGGCAATCCCGTGACGGTAGGCGCTGCCGAATTTTTGGGGGCGGAGTTCTCGGTCTCGTTCACGCCCAAAGGCGCGACTGCACCCACCAAGACCTGGCTTCTCAGCTCTGACGAAGCGGGTGAGGTGCACTTTGACAAAGACCACAAGACGGGTGGAGACAACTTCTTCGCAGACGAAAACGGCGCGCCCGTGCTGCCAATCGGCCATTACACCGTGCGCGAGACCAAGGCGCCCGTCGGCTACCTCGCCATGCAAGGCGACCTCAGCTTTGACATCGCGGATGCAAGCAACACCGACACGGACCCGGTGCTCACCTTTGACCAGGTGCAGCAGGCCGCGCAGCAGGTCCAGCGCGGCGACTTCCAGTTCCGGAAAGTCGACGACCGCCAAAGCCCGCTCGCGGGAATCCCGTTCATGCTGTCCTACGACAACGGCGAAGACGGGCAGGCCGACGAATCGCACGTCATCGTGACCGATGAGAACGGGCGCTTCAACTCGTCGAGTGCCAGCAACTCCCACCTGCACAAGACGAACGCCAACGACGATGCGGTGGGCGTCGACGGGCAGGGCAACTACACGGTGGACGAAAGCAAGCTCGACCCGCATGCGGGGACATGGTTCTCCAAAGACAAGTCGGGTGACAGCGCCCCGGCAAGCGACGCGAAGGGCGCCTTGCCCTACGGCTCCTACCAGCTCGTCGAGCTGCCCTGCAGCGCCAACGCCAAGAAGAACCTCGTCAGCTTGACCTTTACCGTGTACCGCGATCAGATCATGGTCGAGCTGAACAACATCGTCGACACAGAGCCGGCCATCGGCACGACCGCCTCGGACAAGGCAGACGGGGACGACTCGCTCGACCCCACGCCAGACGCGGCGCTCGTCGATGCGGTCGACTACCGCAACCTCACACCGGGCACCGAGTACATCCTCCACGGGACCTTGATGCTCAAGGAGACGGGCGCGCCGCTCACCAACGACAAAGGCGAGGCGGTCACCGTGGAGAAGACTTTCACCCCAGAGCGTGAGAGCGGAAGCGTCAAAGCCGAGTTCGGCTTCGATGCCAGCGAGCTTGCCGGCAAGACGGTCGTCGTGTTCGAGGACCTGCTCGAGGGCGGAAAGACGGTCGCGACGCATTCCGACCTCGACAGCACGTCGCAAAGCGTGCACGTCGGACCCTCCATCCACACGACCGCCGTCGACAAGGCAGATGCCGACAAATCTGTGTCCGGCTCCGAGGCGACTGTGCTCGACACCGTGAAGTACCTCGGACTCGCGCCCAAGAGCACCTACACGATGAAGGGCACGCTCATGGACAAGACAACTGGGCAAGCGGTAACTGGCGCGGACGGCTCCGAAATCACCGCGAGCGCCCAGTTCACGACCGAAGACAAGGAGGGAGAAGTGGCAGTGGAGCTCCCGGTCGACGCAAGCGCCCTCGTCGGACACGACCTCGTGGTCTTCGAGAAGTGCCTCGACGAGCAGGGCAACACGGTCGCGGTCCACGATGACTTCAACGACCAAGGTCAGACGGTCAGCGCCGTCGACGAGCCGCAACCCGAAGCACCAGGGGATACCGCCGAGCAGGGCGGCTATGACAAGACCGGATCGAGCTTCCTCGGCCTCGCGTTCTTTGCCGGCATGCTCGCGATTACCGGCGCCTGCCTTGTGGGGATAACGGCGCACCGCCGCAAGATGGACGCAGAAGACCATTTCGACTTCGGCCAGCGCTGACGTGAGACCTCGCACCTTGACAATCTCTCGAGTGCTCACCTTTGTGGGAGCGCTCCTGATAGCAGCCGCACTCGGGCTGGTCATCGCGCTCGTGGACATGAACCGCTCCGCCACGAGCGCGAGCCCCTCCCCAAACGCATCCGCATCGTACGACGAGAACGGCTTGCAGCAGGTCGACTGGGTCTACTGGAAATCGGTCAACCCCGACATCGTCGCCTGGATATCCATCCCCGGCACGAATATTGACGCGCCGATCGTTCAGGCGAGCGCCGACGACCCGACGTACTACCTCACGCATGACGTGCGTCGCCACTGGAACGTGTACGGGGCGCTGTATCTGGATGCGACATGCGCTCAGGGCATGGATTCGCCCAACGTGGTCGTGTTCGGCCATCACATGAACGACGGTTCGATGTTCTCGCAGGTCGCGGAGTACCCGTCGAAAGAATTCGCGCAGGGGCACAGCAACATCGTCATACAGACCCCCACCTGGTCGCATACCTTCCACTGCGAGGGGTGCGCGGTCGTGAGCGGCGGCGAGCAGTCGAAGCGCACAGCGTTCTCGAGCCAGGAGGACTTCGACCTCTACCGCAGCGAGCGCCTCGCGGCCTGTGGCATGCGACTCGACGACGTCTCTGGCGGACATGCCGAGCAGATGCTCACACTCGTCACCTGCTCGTATTATCGGAGCGAAAACGAACGGACCATCGTCTACGCGAGCTGAAAAAACGAGGGGCCCGGATTTGCGACCCGGGCCCTTCGAAATGAGGCAGCTGTTGACGAGCGTTTACTCTGCGTCAAGCGCCTCGGCAATCTCGTCGGTGATGTCCATGGTCGTGTAGACGTTCTGGACATCGTCGAGCTCTTCGAGGCGGTCGATGAGACGCTGGACCTTCTTCGCGTCCTCGACGCTGATCTCGGTGGGGTTGGTCGGAAGCAGCACGAGCTCGGCACCCTTGGTCTCGATGCCCTGGTCCTCGATGCCCTTGTTGAC
>OLRR01001288.1_pt1 | contig 16293 bp, 13 predicted proteins | sample 1671941 | NCBI WGS metagenome assembly OLRR01 (sample SAMEA3136628, study PRJEB25190) | human gut metagenome
AGTATGCAAGCATGACGTGGAACAGCTGGACAGTGCCTAACATGGCGGTATCCAGTGGGGCGTTTAAATATATCACCGGCTGGCAATACACCGGTGGAGACATGGACCGGTCTATCTGGTACCTGGACGCGGCGGCTTGGGACAAGTTTGCTAAAGCCAACGTTACCAACCCTGCACCAACGCCACAGCCTAAGGTTGACCAGGCTAAGCCGGTCGTCAATCCGCAGACCACGTGGACGGACAATCTCGGCGACACTTGGCACGCGGAGGACGGCAAGTTTATCAGCAATACTGCACTACACCTGCGTTGGGGCGCACGGCCTAGCGCATCCACGATTGCAGTTCTGCCGGCTGGCAGTGTGATCAAGTATGATGCCTGGTCGCGGGGCAGTGAGTTTGTTTACGTTCGTCAACCACGTGGTAACGGCTACGGCTATGTAGCAGTCCGCAATGCCAAGACTGGCGAGGTGTACGGAAAGTTTGACTAAATAAGACAATTGATTAATAATATAGTCATCAGCAGGAATGACTGCTGACCGATCGGTCTTTAAGTAAGCTTTACGTGGGCCTATGAGCCCTTGACGTCATTAGTTGTACAGCTAATGACGTTTTTTATTAAAACTGGTATAATAGCGATATGGAAAGACCAGACTCAGCGCACCTGGTCGGGACTAGTCCATATCGCGCAACTAGCTCGGCTTTATGCCGGGCCTTTTTTATTAATGTGAATACAAGCCCTACACATGGCACCAAAAAATATCAACAAAAGGAAGTGAAAGTCCTCTTCTTTTTTAACGCCCGCCGTGTGTAGGGATTTTTCTTTTTGCTTTCTTTTTGGCAATACGCATAAACGTTGATATATAGGCATTTTTACCCGTTCGATTCTTTTCGTTTTCTTTGCAATCGTTTCTCAATTGATTTTAAATGCTATAATGAAAGAAACTAATATTCGAGGTGTAAAAATGTCTGAGAAAAATCCGTTTGAAATTGTTGATGGACAAGTTATTTTACATAACGAATTTCAAGGGATCGATGAGGTAATTCTGAATTATGAGCAGGTAGCCGCAATTAAGCTGCTCATTCAAAAATACAGTGACAAAGGTCATGACCAAAGCCAGTTAAATTAATAATGGATAAAAAATAAAGCGGTCGTCTTATGACGGCCGTTTTTTAGTACAACATACGTACATCACTGTTGTACTTTATAGTTTTTTCTAATTTCTCATTTGGCGTTAAATCAAGGTTTTGCGATTATAGTTATCTCTAAATATTTATAAATATGTTTGGCATCAACAGCATGGTTGGCTCCGGAATTTTTCTTTTGCCTGGCGTACTGTTTCAAGAAGCCGGCAATTGGAGCCTGATTTTGATTTTGCTAGCGGCATTGGCGGTTTTAGCAATGACTTACTGTTATGCTGAAATGGCGCATCACTTTTCAGGCAATGGTGCAGGTTGGTACTATACTTATAAGGAGTTTGGCCGATTTTGGGGCTTTGAGATCGGACTGTTTACCTGGCTGCAGGGAGCCGCGGCAATTGCTACTGAGATCGCGGCCTTTTTGCGCGGACTACGGCCATGGCTGCCTCAGCTAAGCGAGCTTGCGGTCTATCGCTGGGCGGGGGTTGGCCTGATCTTGATTTTGCTGACGATTCGGCTGTTGGGCAAAAAGGCATCAGTCTGGGCCAATGATCTTTCTACGGCCTTGAAACTGACGATTTTGGGGCTGTTTGTCGTGCTGGGGATCTTTTATCTCGATCTGGATAATTTTAACGTGGCCGCCAGCTCCTCAGTCAGAAATTTTGATCATGCATTTATGTTGATCTTCTTTATGTTTCCAGGCTTTTCGTTTTTGCCGGTGCAAGCCTCATCTATTCATAATTCTAAAAAGAACCTGCCGAAGCTTTTGATCAGCGTAGTCATTTGCGTTGCACTGATCTATATAGTTACCATGAGCGTGGCAATCGGGATGCTTGGCGATCAGATCGACAATGCGGACGCGCCATTGGCTTGGGCATTTGGTCAGCGGTTTGGCAAAATTGGCGAGATCGTGATTATGATTGGAATGCTGGGATCGATTGCCGGCGTGACGATTTCAATGTTTTACAGTACGCCATACGTGGTTTCTTCCTTGGCTAATGAAAAAGCGCTGCTGCCTAAGTTTATCGGCATTAAGACTAAAAATGGCGTTCCATACGTGGCTACGCTTTTAACGGCCGGCATTGTTTTGATTTTGGTAATGACAGGAGATTATCTGGCGCTGATTCCCTGCAGCATCATGATTGCCGTCGTTCAGTACGCATTCGTGGCGATGGCAACCATCAAGCTTGAATTCGCGGATTTAAAGCGGCGGCATGCACAAGGCAAGATTGACCATATTGATATTTATGAAATGGTGCTGGCCGTGATAGCGTTGCTTTGTTGTTTGTTTTTGGCCCGTTTTGTAACTCCCTTGGCAATCGAGATCACGGCTGGCATTGCATTGATCGGAGTGGTCAGCTATCTGGGACAGCTGATTAAGCGGCCGCCAGCTGGAAATTAACCAAAGACAGCGCTTTCCATCCGCGTTATAATCGGATTAGATGATTTAGAAGCGGAGGGATTTTTAATGACGGAAATCAATTCATACGTGGATTTAAAATGGCTGCCGGTCGTTGAAAAGTTTCGCCATGAAGCCAAAATAAATGACGACGCGCGTGATGCCGGGCTGAATCCGTACCCAGAAAACGTTGATCGCTTTGACAACATTCGCTATGGTGATCATGGTGATGACAACCTGCTCGATTTGTATCGGCCGCATCGCCATCAAGGAAAACTGCCGGTGATCGTACACGTGCATGGCGGCGGTTTTGTCTATGGTACCAAAGAAACCTATCAATTCTATGGACTGGCAATGGCGCGGATGGGTTTTGCCTTTATCAACTTTAACTATCGCAAGGCACCAGAAGTTGAATACCCAAGCGAGCTGCGGGAAACCAACCAAGTCTTTCACTGGCTGGTGCAGCACGCCGACAAGTATGATCTCGACTTAAACAACGTCTTTATTGCTGGTGACAGTGCCGGCGCGCAGATGGCAGAGCAGTATCTTACTATGTATACCAATCCGGAATACGCGCAGCTGTTGGGGATGACGATGCCGAATTTGAAATTAAAAGCCGGCCTGCTCAACTGCGGCTGTTACTTTTTGGAACGGCAGCTGGCTCAGCCAAGCGTTCTGGATGCCTATTTTACTGGACATGCCCGTTCGCTGCATCCACACGATCTGAAAGTAGAAGACTATATTACCAAGGACTTTTTGCCGGTCTTTGTTATGACTGCCAACCAAGACTTTCTGCATGATACGGCTGTCCGCTTTGATCAGTATCTGCTTGATCGTAAAATTCCGCATGAGTTTAGAAGCTATGGCGATTCACAACACCCCCGCGGTCATGTTTTCCATGTCAACCAAAAGGATCCCGAAATCGCGGCCCGCTGCAATGCGGATGAGATCGATTTCTTGCGACGCTTTATCGATTAGTGTCAAATGTTTGCTTAAAAATCGGTGAAGAAATGCCTAATGTTGAAATGAAATCTTCGGCTCAAAGTTTGGGTCGGAGATTTTTTGATGTTTGCTGCGGGTGGCTAATTAACCTATAATGAAAAATAGTCTATCAATGGGGGAATGAGAATGGATCATCAGCCAGACATGAGAGACTGGTCGTTTGCCAAGCGGGCGTTAGCTGAGATTCAGCAGGCCAAGCGCAAAAAATGGTACAGCTTTTGGGTGCAAGTTGAGCTGCCAGACGGAAAAAAACACTGGTATCAATTACCCAAAGACGTTCAGTATGCAATGCGGCAGCACGAAAAAAAGCATCGTCAAGACTGGTTTTTGATCATTAAAGGCGCTTTGATCAACGTGCCGGTTTCAGCATATGATGAACAGGGCGATGTTGAGTTGATGACTGGCGTGATTCGTCGAGCCGAGCGTCGCCATCAGCATACGTCTGATCCAGCTCAGATCTCACGCAGTCAATTTGTCCAGCCACGCTACAGCTGGTGGGGCATCAGCAATCAAAAAGAAATGATCGTCTATCTGCAGCATGATCATAATCAAGGTAATCGTGAACAAATCAAACGTGATGTCAAAATCATCAATCGCAACTGGCAAAGAGCACGCTGGCAGGCTCCTTGCCGCTTGATGCTCAAGTACAGTCTGGCAGTCAGCTGCCTGGTGATGCTGTGCAGCTGGTCGATCGTGCGCGGGCTGCTGTTGGTTGGTGGACTGATTGGGCTGATCTTTTCGCTTTGGCTGGACTGGTATCTCAGACCAGCCGCTTAGCTGACTGCCAAAAAGCAGGAGATTGCTTGTTACCATGCTCATTAGAATCGTTTAGAATAGCAAATGACGCTGGATCAAGGCTTGACCCAGCGTCATTTTTTAAGATTGAATCTTGATTTTGAGACTATTTATAGTTATTCAGCGCGTTTTGCAGCTCGGCTTTAATCTGGTCAACCAGGGCAGCTGGTTCCAGGATCTTAACCTGTGAACCGGCACTGAGCAGCCAGATCAAGGCGCCTTGAATATTGGCCACGTGGGTTTCGATGACGACGTTTTCCTCATCGGCAGCCAGCTGATCAAAGTCGAACGACTCTTGTTTTCTGGCGTCATAGATCGGCGTAGTTAGGTCATATTCATGATAGACCTTGGCTGCATAGGGAAATTTGTCGAGTGATGGCTCAATGATGCGGCGCGCACAGCGGAACACGATTTTTTCGACCGTCCCGTTGATGCTGCCGAACATGTTGGCCAGACTGTTGATGTTGGCGCTGCGGCTGGTTTCAATAGCATCGGGATCACAATCAATCGGTAGACTGGTCAGACTGGCCTGTTGAATGCGGTCGATCCGGTAGTTGCGAATGTTGTTAGCTTTTTCCGGCACGTTGTATAAAATTGCGCGCAGATAAAAGTAATGATCGTTAAAATCAATGCTTAACGGATCCAGTTCGCGCTGGGCAATCTGACCATGCGCGTCTTGGTAGGTGATTTTTAAGATGTGCTGATCCGACAAGGCATGACAGATCGTCTCAAAAATATTGACGTCAACCAGCGATTGAACGGGCTGATACTCATCACGACTGGGCTTTAAAAGTACCTTGAAAAGCTCATCTTTATTGACGACCTTAAATGGGGCCATCAATCCCTTGATAACCGCGGAAAGATCGGCTTTGCTGAAGGCACGGCTGGCAATGATGATTTTGGCGATAATCAAAGTGCGGCGGAAATCAATCGTTTTGGGTGCCGTGTTTAATCGAAAAATCCGATCATGATCATTGAACGACTGGACGGTGATCTCCATTGGGGCCAGCCATTGCTTGATTTTATTGAAGTTCTTGTTGATAGCATCTGATTTGACGTTGGCAGCGGCTTCGATCTCGCTGCTGGTTACCATCCCTTCCGTCAGCAGCTTGATCAGCATGAAGCGTGCAGCTTGTCCCTTAGTGTCGGCCATTGAAAACTCCCCTTTTTAAAATATGATTATACCAAATAAAATTTCAATGGTTAGTCGACTGATCATGGATATGGAAACTGATTAAAATCATATTAACAAGTACTAATAGTCGTTTTAAACCAGCTATCACTTGTTCGATCTAAGCAGCTTAGCGGTTCATTAGCGACTGTTTGACTGGCAAAAGCAGCATTTCCGATATCTAAAATGTTTGCGGATATGATTTCCGCACATGACAGTACAATTTAATTTAGTAAATCAAAAACGTTTATTTTGATTTAAATTAAAAAATATATTGACATTCTAATTTAATTATCATAAACTAACACCATTAAATCTTGACCAGGCTTAAAACAGAAAGGAGCCGTTTAAAATGGAATTTCAATTTAATCAACAAACGGCTCTCAAAAAACAAGCCCTGCTGATGCTGTCAATCAAGGACCCGATTATTATTCAGTGCTGACTGAAAATAATTTGGCCCTTCTTTAGCTTGGCTGGGGGCCTCAAATGAAGCTCTCATTCAAAGCGAATGGGAGCTTTTATTTTGCAGGTCATAGGTTTGCTAAACGATACGACATAAGATACATGAAAGAGGGAATCTACCATGATGTTTTCACAATGTGGACCACAACGTTTTATTTCTACCAATGATGCCTATGACTACCTGCCAACCTATTTTGAGGAAGGCGGCATCAAGAAGGTGCTGTTCCTGCATGGTGAAAAGTCATGGGCCGCGGCTAAGCCTTACATGCCAGAGATGCCAGCCAGCGTAGCAATCATTGACGTGCTCTTCAATGGCGAGTGCTCCTATGAAGAAATTGCGCGCGTCAAGGAGATCGCAACGGAAAACCAGGTTGATATGGTAATCGGTCTGGGCGGCGGCAAGTGTCTGGATACGGTCAAAAGCGTTACGCAGGGAACCAACTTTAAGCTGGGCCTGATTCCAACCTTGGCCAGCAACTGCGCGCCATGGTCGGCTTTAAGCGTGCACTACCATGAAAACGGCGAGCATATCAATCACGAGATCTATCATGAAACGGCCGACATTATGCTGCTTAATCCTCAGGTAATCGTCAACTCGCCAATCAACTATTTTGTTGCGGGAATTGGCGATACGCTAGCCAAGTACTACGAATCCGAGATGATTTTTGAAAACATGCAGCCAGAACAGTTCAATACGCAGCTGACGATCTCGCGGGCAATGGCTCAGGCCTGCCGCGACGATCTGCTGGAAAACTCGGAACAGGCAATTGCTGACATGAAGAAGGGTGAGGTGACGCCGGTCTTTCGTAAGGTGGTTGAGACGGTGATCGTAACTTCCGGCCTGGTTGGCGGCTGGGGCGACTACTTTGCACGGGCAACCGGTGCTCATTCAGTTCATGATGCTTTGACCGTCTTTCCAGAAACCAGTGATTCGCTGCATGGCGAACGGGTTGCTTATGGGATTCTGGTACTTTTGGCTCTTGAAAAGCGTGAGGATGAAATGGCTGAGCTTTTGCCGCTTTACCGCAGCATGGGTCTGCCAGTATGCCTTGCAGATCTGAATCTTGATGGCTCAGACCAAGACGTGGTGGCGCAGATTGCCCATGACACTTCCGCAGACGGCACGCAGATTCATTTCCTGCCAATCGATACGGGCGAACAGGCTGTTGCACGGGCGATTACCCGCGTTGAAGAAATTACGGCTAGTGAAACGGTTGCTTAAAATAAAGGATCGGTTGGCGGTACAATCGCGGCTGAAAAATAAATAAACGAAACGATGCGGCTTGATGGCGGATTTTCCGTAGTCAGGCCGTTTTTTTATCTGAATCTTGAAATTAGAAAAAGCCCATCGAATAACCAGCTGAATTTTTGGATTCGCCTGGATTTTCGGTGGGCATCTTGGCAATGAACCGATTATGGATTATTAGAGCTTATTTAAGATAGTCGCGGGCAATCTGCTTGTAGATGTCAATCATGCTGAGATACTGATCCAAGTCGATATACTCGTCGATCTTATGGGCCGTGGCGTTGCCGGGACCAAATACCAAAACGTCCATGTCGCGGTTGGCTTTGGTCATTTCCGAGGCATCCGTGCCAAAAGCAATGCCGCGGACATTAAAGCTGTGTCCCAAATGATCGTCGGCTGCCTTTTGCGCAATAGCGACGATTTCGGCATTACGCTCCGTCGTGACGGCAATCTTGCTGCCGAGAATCTCGATGGAAAGCTGCGCGTGATCCTGATCGTTGAGATTGGCGATGATGCGGTTTAAATGAGCGATGATTTCGTCATTGTTCGTTTCGGGGATGGTTCTAAGCTTGACGAAAAGTTCCGCATGATCAGGCACGGCATTCAGCTGCTCACCGCCATCGATCTTGGTAACTACCGGCACGGCGCGTCCTAAGACGGGATTTTCGTATTTAGCGACCAGTTCGTCAAAATATCGTTCCTGTTCCTGATAAAAATGAATCAAGGGCGTAATGGCGTTAAAGCCCAGATCCGGCCGTGAGCTGTGCGCGGCTTTGCCAATCGAGTCGATGCGGTAGGTGATTGATCCTTTATGCGCGTAGGCAATGTCGGCATTAGTCGGTTCGGCAAAGATTGCGGCGGTCAGATCGTCAACATAGCCGTCTTTTGCAAACCGCTGTGCCCCTTGCATGTGATTAATCTTGGAGCTTTCTTCGGCTACGGTACCCAGTAGTTCCAGCTTACCGTTTAAACCCGCGCCTTCATCTTTTAATTCGGCCATTGCAATCGCCATCGCCGCCAGACCGCCTTTCATATCAGCCGTCCCGCGTCCATACATACGATTGTTTTCAATATGAGCACTGAATGGCGGAAACTGCCATTTGGCGGGATCCTCAGTCTTTACCACGTCTTGATGACCGCAAAACGCCAAGACCTTGTCATTGTTTCCATCGCCCAGTTCAGCATAGAAATTGCTGCGGCCTTTCATGACTGGCAATAGCCGACAGCTGACGTCATGTTCCTGCATGAATGACTGCAGAACAAAGGCTAAGCGATCCTCAAAACCGCCAGCCGTGTCGATTTCAATCAGCTGTTTTAAAAAGTCGATACGTGCCTGGTTATCCATGGAAAAGACTCCTTTAAATCATTTTTAAACACCATCATAGCGCGCTGATCATCAGCTGTCTAAAAAATTTTTTAAAAAAGCAAAAGGCAACAGCGCCAACGTGTTTCGGTTTATCGATTTCCCAAATTTAACTGGAAGCGTTGACAAAACTTGAAAGCGCATTTATTATACTAGGTGTATCGATAACCTAAAGCGTTTTCAATGTTATTGAAGATAAGGGAGAGTTGAAGATGAACTATCTAATTGGTGTGGACGTCGGCACGACCAGCACAAAAGCGGTCCTGTTCGATGAGAAAGCTCAGGTACTGGATTCTTATAAAGAACTGTATCAGCTTTATCGTGACGGCAATGGGATGGCGGAGCAGAATCCGGATGACCTGACCGCGGCCGTCGAAAAAGTGATTCATGATGCGGCTGATCGGGCCAAGTCATTAGGTGGTCAGATATTGGCAGTCTCGTTTTCCAATGCCAACCAAAGCGTGATCTTACTGGATAAGAATCATCAGCGGCTGACGCGGGCGATGACCTGGGCTGACACGCGGGCACGCGAGGTTGCGGCTAAGCTGAAGGCCACCCCGGATGGAGCTGACATCTACGCGCAAACCGGGACGCCGATTCATCCAATGTCGCCTTTGACCAAACTGATGTGGCTAAAGCAGACGCAGCCTGAAAAAATGGCAGCTGCCGCGTATGTTGCTGACATTAAGTCGTATTTGTTCTGGAAACTGTTCGGCAAGTTTAGAGTCGACATCTCAACGGCCAGCTGCACTGGATTTTTCAATATGCATACGCAGGATTGGGATGATGAGATTCTGAAGCTGACTGGCATTACGCGCTCACAGCTGCCAGAGATCGTTGACGGTACGACCAAAGAAACTGGATTGACACCGGCAGCCAAGCAGGCAACGGGGCTTGATGATAAGACGCCGTTTGTCTATGGTGCGTTTGACGGCGCGCTTTCCAATCTTGGCGTCGGGGCCACGCGGCAGGACACGGTTGCCATTACGATTGGGACTTCAGCGGCGGTGCGCGTGGCTACTGATCATCCAGTAGTCGATCCCGAACAGCGCCTGTTCTGCTACTCAATTGATCGGCAGCGCTGGGTAGTCGGCGGTCCTTTGAACAATGGCGGTGATGTTTTTCAATGGGCGGCCAATCATTTGGTCGACAGTTCGGCTGCCAAAAGCGAGGACAAATCGGTTTATGACGTTGCCAATGAAGTAATTGCCAGCGTTCCAGCCGGTGCCCATGGCTTGTTGTTCCATCCGTTTCTGGGTGGTGAGCGGGCGCCGCTTTGGGATGCCAACGCGCGCGGCAGCTTCTTCGGCCTGAATCCGCTGCATACCCGAGCCGACATGCTGCGGGCAGTAATGGAAGGCATCTGCATGAACATTGCCACGGTCTATGATGCGGTATGCGATCTGGTTGGTAAGCCTGCCAGCGTAACGGCAACAGGTGGATTTGCCCGTTCTGAGGTCTGGAAGCAGATGCTGGCGGATGTCTTGGACGTCGCGGTCAACATTCCGGAATCCTATGAATCAGGATGTCTGGGTGCGGTTACGATGGCGATGAAGAGTCTGGGAATGATTGATGATCTGGACGCGGTACAAGACTTGATCGGCAGCGTTGGCGCTTATCAGCCGGAGCAGGCTACAGTGCGGGTCTATCAAAAGTACCTGCCATTGTTCAAACAGGTTGAAGGATTGCTCAAGCCGGCCTATTCAACGATTGCGCGGCTGCAGCAGGAAAATTAAATTGAGGGGGAAACATTATGCCACTGCTCATTGTTTTATTAGGGGTTTTGATTCTGATCTTCTTGATCGTTAAGTTGAAGCTCAACACGTTCGTTTCATTGGTCGTTACTTCATTTATCATTGCGCTTTGTCTGCAGATTCCGGTTGCCAAGATACCAACCGCGATTGAAACTGGGATTGGCGGTCAGCTGGGCCACTTAGCAATTATTTTCGGATTTGGGTCCATGCTGGGGCAACTGGTTTCTGATGCTGGTGGCGGCTACCGGATTGCCACGACTTTGATTAATAAGTTCGGGCGGCGCTGGATTCAGGTTGCCGTAATTCTGGCATCGTTTATCATTGGTCTGGCACTGTTCTTTGAAGTTGGTCTGGTTGTCGTTTTGCCAATCATCTTCATCATCGCTCGTGAGCTGGACATGCCGCTGATGTACCTGGGGATTCCGATGGCAGCTACTTTGAACGTCTGCCACGCCTTCTTGCCGCCACACCCGGCACCAACCGCCATTACCGACATTCTTGGTGCTACTTTGGGTCACGTGCTGCTTTTGGGGATCATCGTCGCAATTCCAACGATCATTATTTCTGGTCCAGTTTTCAACTACTTCCTGCACAAAATCTACCCTTCTGTTTACCGTAAAGACGTTGATATCTCCGTTCTTGGCGAATACAAGGAATTCAAGCTGGAAGAAACGCCTGGCTTTGGCATCTCCGTGTTGACGGCCATGATGCCGGTTATCCTGATTGCCGTTGCTACGATCTGCTCATTTGTACTCTCCAAGACCAACCCAGTCAACCAGTTCATTCAATTCGTCGGTGCTCCGGATGCGGCCATGCTGCTGTCGCTGCTGTTTGCAATCTGGACGATGGGACTGGCCCGTAGCGAAAAGATGAGCGAGATCTCCAATTCAATGACGACTTCTGTTAAACAGATTGCGATGATGCTGCTGATTATCGGTGGTGGTGGTGCTTTTAAGGAAGTTCTGGTAGAAGGCGGCATCTCCAAGTATGTCTCCACGCTGTTCTCCGGTACCAGCATCTCGCCAATCCTGGCTGCCTGGCTGATCACGGCACTGCTGCGGGTTTCGCTTGGCTCCTCGACTGTTTCTTCAATGACGGCAGCTGGTCTGATTGCACCAATGACTGCTCACATGTCGCCAACGATGAGTGCTTTGATGGTGCTTTCGATCGGTGCCGGTTCCGTCTTCTGTGACCATGTCAACGATGCCGGCTTCTGGATGATCAAGGAATACTTCGGCCTGTCACTTAAAGAAACGCTGCTTTCTTGGTCGACGCTGACCTCAGTATTGTCGCTGGCTGGTCTGGCAAGCGTTTGGGTTCTGTCACTGATCATTGCCTAGCTGATTTTCTTAGCTAAAGATTCACTCTTAGAAATATCTATAAAAGTGCGTGAGCCTAGTTGTGGTTTCGCACTTTTTTTAATTAGTGCCCGGTTATGATAAAATAAATCTTACTAAGCAAACAGTCTAAAGGAAGAGGATTATGTCACAGCATGTAACAATCAGCGATGTTGCCAAAGCGGCGGGAGTTTCGGTAACGACCGTCTCGCGCTATCTCAACGGCCATTATCAAAAAATGAGCGCGCAGACCAAAGAGCGCATTGATGCCACAATCAATCAACTGCATTACGTGCCAGCAGCTTCGGCAAGACGACTGCGCCAGACGCAGAGCCATTTAGTGGGGGTATTGGTCGGGGATATTGCCAACCATTTCTCATCACTGCTCAGCAAGGGAATCTATGATATCTTGCAGCCAGCAGGTTATGATGTCTTGCTGATGAACACCAACAACTCGCAGGAAATGGAGAAAAAGGCCTTAGACGATCTGTATCAGCAGCGCGTTGACGGCATTATCGTCCAGCCAAACTCGCGCAGCTTTGCCCAGTATCAGTCAGTCTTGCGCAATCAGATTCCATTGGTTTTGGTTGACCGGGAAGTAGATGATCAGCCGCTGACAGTAGGCAAGGTAACCAGCGCCAACCTTGATGCCAGCTACCGGTTGGGACGGCAGTTGGGCAAAAAGGGCTATGCCAATGTGATCACGGTCAGCTCGCGGTTTGCCGAGGCTTCTGGGCAGCATCCCCGGATCAAGGGTTTTCAGCTGGCGGCCAGTGAAACGGGGCTGACCTATCATAATATTGAAATCAAGGGCCATGATGATGACTGGCTGGCAAGAGAATTGACACGTGTAATGGGGCAGCTTAATGGACGAACGGTCGTGATCTCGTTGATGGGCCCGACCTTGTTTACGCTGCTTAAGATCTTTAAGCATGAAAAAGTAAAGTTTCCTAAAGATCTGGGGCTGATCTGCTTTGATGACTGGAGCTGGTCGCAGTACGTTGGTGAAGACGGCATCTTTTTGCTGCGGCAGGACATGGAGCTGATGGGGAATCTGGCGGCGCAAAAACTGCTGACTCAAATCGAAAACCACTCAACGATCAGTGATACGTCGATTCTGCCGGTTACTGTTGATATGCATTCCTCAATCTAGTCGGTAAAAACGGTTGATCCGCAAATTAGCGATCAACCGTTTTTTAATCGTTAATTTAAAAGAAAGCGATAACATTTAACTGTCAATCCATTAAAATAAAAAGAAAAGCCTTTTGATGGGGGATGACAGTATGGCACTGATTGAAGTTCATAATAATACCAAGATTTATCAAACAGGGTCAGAAAAGCTTTATGCCAACAAAGACATCAGCTTTTCAATTGAAAAAGGCGAGCTGGTAATCATTCTGGGCGCTTCTGGCGCGGGCAAGTCAACTTTGCTCAACATCTTAGGCGGGATGGATACGAACTCAAGCGGCGAGGTTATCGTTGCTGGCCACGACATTGCCAAATATGACCGTCGTGAGTTGACGACCTATCGCCGGCTGAGCGTGGGATTTGTCTTTCAGTTCTATAATCTGATTCCCAACCTGACTGCTAAAGAAAACGTTGAATTGGCTTCAGAAATCGTTCCCCAGGCGCTGGATGCCGTTGAAGCGCTAAAAGCCGTGGGGCTGGCCAATCGCATCAACAACTTTCCCGCTCAGCTTTCCGGTGGCGAGCAGCAGCGAGTGGCAATTGCGCGTGCCGTCGCTAAGAACCCACAGCTGCTTTTGTGTGATGAGCCGACTGGTGCGCTGGATTATGAAACAGGCAAGCAGGTGCTGCAGATTCTGCAGGATATGAGTCGCGAGCATGGTTCAACGGTCATTATCGTTACGCATAACGCGGCTTTGGCTCCGATTGGCGATCAGGTGCTGTATATTCACGACGGTCAGCTGGTCAAGCAGGAACGCAATCAGCATCCGGCTGACATTCAGTCAATTGAATGGTAGGTGAGAACTTTGAGCAAGCGAATTTTATGGAAAGATGCCTGGCAGGCTATTTCCCGCTCGCTGGGCCGGTTTATCGCGATCTTTCTCTTAATGGCCGTCAGCGCGTTTGCCTTGATTGGCTTAAAAATTACGGGACCGGATATGCGGCAGACGGCAACCAGCTTTTTTACCCAGCATCATCTGGCCGATACCACGATTACATCGAACTATGGTCTGGATAGCCGCGATCGTCAGCTCATTCGACAGCAAAAGAGCGTTAAGCAGGTTGATTTTGGCTATCTGCAGGACAGTACGATTGATCAGACGAAGCGGGCACTGCGGATTTTTTCACAAACCAATGGCGTCTCAAGCTGGCAGACGGTCAGTGGACATCTACCGCGGCATGATAATGAGATTGCCGTCAGCTACCTGCTAAAGGGCAAGTATCATATTGGCCAGTGGATCACACTCAAGCAAGCAGGTTCGTTGAAGCATCGTCAGTTTAAAATTGTCGGCTTCGTACGTTCCAGCGAGTATCTGGATCGCAGCGACATTGGTCAGACAACAGTAGGAACCGGCCAATTGAGCGGGGTGGCCGTCGTTAAAAAATCAGCTTTCAAGACCGGTACTGCCTATGCAATCGCACGGGTCACGTATAACCAGACGGCGAAAATGAATCCTTATTCCACGCGCTATACCAATTATGTTGAAAAACAGCAGCAGCAATTGAAGAAGGCCTTGAATCGGCATGGAAAAACCAAGCAGCAAAAACTCGAACGTCAGCTGAAGGCAGCTCAGCAGCAACTTTCCCAGGCAACGCAGCAGGCCGCTTTGCTTCAACAGAAAAATGCAGGGGCAGGCAATGCGGCTCTCATTCAGCAGGCTACTGCGCTTAAAAAACAGCAGGCCAAGCTCAAGCAGCTGGGTTCGCCAACCTATACGCTGAGTGATCGAACGGAAAATCCCGGCTATGCCATTTACCGTTCCAACGCTGAACGAGTCGATATCCTGGCAAACGTCTTTCCGGTGCTGTTGTTTGCAATCGCGGCCCTGGTCAGCCTGACGACGATGACGCGTTTTGTGGAAGAAGAACGGATCCAGATTGGTACGCTCAAGGCTTTAGGATATTCAAATGCCGATGTGGCCAAAAAGTTTGCGCTGTTTAGTCTGTTGGCCAGTTCAGCTGGGGTGTCGCTGGGAGCTTGGGGCGGTTTTATGGTACTGCCAAAGATCATTTTTAAGGCCTATGCTGCCAACTCCACGCTCAGCGGCTTTCAGATCCACTTCTCATGGGCGCTGCTTTTGACGACCTGGCTGATTGCCATTCTCTGTACGACGGGCGCCGCGCTGTGGGCATTGCATCGTGACTTGAAAGCCAAGCCGGCCGCATTGCTGCTGCCTAAGCCGCCTAAGGGAGGATCACGCATCTTATTGGAGCGTTGGCATTGGCTGTGGAACCGGCTCAGCTTCAACTATAAGGTAACGATGCGCAATCTCTTTCGGTATAAGAGTCGGGCGTTGATGACGATCTTTGGCGTGGCGGGTTGTACGGGACTTTTGGTAATGGGCTTTGGCATTCGCGATTCGCTCAGCGGCATCAGCAACATTGAATACAGTCGGATCATCAAGTACGATCTGATCGCCGTCCAAAATTCGAACAGCTCTGCCAAACAGCAGCGGCAACTGAAAAACGAGCTGAACGGCAAATCAGTGAAGGGACATACCGGTATCTATTTTGAGCAGCTGACCAAGAAGGCCGGTGATGATGATGCCACGCAGTCGATCTCTTTAATCGTTCCAAACAATGAAAAAAACTTTAAGCAGTATTTCGCGGTCAAGAACCGGCAGACTAAAAAAACGCTTAAGCTGCCGCAAGATGGCGTGATAATCTCAGAAAAGCTGGCACGATTGCTCAACGCCAAAAAGGGCAGCTCAATCAAGCTTAAGGACGCGAGTGGAAAATGGCGGACGATGAAGGTTGCTGGCATCATGGAGATGTATATCGGTCACTATGTACTGATGAGTCCCCAGGCATACCAAAAGATTTTCCATCAGTCATATCAGACCAATGCGCAATTGATTACGCTTAAAAAAGGCGCTAAGCTGCAGCAGGAGTCGCAACGTCTGATGGCAACCGGCGCCGTAAAGGGGATCAATCAAAACGTCAATAATCAGCGGACGATTGACAACATCATGGGCAGTTTAAACCGCGTCATGATTATCTTGATCGGTTTAGCAGCCTTATTGGCACTCGTGGTTATCTACAACCTGTCCAACATCAATATTGAGGAACGGATGCGCGAGTTGTCGACAATCAAGGTTTTAGGCTTTTACGATCAAGAAGTGACGCTCTACATCTATCGCGAAACGATCATTTTGTCCGTGATCGGCATCCTGCTGGGGTATCTGGTCGGGATCGGCCTGCATCGCTTTATCATTTTAAGCCTGCCACCGGCCAACGCGATGTTTGATCCAACGATGACGCTGATCAACTTTATCGTTTCGGCACTGATTCCGGCGGTCATTACGGCGGGAGTAGCAATGGCTATGCACCACAAGATCCGAAGCGTTGATATGCTTGATGCTTTAAGCTCGGTTGACTAGATGTGATTGGGGAGTGTAAAATATTTTGTGTAAATTTCTAAATTAAATTGAAAAAGGGA